>ERZ795053.5205-NODE-5205-length-13557-cov-10.491038_pt1 | contig 13557 bp, 8 predicted proteins | sample MGYA00375137_ERZ795053 | MGnify/ENA primary metagenome ERZ795053 (study PRJEB30182, sample SAMN05720284) | activated sludge metagenome | isolation source: Anaerobic digester | place: Hong Kong | collected 2014-12-17 ... | reverse complement strand
TAATTTGTGTCAGGAACAATACCAATAGGATGCATCTGTATTTCACGATTTCCAATTTTCCCAAAATGATAAATCAATTCTTTTCTTTTCCACTACTTTCTTTCGACGTCGAAAGGACTGTTCCCTTTTCATCAAGTAACACTTCAAAAACCTCTTTTCCATTTTTCAACTCCACTTCATATGCCTTCTGAAGTTCCGGGCGCCGAACTATGGCGCTTTCTCTGATCTTGAATTCCTCATATTGAGCATGCAAAGTTGACCGAACAGTCTGAGGTAGTTCGTCGACTTCAACTTCAGTTTCTGTTTCTTGCCATTGACCTTCTGAAGAGTAAGTTGCCGACATCTCCTGACCATTTTGCAGAAACTCCGCTTCCCAGTCTTTGCCATCCTCTAGTTGCCATTTGACCTTTGAGGCACCTTCAAACTGATCCGTAAAGGCGTGCATCACTGCCTGTGGGACATTTTTGGTTGATTGAGCACACGATACATTTAATCCTCCAACCAGGAAAAACAATAAAATTGGATAATGGACTTTCATGACTTTTACTTTTTAGTTTAATTAATTCAAAATTGTGGCTGAAATCTGAATTAATTCTGAATTCCTCCAGGCTGAAAGACAATCTTAAATGCATGAAATCCTTGATTGAACTGATAGTACAAATCCCAGCCATGCAAAATGGAGATCTTTTTCGCTATCGCCAAGCCCAAGCCACTGGAATGTTTATTGGCAGGTGATTCCCGATAAAATCGGTTAAAAAGTTTCTCCGGATTATCCAGAGGTTGATCTCCCTTATTCTTAATTTCCAAAATCAAAGAATTAAGCAGGACCTGGATGGTTCCGTTTGGAGTGGAATATCGAATTGCATTTTCCAACAAGTTTTTTAATAGCAGATCAACCAAAACGCTATTCACCTCATTTTTGATGACGGGTTTTATATTCACTTCCCAATGTATGTTGTCCCCCACTTCCATTTCCTGAATCCTGCTTATTTGATTTTCCAGTAGCCCATCCAGATGAACCGTCATGTCCCTTTTATACTCCCTGCCTTCAATCCGTGCAAAAAGAAGTAACTCCTGGATCATTTTACTCATGTGGGTCGTCTCCTCGTACATTTCAAAAAGTAATCTCTTCTGAGCTTCCGGGTTCCCGTTTATTAATTGTTCCAATTTAGCGCGCATAACACTCAGCGGCGTCTGCAGCTCATGACTTACGTCTCCGGTAAATTCATTCAACGTGCTATACTCCAATCTCACTTTTTCCATTAGTGTGGCCAACTCAAAATTCAGATCATTGAACTCATCGATCTGCGTGTCAGGTAACTGGATGGGCTGATCCTGATTGGCATTAAATGATCTTAATTTTGCCAAAACCTGGTAGAATGGATTCCATAGCTTCCTGGTCGCTCTTCGATTCAGCCAATAACTGCTACCTAGTAAAAAAAGTAATAAGAGCGCAGATAGGGCCGTTATTGTCCCAATCAATTCTTTGGCATCAAGAATGGGACTCCGGTTAATGATTTCATAGGTGTGACCCTGGATTGTTTTACGGGAATAAAGTTGACGAAATAAATCGTTCTCCATTTCCAATGGGTCAAAAATGGTGGTGTCCGTAAAGTTTGTAACATCAGGCATTAACGGCAATAAATCCTGGACTTCCATCAGGGGCGGGATGGAAACTGGCAATTCCCCTTTTTCCAGGATTTGCACAATACGTTTTTCATTATTGAGTAATTTTTCATCGGCCTCTTCCCGCACAATGGCTTGGACCACCACATAAAAGATGACTCCTGAAGCGATCAGGATCAAAAGTAGAAAAGGTAAAAAACGACGATTATTACTTACCAGTAATTTCATTCCGGTTTCCATTGATAACCCAAACCATAGATCGTTTGGATAGGGTCCTGACCTCCTTGATCCATGATTTTTTTTCGCAAATTTTTAATATGACTGTACACCAGATCGAAATTATCGGCCAGGTCCATGTAATCTCCCCATAAATGCTCGGCTATGGCAGACTTTGTGACGACCCGATTTTTATTGAGCACTAAATACATCAACAAATCGTATTCTTTCCGGGTCACTTCGACCGGATTTGCGCCGATACGGATTTGTCTGGCCGACGTATCAATTTCAAGATCCCCGTGAATTTCAATAGTCGTTGATGGATAAACCCTTCGGCGTAATAATGCTTTGATCCGGGCATTTAATTCAGAAAAATGGAATGGCTTCGTCAGGTAGTCGTCAGCACCTGAATTCAAACCATTAACCTTGTCATCAACAGCCTGTCGAGCCGATAAAATGAGAACCGCCATTGGCTTGGCCATTGATTTAATCTGTTTCAATAAATCAAACCCAAGTCCATCAGGTAGCATTAAATCCAAAATTACCAAATCATATTCGTACAGATCCAGCTTTAGGTCGGCTTCTTGCATCGTTCCTGCGACTTCACAGACGTATTGTTCTTGGTGCAGGTATTCGCAGATACTTTCACGCAATTTCAATTCGTCTTCAACAACCAATATTTTCATATTAGACTAGATGCCCGTAAATGGTAGTTGCAAAGGTACACTCGAAATCTGGAGAAATTCTGGATGTCAGGGCATGCGCTCCAGCCCTTCCCATTGGATGGTCCATTTTCCGTTTTTCGGAAAACCGGGTGCGTGGCCCTGCGCCCCATCCCATCCGGCTGCCATCATGGCAACCGCCGTTAGCAAGCCACCATTGCCGGGAAGGTACAGTTTCAGGCGCTGGTCCTGGTAATTGTGTCCATTATTCAGGTAGGTGTTTTTAGGAGCATCCATCAGGAGCCAGTCGATGGCATCTTCCGGATGACCCAACCGGGCCGCAGCCATAGCCAGCATGGGGAAATCCCATCCCCAGGTAGTCTCCCACTGCCAATTAAGTTTAACTTCCTGATACGTGTTTTCGGCCAGGGTAGGATCCACTTTTGCCGTTTGGGGCAATACGCCCAGAATGCCCGTTACGATCGGATGGTCACGACGTTTATCCGGATTGAGGTAATCATCGTGACTGGCTGCAGAAGGCAAATATTTACCCTCTGCCTGAGGCAAAGGTGCCAGTTGCCCGAGCACTTCAGCCCACTGATGATCCGGCTCTAAATTCAACCGTTGTCTCCAGGTTTGTGCCATTTGCAATCCCCAATACCAATAGGCCAGCTCAAAGCCCGGATCACGGGTCTCCTCTGCAGGAAAGATTTCCTGGGCCGGGATCAATGGAGGGCATAAATGGTAAAGTCCGTCAGCCGTGTCTCGTCGCGCAAACGATGCCATGAAATCTGCCGTCTGAAAGACCAGATCCTGATAACGTTCCAGGGTCGGGCGGTCCGGATGCCAGCGATACATCTGCTCCGCAAAATAGATAGGATGAGGCTGCTGCCAAATCAGGAACTCCCCGACACTTGAAGGGCTGGAAATCCCCTCCGGTCCCACCATCTTCGGCCAGCGCAAGCCGTCATAACCTTGCCGGTTGGCGATGGAGTGAGCCTGACCGAGAATATGCTCATACCAGGAAAGACTCTTCTCCAGGTATTCAGGCCTTCCCCATAATGCAAAATGGCCCCCATGCCACCAGTGCATTTCGAGATGTGCTTTGCCATACCAACTATTAGAAGTTAATCCGGTTTCCTGCGGAGGCATTGTCCCGGCACACTGGATCCGGGTGAGGTATTGAGAGAGGATCACCCTCCGTTCGAGTTCTACCGCTCTCGGATCGGAGCATTTGGAAAAGTCAACGGCTCCGCCCGACTGCCAGAATGCATGCCAGGCCGATTCCGTCTTAGCTTTAGAGGCTTCGAAAGTAAATGGATCCGCTTCCGCTATTTCCCGCCCAAAAAGCACTGTTGCCTCCAAAAAATCATTTCCCAAGTTTGGCAACAAGGTATATTCATGTAATCCTTTGCGCTCACAGCTGGCGCCGGTGAAATCGACGTTTGTGAAATATTCGGTGGCGTCAAGCACCCGTTTAATTTTTACCGAGTGACTGGTTGAATCCGCCAGGATGGAGGCATGTAGCTCCGGATGTTCCCAATCGTAACCCGGACAAACAGCACATGATTTTGCGTAAGGAAATGCAATCTGTACCTGTAATCTACCCTCCTGAATCAACGCTGAGGTTACCCGGAAAGCCACGGCGTCATTGTCCGGCAAAACCAATGTTTGAACCTCGGTTTGTACGCCATCAAATTCAAAGGAACTGGTGATCACGCCGTTCCATAAATCGAGTTTCTGGTGGATATTTTGCAAGTCCTCGATCTGTCCTTGTGATCCGTCTTTGCGCAGCAATTTTAAACCGATTCTACCCAATTGTAATCGATGTGGGTTGCTGCGAAACCATTGGACGGCTTCACCACGCCGACCCTGACCGGATTGGGTGGAATAGGACACTCCGTGGTCATCACAAGTAAAGAAGGTGTCCAGTGTTTCTTCGTAGCGATAGTTACCGACATTAGGCATGGAGTGCCATCCCCATTCCGCCTGTGTTCCCAATGGAATGCCGTTATTATAGGCATCCGGAAAACTCTGCAGTCCGGTCACGTCCACGGTGAAGGCAAACGCCCCATTACCTAACGTCAAAGCACCTAAGGTATCCACGTGATCCAACACCACATTATGCCGGTTGACCAGGGCTTGGCGATCGATCGGTCGGGATTGCAGGCAGTGCAGGAAGCCGACCGGAAGCGATACAACCAGGACCACAGCCAGCAGGTATGAGCTCCAGGTTCCTTTCATCGGGTGACCGCTATGATTTGACCGGTTTTTGAAATGGTTTTTATCCGTATGCATATTTGCATCTCTGGTTCTGAGTCAGCTATTCCGGGCTCATCACATACAATGGGATTAGCCGGACTGGCCCAAGTAATCCGGAAGGCAATGGCTCCCAGTTTACTGCCGTGAATAACCCATCTGACCCACGGTCTTCTGCCCGTTTTGCCGGAAAATTCACATTGTAAAACCTTTTCCAGAATGTCTGTTTTTTATCCATGGCTATAATCCGGTTAGCCATCCGGTTGGTAACCAGCACTTCCAGTTTATTTTCGGGCTTGAAATGCTCCCGGGAAATATCGATTGTAAAGTTTGGTCCGATCAGGGTTCCGATTTTTTCGCCGTTCAGGATGACGACTCCTGAGTTGGCAACTTGGCCAAGATCAATACGCCAGGCATCGGGTATTACCTCTGGCAGGACAAAGTTAATGGTATAGCGTGCCGTTCCAGAGAAGGCGGCATAGCCTGCACCCGTCAAATCAGCCCAGGAGACGAGCGTGGACAGCTCCTGACTTGCCGGGCTCTCCGGGCCACCTCGCTCAAAAGTCAGGAGCCAAGGACCCGCCAATGCTTGCTGACCCTCCGCAGGAGCATACACTTTCAGCGAAGGTCCGTGTTGTTCACGGGGATCTACCAGCAGGATTCTTGTGGCTCCCTGAGGTATACCTAGCCAGACGTCCAAACCCTGCCCTGAGGTTGATCGTACGCGGGCCTGCGCCTGCTGGTCCGTCCAGGGATCCAGCACCTTTACGGTCTTCCCTGCTATTGAGATTGGCAACCAGCCATTAAAGTCACGTCCCGACCAATTAGTAATCAGATAATAGGTCTGATCTCCCACATGCCTTCTTATCGCCCTTAACCCGGCGTCAAACAAGGACTCCCGCGGAACTTGCAGTTGATTCAAGGTTTCGGTCACCAGGTTCGTTACCTGTATTGCTTCCAATTGGCCCGACGCCTGAATTAAATTTCTGAAAGTCGCCTGCCGGGAAGACAGATTGCTCCATCCGGGCGCATCCAGGGGCAGTGCTTGATCAAATACCACAGGAATACCCTGGCGGGCTAGGGATAGCAGTTGCTCGAAAGAACCCTCCGGCATGTAGGTGGTTTTAGGCACCACAATGACTCGATAAACCTGTTCACCCGACCGGAGTTCATGATTACGTACCTCCAGGTCACTGATCTGAGCATCTGAGATCACATCAAAAGCGTATCCTAATTGATACAGTGAATCGGCGAGTTCGCGGAAGGCATGCAGTGAGCCTGCCTGAGCACCTCCGTCAAAGTGTGCCAGGCCTCCCCCTTCCCCATCCGCCAGGCGGTCGAAATAGGGATAATAAAGCAGCACATCATTATCCGGGGAACCGGTCTGCAGGGTCTCCTGACAACGTTGAACATAAGCATTCAGCGCTCCCAGGTCCTGCCACCAGGGATTCCGGTCATTAGCATGAATGGCCGCATAAAACAACCTTCCCGGCCACGGATCCTCAGCCGGAGAATAACATGTGCCGTGATAACAGACATGATTGATACCCGCCTGGAAATACCGGTCCAGATTTTCTTTGAGCAAATCCAGCGTCGTGAGAAAATGTTCGTCCAGCCAGGTTGCCGCTTCCGCAGACGCTAACTTTTTACCCGTGATATGGGCCGCCGAAGAAGCCATTTTTGCACGAATCACATCGGTGCCTTCGGTCTCCGGAATATCGCTGGCTGCATACAAATCAAGAATATTGGCAGGAGATCCATGAGCCTGATTCCGTATTATCTTATGTTGTCGGTGCGCCCAGTTTTTCCAGTCACCTGTAAAAGTCCCAAGTAATAATTCTCCGATGGTCTGACGATAATCCGAACGTATTCGTGCATTTGTTTCCGCATCATCCAGCCCAAGAAATGCCGGCAGATGTTCCTCGAGCCGGTAACCTCTTGCAGCGGCAAAGTCATTCAAAAAGTCAGCCGTCCAGTCGGCCTGCCCGCGGGCATCATCCACCTCATAGCTGTCGTTAAAATAACCGCGCAGACCATTCAGGTTTTTTCCGGTGAATGCCTTATCAAAATGCTGCAAATAATCCTCGATCGCTTGTTTTGAAAAATGATCGATCACATTTCCTTCTCCTCCCGGGGCTGCCCGTTCGACCATTTTGCCATGCCAACCCTGGAATAACGCATAAAGCGTCCATTCGCCCTCCGGGGCAACCCAATCCAATTGACCGGTCGAATCAACCGCGGATGTAAGGTCAAGAATTGCTCCACCTTCCGAATAAGCCATCAAACAGGATAATGGGAGTTGCTTCTTAAAGCGCACCTGATCCAGTGCCAATCCCTGCAAATTTGCGTTCGAAGCTACCGGATCACGGATATCGCTGATTTTCAAAGCTTTCTGATCCTGTATTAATTCCGGCTGGCTCATTGATCCTGTGGTCACTTCTCCTTTTTCCGCCAGCAATCCATACAATTGATATACCTGATTGGTTACTGCCCGAAGTATCGGCTCCTGTTCGTAAGCCACCTTTTGTTTCAGACGCTGTCCTGCCTTCAACTTATAGATCTGATGGGCAATGTATTTGCAGGCCATCGTGTCACTTACCCAGGGGCCACCAAAAGGCCAGCCGGTGCCCGTAGCTAGATCTACCCCTAATCCCAGCCGTGTTGCCTCACGCAGGGTATATTCGAGTCGTTGAACCCAGGTAGGCGATAAATAGGAAATGAAGTTCGGTTCATCGCCGATGACCCCATAGATCGGGGTAATCTCTACACCGCCAAAGCCAGCTTTTTGCAAAACCTCCAATTCATGTATAATGCCTGCTTCTGTCACACTGCTACCCTGCCACCACCAGCGGGTCCAAGGCTTCGTCACCGGGTCGACCGGATGGAAATCAGCTTCCTGAACCACCTCATTGGTGCATTGCAGACTAAAAAAGATCAATCCGATAAAAATGTGGCAGATCCGTGGCATGCTTCTGAATTAGCGATTATAAGGTAATGTAATTTCGGGCATTAATCTTAAGGCTGGTAAAGTAGCGCATGATTTTGGTCTTTCGGCGGCTGGATTAAACCCAAAACTTACTTAAGAATTCGTCACCGGTTGTTGAATATCTATTTGGCGACCATCATCGATGCCGAAGCTATTGGCTCCAAAGATGCTTTCTAAGACCTAATTTATGTTAAAGGGAATTTCGGACCACCAGGGAAAATGGATTGATCACATGTTCTTTTTTCCCATTCAGGATCAAATGGGCGGCAGTCGCTCCAAGCTGATGAAAATCGGTCGACATCACCGTGATGCCATCGAGAAGAATTTCTTTGATCGGTGTCTCATTATACGAAAGAATTCCGATGTCTTCCCCAACTTTCCAACCCAGCGATTTTAATCGTTTGATCAACTGCACCAGATCATCTTCCATTAAGGTAATGTAGGCATCCTTATGCTCCAGGACTTCATCGGAAATGCATGAAATCACCTCCGTTTCAAACTGGAATTTTCGACAAAAGGATTCGAACCCGTTTAATATTTCCCTGGGGTGATAGCCATCCGGTGGAAAAATGATTTTTAATTTCCGGTATTTCCTGAGCAGTTGGAGGGCCTGCGTTAATGCATCATAAATATCGTTACGAAAATCCTGGTACACGGCAGCATAATCCCCGGAAATTCCTGGTATTAGTTTATCCAAAACGATCAACTGATCACGGGGGATTTCCTCAAGCACTTCCAGCAAGTCATCACCGCCATCCAGGAAATGGGCAATGATGACAAAATGGGTATAAGATCTGCCGAGATGCTCACGGATCAATTGTTTAAACAGACGATAATTGTTGTTGTAGATAAAAAAATCAATGGCAGCTTGTTCGCCCAGGGTTTCCGAAAATGCATCGTAAATGATTTTTTTATGGGCGCTTAATTTATTGAATAACAGGAAGACATTTTGCCGGCGATCAACCTGAATGCTTTTGATGTAATACCCCTTACCCGGGACTGCATCAATGATGTCCTTCTCTTTCAGATAGTCGTACGCTTTTACCACCGTATCGCGCGAAATATCATAGGTAACCAACAGCTGATTGACCGAGGGCAGCCGGTCGTTGCGTCGCAACAATCCGTTTTCGATGCCTCGCATGACCGAATGGACGATTTGCCGGTACTTGGGAGTTTTGGAGTATTCATTGATCTCCAGGAACGATGCCGGTTGTATTTTACGCATGATCTCGTGCTCCCGGTTCACCGGGTTATTACTCCTTTAAAATGCAAAATTAACCGTAAACCAGAATGGTACGGAACACTATTCTGAGCGGATCCTGGTAAATTTGGGAAAATGTCACCTGATCCAAAATCAAAACCATGGAAGTGAAAGCCTTTAAACACGTATCCTATTTGTGGGATGAAGCGAAAGCCAGCCAGCTAGCGGGAAATGAAGTAGGATTGTTTCTGTACCGGTCAAATGTACTGGGTGCAGACCTGCGAATTACAAATTATGGTGGAGGAAACACCTCCTGCAAAACGATTGAAAAAGACCCCCTCACCGGCGAAGCGGTTGAAGTCATGTGGATCAAGGGATCCGGCGGCGATATAGGCACGCTGACCCGCAAGGGCATCGCCGGATTGTATACCGGGAGACTACGTGACCTGAAGAAAGTGTACCGCGGCCTCGAATATGAAGATGAAATGGTCGCCTTGTTCCAGCATTGCCTCTTTGACCTGAATAGTGCTGCTCCCTCCATCGATACGCCGCTTCATGGTATGTTACCATTCACGCACATTGACCATTTACACCCGGATGCACTGATTGCAATTGCCGCCGCCGAGAATGGCGAGGCAATCACAAAAGAAATTTGGGGAGGCACCATGGGCTGGGTACCCTGGCAGCGCCCCGGGTTTGACCTGGGATTGCAATTGGAACGCTGTCTGGCAGAAAACCCAGGAATCCGGGGCATTGTCCTGGGTAGTCATGGCCTCTTCACCTGGGGTGACACGTCCTACGAATGTTATCTCAATAGTCTCGAAGTAATTGAACAAGCTTCCGCATTCATCGAGGCCAGAGCAGGCAAAACACGGCCGGTCTTTGGCGGAATGGTGGTAGAGAGCCTGGCTAAGGAAGCACGTACCCAACAAGCTTCCTCTCTGGCACCGATCCTGCGCGGGCTATGCTCCAGCGAACAACGGATGATTGGACACTTCACAGATGACAGCCGGGTACTCGACTTCGTGAATTCGCAAGACCTCGGCAAACTGGCACCGCTGGGCACCAGCTGCCCGGACCACTTTCTCCGTACCAAAATCAAACCGTTGGTCCTGGACCTCCAACCGAATGCAGACCTGAAGGATCCGGCGTCCGTAAAGCAAGAATTGGAACCGGCATTCAGGCAATACCGGGAAGATTATGCCGCATATTACGATCAGTGCAAACATCCGGACAGCCCAGCCATGCGCGACCCGAATCCCGTGGTAATACTATATCCCGGAGTAGGCATGTTCACTTTCGCCAAGAACAAACAAACAGCCCGGGTCGCCGCCGAATTTTACATCAACGCCATCAATGTCATGCGCGGCGCCGAGGCCATTTCATCATACACTGCCCTTCCCCGGCAAGAGGCTTTCAACATCGAGTATTGGCTTCTTGAAGAAGCAAAATTGCAGCGAATGCCGAAAGAAAAGCCGCTATCCCGCAAGATTGCCCTGGTTTCCGGCGGCGGTGGAGGGATTGGCAAAGCCATAGCCGATAAATTGGCTGCCGAAGGGGCCTGCGTTGTCCTAACCGATATTGTCGAAGAGCGACTGGTGGAAGCCATGACTACCTTTCCCAGGGATGTGGCCACCTATGCGGTCTGCGATGTGACTAAATCTGCATCGGTTGAGTCCGCCATGGAGAAAGCCTGTCTTGAATTTGGCGGCATCGATGTGGTCGTCCACTCAGCCGGACTAGCCATTTCCAAATCACTGGAAGACACCAGCGAAGCGGATTGGAATATTTTGCAGGAAGTGCTGGTCAAAGGACAGTTCCTGCTGGCCAAGACGGGGGCCTCTGTTATGCGGATGCAGGGACTGGGAGGCGATTTTATTTCCATTGCCAGCAAAAACGGACTGGTAGCAGGTCCCAATAATGTGGGCTATGGCACCGCAAAGGCAGCACAGCAACATATGACCCGCTTATTGGCCGCAGAATTAGCCAGTGACCATATCCGCGTGAATACGGTGAATCCCGATGGCGTTATCATTGGAAGCAAGATCTGGGAAGGCGCATGGGCGGAAGGACGTGCAAAAGCATATGGCATCAGTGTGGAAGAATTGCCAGCATATTATGCGAAACGCAACCTCCTTCATTCCATCATCCGGCCGGAAGACATTGCAAATGGGGTTTTCGCATTCGTCGCTCTGCTCGACAAGAGTACTGGAAACACCCTGAATGTAGATGGCGGGGTAGCTCAGGCATTTGTCCGATAATCGGCATAAAGCCGGCGAAGATTTTTATTTTTAGATTCAATCAACCAGGATATGAGAGTCCAGCAGGAAACGATCCACCATTTTAATGAGAAATACCGGCGTTCGCATGCCGACGCTTTTGCTTTTCTAAAGCTGCAACTGGAAGACCAGGGCATTTCTACGGATGATGTACTCGCCCGGCTAATGGAATTGCAGGTGGCAATACCTTCCTGGGCACTGGGTGCCGGAGGGACTCGTTTTGGACGATTTTCTACCGGTGGGGAGCCTGGAAATCTGGATCAGAAGATTGAAGACGTTGGTTTGCTGCATGCATTAACCCGTTCCGCCGGAGCCATCTCATTGCATATTCCCTGGGACATCCCGCAGGACACTGCCGCTACAAAAGAACTGGCGACTTCTTACGACCTGATCTTTGACGCCGTCAATTCCAATACTTTCCAGGATCAAAACGGACAGCCCCATAGCTATAAATTCGGATCCTTATGCCACGCTGGAAAGGAAGAGCGGCAACTAGCTATTGACCACAACATCGAAGTGATCCAATATGGGCGGGAGCTGGGAAGTAAAAGTATTACCGTTTGGCTGGCCGACGGATCCTCATTTCCCGGTCAATTGAATTTCAGGCATGCACTGGAACGCACCCAGGAAAGCCTGCAATCCATTTACAAACATCTGCCGCAAGACTGGAAGATGTACATTGAATACAAGCCCTACGAACCCAACTTTTACAGTACGGTCATCCAGGACTGGGGGACATCCTTCCTTCTCGCCAATGCCTGTGGACCGAAGGCCTTTACCCTGGTGGATCTTGGGCACCACCTCCCAAACACCAACATCGAGCAAATTGTCTCCACATTAATGTGGCAGGGAAAACTGGGTGGATTTCATTTTAACGACAGCAAATACGGGGATGATGACCTGACGGTAGGAAGCATCAAACCTTATCAACTCTTTCTGATCTTTAATGAACTGGTGTATGGCATGGAAAACAACCCGTCTAAAAATCAGGAGTTAGCCTGGATGATTGATGCCAGCCATAATCTGAAAGACCCGCTGGAAGACCTCCTTCAAAGTCTTGAAGCAATCCGACTGGCCTATGCTCAAGCGCTGATTATTGACCGGGAAGCCCTGGAGGCAGCACGCCAGCACAACGATGTGACTATGGCGCAGGAGATGCTCCAGCAAGCTTTTCGTACCGATGTACGTCCGCTACTGCGGGAAGCAAGATTGCGCAGTGGAGCCGCTTTGGATCCGCTTCAGCTCTTCCGGGAACTGGGAGTTCGAAAACAATTGATCCGGGATCGTGGAGCCATCACCGTAGCTACCGGCTTGTAATATGAAAGGATCGGTTGTCTTTGATATCGGTAAAACCAATAAAAAATGCTTTGTCTTTGATGAAGATTATCAGATAGTGCACCAGGAGATCCTGGATATTGCCGAGATCCGGGATGAGGATGGAGATCCTGCGGATAATCTGGCTGCGTTGGTAGACTGGATAAGGGATACCCTGGACCAATTGAGCGACAAGCTAAAATTTGGTATCGGGGCAGTCAATTTTTCCACCTATGGAGCAAGCTTTGTTCATCTGGATCAGCAAGGCAAGCCTGTTGCCCCACTCTACAATTACCTCAAACCTTATCCTCAGGCAGTAAGACAATCTTTTTACGAACAATATGGACCTGCTCAGAAGCTTGCAAAGGAGACTGCCTCGCCCGCTCTGGACATGCTAAATTCCGGCCTGCAACTGTATTGGTTAAAACAAACCAAACCGGAAATTTTTGCACAAATCAGATGGTCACTGCATTTGCCTCAATACCTGAGTTATTGCCTGACCGGCATCCCGGTCAGTGAGTTTACCAGTGTAGGCTGTCATACCGCTTTATGGAACTACGCCGCACATAATTACCACGACTGGGTTTACGAGGAAGGACTGGAATGGCAGCTCCCTCCCCTCGTACCCACCAGTCTGTCCGTCCGCCTTGCCGGGAAACCTTTTGTTATTGGGCCAGGCATTCATGACAGTTCAGCGGCCCTGATTCCATATTTGCGCGCCGAAAAAAAACCATTCGTCCTGCTTTCCACCGGCACCTGGAACATCTGCATGAATCCTTTCGCTGAGCAGGCACTAACCCAACGCGACCTGAATCAGGACTGCCTCCATTTTATGCAACCCTCCGGACAACCGGTACGTGCTTCCCGCTTATTCCTGGGACATGAGTTTGCCAGGCAAGTCCAATTACTGGAACAACATTTTGACACGGATGGCAAACAGTTCAGGAAGCAACGGTTTGCGCCGGATATCTATCACCGCCTTCTACAGGAGAATAAGGTTTACTTCAACCTGGA
>ERZ795053.5204-NODE-5204-length-13560-cov-4.030507_pt1 | contig 13560 bp, 13 predicted proteins | sample MGYA00375137_ERZ795053 | MGnify/ENA primary metagenome ERZ795053 (study PRJEB30182, sample SAMN05720284) | activated sludge metagenome | isolation source: Anaerobic digester | place: Hong Kong | collected 2014-12-17 ... | reverse complement strand
TGTATTTCCAAAATTTACCGCAACTCCATATTCAATTGGCGGATCCATATAGGTTGTCCCCATAACGAACATAAGCAATAAAATAATAGCAGTAATTAGGGCTGTTATTTTTGCTGAATTACGTTCGTGTACGGTTTCAAAATACTTCATCGTTAATTGGGTTTTACGGCCAAGATCACTTTAAATTTGTTACGATTGGCAATATCCATAACACTCACTACGTTTTCTACTGGCACCGATTTTTCGGCACGCAAAACAATAGTTGGCGAGGCTTGGTTCTGTAAAGCTGTAATCAATTCTTGTTCCAAAACACTTGATCCCACTAACTTTTGATCAATATAATACCTTAAATCTTTTGTGATACTAACGGCTACAGACTTCTTGTTTTCAGTCTTTCCGCTGGCTTTGGGCAGTAAAATATCAATCGCATTGGTAGTTACCAGTGTAGATGCCAACATAAAGAAAATGAGCAATAGGAACACAATGTCCGTCATGGAGGACATATTGAATTCTGGGCTTACTTTATTTCTTCCTCTTAAATTCATACTATCCTGGTTCGTTTAGGTGGTCAAGGAACTCTACTGAATTGGCTTCCATTTGATAAACCACTTTATCGGTTCTTACCACCAAGTGGTTATAGGCCATATAGGCCACAATACCCACTATCAATCCTCCAACAGTTGTGGTCATAGCGGTGTAAAGTCCGCCTGCCAATACTTTAATTTCAATGGTTCCACCAGAATTGGCTACTTCAAAAATGGAGAGAATCATCCCAATAACGGTTCCCAAAAATCCTATCATGGGGGCCACGCTGGAAATAGTGGCCAACATGCTTACGTTTTTTTCCAAGCCATAAACCTCCAAACGGCCGGCATTTTCAATGGCCGTATTGATATCTTCCAGAGGTTTTCCAATACGCGTGATGCCTTTAGCAATCAGTCTGGAAACGGGAGAATTTACTTGGGCACAAAGTACTTGGGCTGCATCAATCTTTCCATGGCTTACATGGTCCTTTATTTGATTCATGAAATTAGCGTCTACTTTAGAAGCCGCTTTTATGGCCAGTAACCTTTCAAAATAAATATAAATAGCAACCACGAGCAAGATGAACAATATCCCGATAATAAGCTTCCCTGCTAATCCACCACTACTAATGAGTTCTATGATAGACAATGTTTTTTCAACAGATTCGCCTTCGGCTAAAACTTCAGCCCCATCCTGAGTTGCTTGTAAAAAGAGATTCAGCATATACATTGAATTAGTTTTTGTTTATAACGTAACTTTCCAAAGTTAAGTATATTTTAAAAGATTGTTCTTGTAAACATAAATGTGGCCGATCCAACAAGGAAACCTATAAGTGCCAACCAAGAAATTTTCTTTAAGTACCAGAAGAAATCTATCTTGACCATACCCATGGCAACTACCCCAGCAGCAGAACCAATAATGAGCATACTACCACCCGTTCCCGCAGAATAGGCTACAAAGTGCCAGAGTTCATTGTCCATAGGTTCAGAAAACATGCCCAAACTGGCAGCAACCAGAGGTACATTATCTATAACCGCTGAACCAACTCCCAAAAGCAATACCACCAAGTCTGAAACCCCTACCGCTTCGTAGGCATAATGTGTTTCCGTACCTAATTGAGGCATTGTTTCCTGCAATGAGGAAGCAAATTCAAATAAAATTCCCAATGATTCCAGAGCAGCAACAGACATTAAGATTCCTAGGAAGAACAATATACTCGGCATTTCTATTCTGGATAAGGAATGGTGCACTGGGCTATGATGTGCATGTGCTTCACTATCTTCCTTTTCTTGTCTATCTATTGCTGTGATACTAAAATGGGAATTACTATAAATTTCAGCAAAAATCGCAACCACACCTAAAGACAACATCATCCCTACATAAGGTGGCAAATGAGTAACTACTTTAAAAATAGGCACAAAGATGATGGCTCCCAATCCTAGGAAAAGCATGAGTGAACTATATTTACTCTCATTGGTATCGTCATCAGTTGCCGGCTCTAGTTCGCCTTTAAAAATTGGTAGTCTGGACATAATGAAAGCCGGAACAACCATTGTTATAAGAGAAGGAATAAATAAGTAAACAAACAAATGATCTGTTGAGACTTTTTTGGCAATCCAAAGCATGGTTGTGGTCACATCTCCAATAGGAGACCAAGCCCCACCAGCATTGGCGGCAATCACAATTAAACCTGCATAATAGAGTAATAACTTTCTGTCAAAGACCAGCTTTTGAAGAATAGAAATCAAAACGATTGTAGCCGTAAGATTATCTATAACTGCCGATAAGAAAAATGCCAAAAACCCAAAAACCCACAAGAGGCGTTTTTTACTTTTAGTTTTTACAAACCTTTTTATCGTGGAAAAACCATCAAAATAATCTATGATTTCAACGATAGTCATGGCTCCTAGAAGAAACACGAGAATTTCGGCTGTTTTCCCTAAATGATGGAGCAAGGTTTCTTCAACCAACTCCATTTTACTTTCGTGGTTTAAAGCCCCAAAGGTCTCCATTAAATGGTGCTCAGCGGAATTAAACCAATGCGGAAAAGCATCAATCCCCAGAGCAATGACGGCCCAACAAATAGCCATCATGACCAAGGCCGGTATCAGCTTGTCTATTTTAAGATTGTGCTCAAGAGTTATGGCCAGATAGCCTAGTATAAAAACTAAAATAATAATCGTTTCCATTTATGCTTGGATTAAATAAGTTGTTTTAAAGCAATTTCAAAGGCGGTTTCACTCACCTTGGTTTTATTGGGGTTTTTCTTGTGAATGTTATTAATGGCCTTTTTTATAGTGTTTGACGTGTCGTTAAAAATCGCATCATCCGTCATTTGCACTTTTCTTTCCATGAAATAGGCAAACACTCTGGCCATTCCACAGTTTGAAATAAAATCAGGAATCAAGCTCACTTTCTTATCGGTATGCTCCATGATAGGGCCAAAGAAAATTTCTTTATCGGCAAAAGGTACGTTAGCGCCACAAGAAATCACTTCCAAACCACTTTCTATCATTTCATCAATTTGTTGCTTGGTAATTAAACGAGAAGCAGCACAAGGCGCAAATATCTCGGTTTGCAAGCCCCATATTTTTTTGTTTATCTCTTCAAAAGGCATCAAATTATCACTCACCAGATTATTTCCATTTTTATCTAAAAACAATTGAGTGATTTCCTCAAAAGAAAAACCATCTTCTTTAATCAGTCCGCCCACAATATCAATAATACCAACCACTTTTACGCCCATTTGCGACAGATAAAAAGCAGCAGCAGCCCCTACATTTCCAAAGCCCTGAACAACGGCTCTTTTTCCAACCGCCGAACCATCATATGCTTCATAATAATGCCTAACAGCTTCGGCTACCCCAAAGCCTGTAATCATATCGGCAACCGTATACTTTCGGGTAACATCTGGTGAGTAATGCGGATTTTCAATCACTTTGATAACCCCTTGGCGCAATTGTCCAATTCTGTTGATCTTATCGGCCTGAGTTGGCTTGAAATGGCCTTCAAAGACCCCTTCTTGAGGATGCCATACTCCGCTTTCCTCAGTAATGGGGATCACTTCATGGATTTCATCAACATTCAAGTCGCCACCAGTGCCATAATAACTTTTCAACAATGGAGATACCGCCTTATACCAACGCTCCAAAACGCCTTTTTTTCTAGGGTCTTTGGGATCAAAATTGATACCGGATTTAGCACCACCTATGGGCGGTCCAGAAACGGTGAATTTCACTTCCATGGTCTTAGCTAAAGAAAGTACCTCGTTCATATCCAGTCCTTTTCGCATTCTGGTTCCTCCACCAGCTGCACCTCCACGCAGTGAGTTAATGACTGTCCAGCCTTCGGCTTCGGTTTCTGAGTCTTTCCAATTAAAAATAATTTCGGGGGATTTTTCTTCGAATTTCTGAAGTAAGTCTTTCATCAAAAAAGTATTCTTTCAAGTTAACAAATATAAAAAACTAAAAGGGCATTAAGATTAAATTAATGTTTTTTTAAGGTTGAAAAATTGCACCCGAACTATGATCCTGATTTGCGCCGGTAACACTGCTCAAACAGTTCACCTCATTTCTCAATTTGAGCACGCCCAAGAGCCCAAAAATCAAGGCTTCCTTAAACTCAACCACATTGTTGGCCGGAATAACTATCGTGCTTGAGGTAAGCCTTGACAACCTCTTGATTAAAAATTTATTATAGGCACCGCCGCCTGTAATTAAAACTTTGGTAGAAGTTTTAGTATTCAGGGCACGAGCCAATTGCACCGCAATATGTTCGGTAAAAGTTCTTAAACTATTTTGGGGTGTCAAATCGTACCGCTCCATTAGGGGTAAAATAAATTGATTCACCCATTCCATTCCTAATGATTTTGGTGGTGTTTCCAAATAATACGGTAATCCGTTAAGCTCAGAAAGCAAGTTGGAATTCAATTCGCCATTGGCAGCTATTGAGCCTTCAGCATCGTACTGTTTTCCAAGCTTTTCGGCATATTTATTCAAAACCACATTTACAGGGCAAATATCATAAGCTGAGCGAACGCCCATGGTAGCTGTGGACACGTTTGAAAAACCTCCTAAATTGAGACAGAAATCGTATTCAGAAAATAAAATTTCATCTCCAATAGGAACCAAAGGCGCTCCTTGACCTCCCAACGTTACATCTTGAACCCTAAAATCGCAAACCACTTTATGGTTTGTAAGTGTTGCCAACTCTGGTTTGTTTCCTATTTGGAGCGTATAACCTAAATCCGGTCTATGCAAAGCCGTATGCCCATGAGAACAAATCGCATCCAAATTGGTTATTCTCTGTTTCTTGATAAACCTATTGATTACGCTTGCCAAATACTGGGTATACTCGGCATTGGTCAATTCAAGCTCCTCTTTTGAAAGATAAACAAGTTCTGAGAGTCTGGATTTCCAAGAACTTGAATAAGAAACTGTATCAGAAGCTATTATGCTAAAATTCCAAGAATTTTCACGCTTGAAATTCACATAAACCAAATCCACTCCATCTAACGAGGTACCGGACATGACTCCAATGACAAAATAGGATTTTGTTGACATATCGGTAAAATTATAAATATCTATTGAAAGAATGACAACAAAAAGTTATCTTTGAGCAGATTCTTTAACAATTTTTCAACAATTAAAAAATTATGGATTTTACGCTTACTGAAGAACACTTAATGATTCGAGATGCGGCAAGAGATTTTGCCCAAAATGAATTACTTCCTGGAGTTATTGAACGTGATGAAAAACAATCATTCCCAAATGAACTTGTTAAAAAAATGGGGGAATTAGGGTTTTTAGGTGTTATGGTTGATCCCAAATACGGCGGCAGTGGTATGGATACCATTTCCTATGTATTGATCATGGAAGAGCTTTCCAAAATTGATGCCTCGGCTTCGGTTATGGTCTCTGTAAATAATTCTTTGGTTTGCTATGGATTGGAAAAATATGGTTCTGAAGAACAAAAACAAAAATACTTAACTAAATTGGCAACCGGTGAGTTTTTAGGGGCTTTCTGCTTGAGTGAGCCTGAAGCTGGAAGTGATGCTACTTCACAAAAAACAACTGCCGAAGATAAAGGCGACCATTATCTTATTAATGGTACAAAAAACTGGATTACCAACGGTGGCCGTGCCGATGTGTATCTCGTAATCGCACAAACCCATAAAGAAAAAGGGCACCATGGAATCAATGCTTTTATTGTTGAAAAGGGGATGGACGGTTTTCATGTGGGGCCAAAAGAGGATAAATTAGGCATTAGAGGTAGCGACACGCACACCCTACAATTTAACGATGTAAAAGTTCCTAAAGAAAATAGAATTGGCGAAGACGGTTTCGGGTTCAGATTTGCCATGAAAACCTTATCAGGTGGAAGAATCGGTATTGCAGCTCAAGCCTTAGGGATTGCTTCAGGAGCTTACGAACTCGCTTTAAAATATTCCAAAGAACGTAAAGCGTTTGGAACTGAAATTTGCAACCACCAAGCCATTGCTTTTAAATTGGCCGATATGGCTACCGAAATTGAAGCTGCCAGACACTTGGTCATGAAAGCGGCCTGGGAAAAAGATCAGGGCGTGAACTACGATATGTCTGGAGCCATGGCCAAATTGTATGCTTCCAAAGTGGCCATGGAACAATCAGTGGAAGCAGTTCAAATTCATGGCGGTAATGGTTTTGTAAAAGAATACCATGTTGAACGTTTAATGCGTGATGCCAAAATTACCCAGATTTATGAAGGCACCAGTGAAATCCAGAAAATTGTGATTTCGAGGAGAGTACTTCAAAAGTAATCAAACAGTTAATTTCATTTACTTTCAATTGATTCATTAAAAAAATTTAGGTGCTTCATTAGATTTTTTATACTTTAACTAAAATGTTTTGTACTTCCTCTTTATTGTTAAAATGATGATGAAAAAATTATACAACTCTTGAATACGAGTATTAATTGAAAAATCTGAAAATCTATGAAATCTTTATTTTATGTCTTTTTTCTATGTTATTTACCATTATTTGCACAAATTGGCATTAATAATGATCTTCCGGAACAAGCCTTAGATGTAAACGGCAAGATAAAGGTAGGCGACGATGCTACAACTCCTACTGAAGGCACAGTAAGATACAACTCGGCAACAAAAACATTTGAAGGATACGATGGCACTGAGTGGGTTTCTATGAGTTATAGTCCTACTGTATATTACTATGAACAAGATCCATTAACAGAAAGCTTTAGTTCGACTACTAGAGATGTGTTAATAGATTTTCCATACACCCTAACCATAGAAAAACCAGGGAAATACATGTGTTTTTTTGATGTCTCAATTGAAAACCTGAATGGCAATACCACAACACTTTCATCGGACAGAATAGCCTACTTTCAACTACAGATTTACAACCAATTAGAATTCAGATATATAGGGCCAGACGTAACTGGATTACCAAGTGGATTCCAATATTTTTTTAGGGAGATTGAAAATGTACAATTACACAGAATTATGGATATCCCTGCCAATAAAACAATGAAAATCAGTTTCAGAATATATAGTAACACCTGTTGCTCTGCACCAACCTCAACTTATTACATTAAAAATGTAAAGATGACAGCAATTCGATTAGGTGATTAGAAAATATATTGATTTATACTATATGCTTTTGATATGAAAAAATTGATTTTATTAATATTAGCTACAATCCCTTTAATTGGGATTTGCCAAAACGAATTATATATTGGCTCTGGAGCTACAATAACAGCAAATTCAGAACTTACAATGTCTGATGCAATTTTAACTAATAATGGTACTTATAATGGCGCATTAAAAATTACCGGATCTACTCCTACTAGCTTTTCTATAACAAATAATAACTCAATAAATTTTACAGTCCTTAACATTAATGGCAGTAATAATGTAAGCCTAGAAAATAATGACATTAACGTTTCCAGCGCCATCAATCTGAATTCGGATAATTCTGGTCTTTTCTTAGGAAGTGCAAACATTCTCCTTGCACCATCTGCTTCAATTTTCAACGAAAGCAACAATCGGGTTATTTCTGGTGCACCCGGCACTTATATATTCATATCAAAAACACATAGTTCAGCTTCACCAGAGCCCTTTGGAAATATCGGGTTTCAAATTGATGCCGCAAGCGGAGATTTAGGCAACACTGATGTATACCGTCGTTATGGAGCCTTGATAATAAACGAATCAGAAACCATTAACAGATACTATGAAATAATTCCCTCCAATAATTCTGTATTAACTTTAAACACACGCTTTTATTTTTTAGATACTGATTTAAATGGTTTGAATAAATTAAACCTAGAGCCTTACCAAAGTCCAAACGGGACTAGCTCTTGGCAAGAATTCACAGGAAGTTTGGCAGATAGCACATCTCCGTATATCACAACAACTATACAAAACCCGGTTATTTTTTTGGCTTTAGCAGAAAGTGGTATTACACTAACAACCGAAGAGCTTTTAAATAATGACCTTAAAGTTTATCCAAACCCGGCATCAGAAACCGTCAATATACAAACCCCTTCTCACCTCACTATTGAAAGTATAATTATAACCGATATGACAGGAAAAAAAATAGAAGCTGATATAGAGGGACTCCGTATAATAAATGTTAGCAATCTATCAAAAGGACTATATTTAATAACCATTGAAACTTCAATGGGCACTACTGTAAAAAAATTAGCTATTGAGTAATCTTAACTCTGCTATATTCAAGCGAATGCTTAAATCTATAGAGTAGAATTTAAAGATTAAGAACAAAATAAATTATAAAAAAGCCCGTTTAAATCGGGCTTTTTTATTTCTATTTCTTAAAATATTCCGTTAATCCCGGAACATTGCTTTTTAGTTCCTGAACGGCCAAATCGCACACTGCAAAAGCTCCCGTAGGCGACAAGTGTGTATCATCGTTTTTACCTTCTGGAAAACGGGCATATTCTCCTGGTAAATAATGCAGAAACAATTGTTTGGAACGGTCTTCCCCAAAACGGGTTACCAACTCACGTGTTCGTTCTTCCATTTCCAGCAAAGGCACATTCATTTCCTTAGCCACTTCACGCACTTTATCCGGATAGACATCATGGGTATAAACCAACTTGCCCTCTTTAAATTTTCGTCGTGTAATGGACGTTGCCAAAATAGGCTTTCCTTTCTTTTCACGAACTTCTTGAACGTAACGGACTAAATTCTGTTTATACTCCTCTGGAGGCGAATAACGGTCTTCTCCTTTACTGGGAGATTCGTCATTGTGGCCAAATTGAATGATCACATAATCGCCCGGTTGCATCTCGCTAAGGAGTTTGTCCCAATGGCCTTCACCACGAAAACTCTTACTGGAACGTCCATTGAGCGCATAATTTTCTACTTGCAAGCCATTGGTCACATACAACGGCAAGACTTGCCCCCAGCCTTTTTCGGGATTGTTGGGTGTGTATGGCTTATTTGCCATGGTTGAGTCACCTGCCAAACGAATGGTTGGTAGGGTTTGGGGTTTGGTAAACGCAAACACTATGGGCAATAATAACAATAGTTTTTTCATGATTTATTCGGTTTTCACAACTCCCTCAGACACAGTTTCTCCTATTTCTATTGCCGTTTTTGGATTGTTTATAAGAATGTCTTGAGATAAGGATCCCAAAACCCTGATGGGACTGATGGAATCACTGACTTGATAGGTCAATTTGTCCACCTTTACATGTTTGGTATTGTAAAGTGTGAGCGCACTTCCAGTAGATGGAATTACCTTAATATTCTTTAAAATCAATCCATCAGTATCTACTGCAGTTATTCCTTTCTTGGCTTCCAAAATCGCATTCTCTAGAGATACATTTTGAAGATTCATTTCTGGCAAGCCTTGAAAATTGGCAGCTACCCCAGAGCCAGTAGCAACAATATTCTTCATGAAAATATTTTTGAAGGATGGTGTTTCCTCAGTTACCGGAACCAGGGTTTCATCACGCTGCTCGTCTTCGGCGCTTTGGTCGGATTCCAGGATAGGAGAATTTCCACCATAAAACAAATTAAAATTGATAACATCAGTAGGAATATTGACCATGTCAATGTTAGATATGTAAATATTTTCCACAACACCACCACGGCCTCGTGTACTCTTAAAGCGCAAGCCCACATCGGTACCTATAAAGGTACAATGAGACACATGTACATTTTTTACGCCACTGGACATTTCACTCCCCACTACAAAGCCGCCATGACCATGATACACAATATTGTTCTTCACAATAACATTTTCTGTTGGAATAGCTCTGTCCCGTCCATCTTTGTCTTTTCCTGATTTGAAGCAAATAGCATCATCCCCAACATCAAACGTATTATTGTAAATCAAAACATTTTTACAGGAATCCAAGTCCAATCCATCACCATTTTGCGAATACCAAGGATTTCGAACATTCAAGTTTCTAATGATAATATCTTCACTCATTAATGGATGAAGGTTCCAAGCTGGCGAATTTTGAAAGGTTGGGCCGTCTAAAAGAATACGCTTACTTTTTACAATACTTACCATAACGGGACGCAAAAAATCTTTCATTTTTTTCAGTTCTTCCTTGTCTTTGGTTTGCGGCACATTAAAATTATCGGTAGCTATATATCCAGCAAGCGAAGATTCCGACGGAAACCAAGTATCTCCTTTTTCGTTTAATAGCCCCCCCGATTTCACCAAGGCTTTCCATTGCCCAGACGTGAGTTTGCTCTTTTTTACATAACGCCAAGCATCCCCACTGCCATCAATAGTTCCGTTGCCTGTGATGGCTACATTTTCCACTTCATAAGCATAAATGGGCGACATGCATCGCACTGTATTCAACCCTTCAAAACTGGTATCAACTAAAGGATATTCGTCAAAATTTCTACTGAAACGAATCAAGGCACCCTCTTCTAAATGTAAATTAATATTGCTTTTCAACTGAATAGGACCAGTGAGCCAAATACCACGAGGAACAATTACTTTCCCGCCTCCTTTTTCGGACACCTCAGCAATAGCTTGGGCAAAGGCTTTGGTATTACTGGTTAATCCATCACCAACAGCCCCAAAATCTTTAATTGAAACCCCATAATCAGGAAAGGATGTTTCGTTTATTTTAGGCATATCAAACTCAACACCCTCATAAACAGACGTTAAATCTTCATTTTTGTTTTCTGTTGCTGTTGCTTGCTCTTTCTCTTTGCAGGAAAGAAACAACATCATAACGGCAAACACTTTAACTAATTGAACTCTTGGTATTTTCATGTCTTATTTATTCTGGTTTATTTTAAAAAATCTTCCCTTACTGGCGAAAACACATCTATTAAAACACCTGCTTCAAGGCATTTTACTCCATGTACAATGTTAGGCTGCGGAAAAAAACCATCGCCTTCCTTCAGTATTTTTGTATTTCCATCTACGCTGGCTTCAAATTTACCTTTGGCAACATATGTGATTTGCGAGTGAAAATGCTGATGTAACGGCCCAATGGCCTCCTTTTCAAACTTCACGGCAACCATCATTAACTGGGTGTTGTATCCCACAAATTGTCTGGAAACACCATTGCCTAAATCTTCCCATTTTGAGTCTCCATCAAAAAACAAATCCTTTTTGAGTTCCATATTTTTTTAGATTAATATATTATTATCTTATTGGGAATCCATCCTTTAAAAATGTTTTCCAAGGTATACTTTTTTACGTCTTCTTTAGAAAGTTGGTGTGACCAACCAACTCTTGAGGCAGGATTGGCCCCTTTACCTTTGCTATTATATTCAGCGTAATAGGCCGTTTTCTCCTTATTGGGAAACATTTTATCACCCGGCCAATGGTACCATCCATCCGGAAGAATATGTGCGCCCATTTTCGTATCAATAAACACCGTTTTGGCATGTGGGCGCCATGGACGGCCTAAATACACTTTGGTTACCGTGTCTTCGGCAGTCAATTCAGCATTTAAAAACACATAGCCATACGCTTGGTTTTGCGGTGTTGCCGCAGCCGTAATATAGGAATCCTTTAAACTATGGATTTCACAATCCTTGAATACTGCCGTAGCTTCACCAAAAATAAAATCGGTTGTGCCTTCAATGTAGCAATTGAGATAATATTGCCTGCTGCCTTCATTGGCTGTGTAAACAGTATCTTGGCACCCTAAAATATTACAATCCTCGGCAATAAACCGGTCGCCTTCCACATGCAGCGCCACGGCCTGGCCCTTTTCACACCAAGTATTCTGGATCGTTACATTTTTAAACTGAATGTCATCACCCTCAACCAAAACCGTATGAGAAGTAAAGGTGGAAAGTGTTTCTCCCGTTGCCATTACTTTTCCCGAGTAATTGTTTCCCGTTATGATTGTTTTCTCTCGATTTTCCCCAATGAAAATCAGTTTATGTTTCCACGAAGGAATTTCAATATTTTCTTGATAAATTCCATTCTTTAAATAAAATTGAACATACCCTGGCCCTAAATCGCGTACCGAATTGATCGCTTCTTGAATTTGGATAAAATCGCCACTACCGTCTTGAGCCACCACCATTTTTTTGTAGGGTTCTTGGGCTTGTGTGAAGTAACACAAAATGGAAAACAAAACAAATATCTTAAGCTTCATGGTTTTAGCACTTTATATAAAAATTCCACTGTATAGTTTAAGGTAGGTTCAAACCACGGTTTTACCAACCAAAAGGAATGTGGTGAATCTGGCAGTGTATACACTTCGGAATAAATACCCCATTCGTTATATTTTTTAATCAAATCATCACGCCCGGCATGAAATCTGGGTTGTGCACTATTGATGAACAAAATAGGAGGCGATTTGGGATGAATGAATTCCAAAGCCGAAGCCTCTTTCCATGTTTCAAAATTTTCGTCTTTCATACCATCTAACCAATACCCTGCATATTGCCCCTCTTCAGCGTCAGGATGAACAAACGAAACAATCCCATCTACATTTATCACAGCCTTTATCTTAGGATTTTTGACACCAATTAAAGTCGCTAATTGTGCTCCAGCTGAAGCTCCCAAAATAGCCATTTTAGTTTTGATGATGGGATACTTTGACGTATACAAAAAATCAACGGCTGCGTTCAAATCTTCAACAGCTGCCGGATACTTTGCCACATCGGATAACCGATAGTTGACTGCCATGGCCACATACCCTCTTAACGCTAAATGCTGCGCCATGACACGCTGATTTTCCTTACTTCCGGAAATCCATCCGCCACCATGTACTAAGAGTATGGCAGGGTATTTTTTATCAGGGTTGTTTGGATAGTACACATCGGCTTTGAGTTCAAATCCATTAAGGTCTCGATAGACAACATTTTCGTCATAAACAATCTCTTGTGACTGCAGTTCTTCAACAGGCAAAATATCCGGATACTTTTTTACAAGTTTCTTGTAGGTTGCTTGAATAGTATAGGGTTTGGCATTGGGTCTTTCAACCTGAGCTGATAAACCAAAACATATTAGCAGAAAGAAAAAGACACTATGTATATACCTCACATATTTCACTTTATAATTTTTAAGGCATCAAATACCAATTGGGCGACTGCTTTGGCACCATCAGGTTGAAAATGAGTATTGTCACTTTGGCCTTCAGGATAGGCTTCATAAACGCCCGGAGGCAAATTCATAAAATAAGTTTTGGAGACAAAGTCCTTCCCTTTTTTGGAGAAAAAATCCATTGAAAGTTGATTTAAATCTATCAACGCAACACCCATTTCCGACGCCACCGCTTTGGCCGCTTCCGGATATGCTCCATGTACATTTTCCAGCTTTCCATCCTTCCATGGATAGTTTCTAGCTACAGGGGTTAAAATAATGGGTTTGGCTCCTTTCTGAAGGGTTTGCAACACAAATAATCTAAGGAATTCTTTATACCCTTCAATGTTCACATAACGCTCTGTTTTATTTTTGGCAGCATCGTTATGTCCGAATTGCATAATTACCACATCACCAGGGGTTAACACCTCGTAAACGGAACGCCACCGGCCTTCCTGAAAAAATGTCCTGGTACTTCTACCGCCACGTGCCC
>ERZ795053.5203-NODE-5203-length-13565-cov-7.183494_pt1 | contig 13565 bp, 15 predicted proteins | sample MGYA00375137_ERZ795053 | MGnify/ENA primary metagenome ERZ795053 (study PRJEB30182, sample SAMN05720284) | activated sludge metagenome | isolation source: Anaerobic digester | place: Hong Kong | collected 2014-12-17 ... | reverse complement strand
TGCCGGTGCAAATATTCAATGGGATCTTCCAGGGTCAGGATGTTTAAATTTTTATGTTGATTCATGTAATCGACCATGGCCGCCAGGGTGGTTGATTTGCCGCTGCCGGTGACGCCGGTGACCAAAATCAGGCCCTTTTCCTTTTGCGCCAGTTCGCTGATCGCCGGCGGCAGCCCCAACGTCTCCAAACGCGGCACATGCATCGGGATCAGACGGATGGCACAGGCCCAGGAACCCCGCTGTATAAAGGTATTGACACGGAATCTCCCCACTCCGGGCATGGAATTGGAAAAATCGACCTGCCCGGTTTCCTGCAGGGTTGGCAGGATTTTTTCATTGGGGAACAATTCCGTGGCCAGGCGGATGGTATCCTCGCCGTCCAGCACCTTGTCTTCCGGCAACGAGAACAGCTTGCCGTTGACCCGGTAGATAGGCGGGCGAAAAACCGTCAAATGGATATCGGAAGCACCCAATTCGACGCCATTTTTTACAATATCCATGATGTTTTGATTGGTTTGCATGCGTTATTTTCCTTCCAGTAAAACGACTTTCATGACTTCCTCCAGGGAGGTTTTTCCCTGTCGGGCCTTCTCCAAGCCATCGTCGCGCAGGGTGATCATGCCTTCCTTGATGGCGGCGACAGCGATTTCATCCTCGGAGTTCTCACCCTTGTTGATCAGCTGGCGAACTTTGGGTCCCACCACCATTACCTCATGCAGGGCAATGCGGCCTTGATAGCCCAGCTGGCGGCACATGTTGCAGCCCACCGAGCGATAGAAGGTTTGCCCGCTTTCTTCCGGCATCCCGAGTTTGCAGGCGGTCTCCTCCTCCAATATGTATTTCTGTTTGCAATTGGGACACAACTGCCGGACCAGACGCTGGGAAACAATCCCGCTCAGGGAACTGGACAAGAGAAAATCCTCGATGCCCATGTCTTCTATGCGGGCGATGGTGCCGGCGGCACTGTTGGTATGCAGGGTGGATAAAACCAGATGTCCGGTCAGCGCCGCCTGGACTGCCAGTTGGGCGGTTTCCTGGTCTCTGATCTCACCGACCATGATGATATCCGGGTCCTGGCGCAGGATGGAGCGCAACCCGCTGGCGAAGGTCAAGCCGGCACGGGGATTGGTCTGCACCTGATTAATGCCGGCCAGGGTATATTCAATCGGATCTTCCAGGGTGATGATATTTTTATCGACGGAGTTGACTTCTCCCAGCACCGAATAGAGGGTGGTGGTTTTGCCGGAACCGGTAGGGCCCGTAACCAGGAGCATGCCATGCGGCCGTCGCGACAAGGACAGGAGATATTCTTTATTGCGCTGACTGAGTCCTAACTGGTCCACCCGGGTCAGGGCATTGTTGCGGTCCAGGATACGCATAACGGCTTTTTCTCCCAGTGCGGTAGGCAGGGTGGAAACCCGGAAATCCACTTCGCGGCCATCCACCACCATGCGGAAACGTCCGTCCTGGGGGATTCTTTTTTCGGCGATATCCATATTGGCCATGATTTTGATACGCGACAGCACTGCTGCCTGACTGAGCTGGGGGAGGGTCAGCACCTCATAAAGCTCCCCGTCCACCCGGAAACGCACCCGCAGATCCTTGGCCTGCGGTTCAATATGGACGTCACTGCAGCGCCCCTGCACGGCCTGTACCATGATGGAGTTGACCATGCGGATGATGGGGGCGTCTTCATCCAGTTTCATGTTTTGCAGTTCTTTGAGCCGCATGGCACTGGCCTTGTCGTCCAGGCCCAATTCGTTGACGATATTCTCCATGCCGGGGTCCAGACGAAACGCCAGGTATTGGCGGATGGCGGTATCCATGTCACGCTCACTGGCCAGCACCGGCACCACATCCATATTGGTGGCCAGTCGAACATCATCGATGGCCTGCTGGTTCAGGGGATCGGCCATGGCCAGGGTCAAAATGTTTTTACGTCGGGCAATGGGGAGGACCTGATGCAGCCTGATCAACTGCGGCGGCAGAAGTTTGACCGCTTCCGGGTCGATGTCCATCTTGCTGAGCTGCACCTGCGGGATGCCCAGCGAAAACTCCAGCGTTTCCAACAGCTGCTGTTCGGTGAGAAGACCTTTTCTCAACATAATGTTACCGAATTTATCACCGGTCTTCTGCTGTTCTTCGAGCACGCTTTGTTGCTGCTCCTGGGTGATCAGGCCCATATCTACGAGTATCTCACCAATCATCTTGCGTTTTGACATATCAGTTACCGCCTTTTTGCCAAATAAACTGTGGGCTCGCCTGCTTCATGTGCTTAATCATTCGCTTCCTTTTTTCGATTTCCTCTATTGGGGTCGGTTCAATGCGTTCTGATAATTGTCGCCGCCTGGGTCAGATACTTCTTTTATCTTTTGCAAGATTTCCCGGATGATGAACTCCAGCTCTTTGTCGCTGGTATTGACGCGGATATCAGCACAATCGTAATATGGAGCTCTGACCGCCAACAGTTTTTCGATGTCCGCAACATTGGAGGCTCCTTTGAGCAAAGGGCGGGTCCCTTTTTTGCGGTTTACCCGGGTCCAGATATCTTCTGCGCTGGCCTCTAACAATATTATAATACTATTTTGACGAAATATGGCAATATTCTCAGGATTCAGCACAGCGCCCCCGCCGGTGGCGATAATCAGGCCTTCCCGCGCGGACAGTTTCCTGGCCATCAGGGTTTCTTCCGAGCGAAAGCGGCGTTCTCCATAGCGCCGAAAGATTTCGCTGACCGACATGCCGTTCAGGGTTTCAATTTCTCGATCCATGTCGATGAATTCTGCGTTCAATTTGGATGCCAGCCGCACCCCTATCGAACTTTTACCAGTCCCCATGAAGCCAATTAAAACGATATTTTTTCGCATAGCCACACCTTTCGAATTTCTCCAACGGGTATCTGTTTTGCTCCGGCTGCAGCATTATTTCTTTTTGATATAGCCGCCCTGAAAAAACTTCGGTTCCATATAGACCACAAAGGCATTCGGGTCACAGGCACAGATTTGATCAGTGATCTTTTGCGCCAGATTGCGTTTGGTGATAATGTTCAAGACCAGTTTGGGCCCCAGTTTGCCTTGCGCCTGCCAACAGGTGACCGGGTAGCCTTCGTCCCGTAATTCATCGACAATATGAGCATTTTCCAGGTCGATGGTGACCTGCAGACCGCGAAACCCGAGCGCCAGTTTTTCTTCGATGATACTGCCCACCAGCACCCCCATGGCAAAACCAGTGCAGAACACCAGCAAGCGCAGGGGATCGTCCAGCGAGCCTACGACCATTCCCAGGGCGACGGTATAGACCATGATTTCAAAGAAACCAATGATGGCCGCCGGCCATTTTTCTCCGCGAATGATCAGAATGGTGCGGATGGTACCCAAGGAAACATCAATGATTCTGGCAAAGAAAATAAACAGCAATTGCAATATCATCATCTTTTTCTATCTCCCATCTTACCAGCTTTCCGGCGGCGTGTCAGAGACTCTGATGCGTCCGGTCGTGTTGAGTACGATTACATATTTGTATTTTTGGTCGGCTTTCAGCGTGACCGTTCCCCCTTGCACGGCGCGGCCGTTGGGCATGAATATGCAGGCCGGCTGATTCTTGAAGCGGGAGTTAAATGGTTTGGTGCCGGCAAATTTCACACCCGGGCTGAGTGGGTAACTGGCTCTGCCGACAGATTGATAACGGGGACGCTGGCTGTCGTTCACGTAGAACACGACCTGCCGGTTGGTTCCGGTGGTGATCGCTTCGGTGCGGGCCATTCGCAAAACCCCGGCCATCTGACGGGCATCGGCGGTGAGTTTAAGCTCGGTCAGCGCCGTACTGAAATGGGGCATGGCCACCGCCATCAATATCGTCAGCAAGGCCAGGCAAAATATAAGTTCAGCCAGCGTAAATCCTTTGTTGTTGTGCATAATAATCTGACACCACTGCTTTCATGTGGGACACCGGGGCCTGACAGCCGGTCAGGATCTCGAGCGACAAGGCGCCCTGGTGTACCAGCATTGACAATCCACTGACGGTCTTGAGTCCCCGAGTTGATGCCAATTGTAAAAAGCGGGTCTGTAATGGGTTATAGATCAGATCATATACAACTGCACTGTCTTTGGCTTGAGCGAAGGTATCAACCGGGCAGCCCTCGATATGAGGAAACATCCCGACCGAACTGCAATTCACGATAAAATCCGCCTGCGCACTGGCGGCGGCAAAATTTTCCCGGTTCATCACCGCCGCCTGGCAGCAACAGCCGGTTTGCTGCGCGATATGGCCGGCCAGATGATGCGCGCGGGCGGGATCGATATCCAGGAAAACAATCTGCTCAATGGGAAACTGGCTGATCGCTCCCGCGATGGCCCGGGCTGCACCGCCGGCCCCGATGAGAACGAACTGTCCCTGCGGGTGCAGGTCTTCTTCCCGCAGACTGCGGATAAACCCTTCCCCGTCGGTATTGAGCCCGAGGAGTTTCCCCCCCTGGTTGTGAATCAGGTTGACTGCCCCGCACAGCCGGGCATCCTCTGACAAGGCATCCAGGTAGGGAATCACGGCTTCCTTGAAAGGAATGGTCACATTCACTCCCCCCATGGACAAAGCACGAATCGCGGCGACCGCCGCCGGCAGGTGTTCCGGTTCGATACAAAACGGCAGATACACATAAGGCAGTCCCAGCCAACGTATCGCACTGTTTTGCATCAGCGGAGACAAGCTGTGTTCCACCGGATTGCCCAGCAAACCCAATAATATGTCGGCTGATTTCTGCACGTTTGCTCCCTGCCTCTCATTTTCACAAGGTCCCGGGTGGGGTGCCTATGCCAAAGATTATTTCATGTTTTGGTGCTTATTTCAAGTTTCTTACAAACCCGGACGACCGTTGTTGGCGAGTTTTGATCGGCGCCGATAACGACGCAAAACAAAAAACTCCATCGCCCGCGATATTTTGGTGCCATAAAACTCCCTGCGCGCCAGGGGTTTGACGAGAATGGTATACAGTCCGGCACGATTGCCGCCCAGGATATCGGTGAAGATTTGATCGCCAATCACCGCTACCGCATCCGGCTGCATCCCCATGATCTCCACCGCCTGCAGGAACGCGCCGCGCATCGGCTTGCGGGCCCGGTGTATGAATGGAATCTCCAGGCGCGCGGCAATCTGCACAATCCGCTGTTCGCCGTTGTTGGACAGGATGCAGGCCTTAAAGCCCCTCTCACGAATGGTGCGAAACCACGCTTCCACTTCGGCGCGCAACTCCTGGCTGTTCCATTCGGTGATGGTATTGTCGAGATCAAGAATAAAGGCACGCACGCCGAGCGCCGCCAGCTCCTCCAGCGGAACATCCAAAAGCGTATCGACATACATGCGTGGATATAGTTTGTTGGTCATCTGTTTACCTCAAAATATTTATTATACTGGGTTCATCTTTTCCCGCAGCATGGCCGCGGCCAGTTCCGGTGCGACCGGGTTGATATAGACCCCGCTGGCAATTTCGACCGCAGCGTTGACCAGCAAACGCGGAGTGACTTCGATATACCAATGATACCCAGGCTGATCGCTGACATCCACCGGCGCAGTATTGATGACCAGATTATACGAAGGATCGGACAGACTTTCAATCATCACATTGCAGAACTTCTTGATGATTTGGGCCAGATCATGAATCTCCTCGTCCTTGATGTCACCGAAATGCGCCCGGTGCTGCTGGGGGATGATCCAGGTTTCATACGGAAAACGCGGGGCATACGGACATAGCAGGATAAAATGCTCGCTCTCGGCCACCAGCCGTTCACCGTGGCGCTCCTGGTCGGCAATGTCACAGAGCAGGCAGCGGCGGTTGGCCTGATAATAGTCGATGACACCTTGATTTTCCGATGGCACGAAGGGCAGGGCCACGATCTGGCTGTGGCTGTGCTCCAGGGAGGCACCGGCGAAAATACCGCGGTTTTTATAAATCTGAATATATTTGATGCGCGGGTCAACGGCCAGAGCGTTGTAGCGATCGCGCAACATTTTAATGATGGTTTCCATGCGTTCAACCGACAGCTGATGAAAATCAACGTTGTGTTCGGGGGTTTCTATAAGGACTTCGTGCTTGCCCAGGCCGTTGTAACGGGAGAAAACGCCAAGGCGGGTCTCCTCCAGTTCACCTTCCAGCTCGAAGGCAGAAAACTTGTTGGGAATCGCCCGCACCTGCCAGCCCTTTGTATTGGGCTCACTCCCCTGCCGGCAGGCTGCGATCTCCGGCGGGGTAAACGGTTCATTGCCCTCACAGAACGGACAAAAACCGCCCGTTGCAGATGACTCCAGCGCCTTTTTGGCGATGGGAAAATCGTTGGGCTTGAGGGCACGATGCTCGGCGACCGACACCCAGTTGTTCTTGACCAGATCCCTTCTGAGTTCAGACATTTTTTCTTCCTCCTTCACCGTGTACTTTAATAATATGTCAAGCGTCCGTATGATTATGCTGGATTGACTTTGCTGCCCCGGAATGCACTTCTACGTCATATCATACCGCAAAATTGGTCATTATAAAAATATCGGTGAAAAATATAAAAAACCACTTGCCAAGCAGCCATTTGCATATTACACTAAATATCAGTTAATGTTGATTAACTTAGTCCACTTTGGAGGATGTACGCATGCAACTGACCCGGCAATGTGAATATGCGCTGCGCACCATGTTGGAACTGGCAGCTCATCCCTACGGAGAACTCTTGTCCACCAAGATTATATCTGAACGGCAGGATATCCCCGAGGATTTTCTCAAAAAGACCATTCATTTATTGGCAGTCAACGGTCTGGTCAGCACCGTGCGCGGCACCCAGGGCGGAGTCCGGCTGGCCCGTCCAGCGCAAGACATCAAGGTGCGCGATGTGGTGGAGGCTATCGAAGGACCGATCGCCATCAATCCTTGTCTGGCAAGCGGTTTTATTTGCCCCAATCAGCCCCGGTGTCGGATTTCTCCGGTGCTGGCCCGGGCGCAGCAGGCTTTTGTGGCTGAGCTGAGCAAAGAATCCATCGCAGATTTGGCCGCTGGTGATTTTGATTCGGCATATGATTCATCATCCGATTTGCCATCGGAAGAATAAATTTTTTGTTCTCTAACTGGATATTTTATGTCCAGTTAATCATAGATCCTATCCTAATTCATAAATTTTTGAGGAGGAGTAAAAATGTTCTGTAATCAATGCGAACAAACCAGTAAAGGCATCGCCTGCACCGTAGTCGGTGTATGCGGAAAGAAACCCGATGTGGCAGCCCTGCAGGATTTACTGCTGTATGCTGCCAAAGGACTCTCCATTTATGCGGCCGAAGCAAGAAAGCATGGCATCGTTGATGGAAAGGTTAACCGTTTTACGATGAAGGTGCTCTTCAGCACCCTCACCAATGTAAACTTTGACCCGGAAAGCTTTGCAGAGATGCTGTCTGAGTGCGTGGCGCTGCGGACCCAACTGCAGGAAAAAATGGCCGCGGCCGGTCACACTCCGGCCAGTACCGATCCGTCCGTCAAATTTGTACCCGCCGGCAGTGTTGCCGAACTGGTCAGCCAGGGACAGGAAATCGGCTTCCTGGTAGATCTCAATGGTGATGCCGATTTGGTTTCTCTGCAGGAATTATTGATTTATGGATTAAAAGGCGTGGCTGCTTATGCCTATCATGCCAGCATTCTGAACCAGGAAGACGATGCTGTTTATGCATTTACCCAGGAAGCACTGGCCCAGATCGGCAATCCAGCTTTGGGATTGAATGACTGGCTGGGTCTGGTCCTGCAATGCGGTGCAATCAACCTGCGCACCATGGAATTGCTGGATGCGGGCAATACCGGTTCCTTTGGTCATCCGGTGCCGACTGAAGTGCCGCTGGGACACAAGGCCGGCAAATGCATTCTGGTCTCCGGCCATGATTTAAAAGATCTGGAAGAATTACTGGAAGTCACCCGGGACAGCGGAATCTATGTCTATACCCACGGAGAAATGCTGCCGGCCCACGGCTATCCGGAACTGAAAAAATATCCTCATCTGTATGGCAACTATGGAACGGCCTGGCAGAATCAAAAAAAGGAATTTGCCAATTTCCCCGGCGCCATCCTGATGACCACCAACTGCATTCAGGAACCGCAGGATACGTACCGGGAAAATATTTTTACCACCGGTCCGGTCGGCTGGCCGGGCGTGCGTTATGTACAAAACGGTGATTTCGCCGCGGTTATCGCCAAAGCCCAGGAAATGCCCGGGTTCAGCAGTGACGAAGATCTCGGCTCGGTTATGGTAGGGTTTGCCCACAACGCGGTGATGAGCGTGGCCGACCAGATCATTGGCGCCGTCAAATCCGGCGACCTCAAGCACATCTTCCTGGTGGGCGGCTGTGACGGCGCCAAGAGCGGACGCAACTATTTTACCGATTTTGTGGAGCAGACTCCTGACAATACGGCCGTTTTGACCCTGGGCTGCGGCAAATATCGTTTCTTTGACAAACAACTGGGTTCCATCGGCGGGATTCCCCGTCTGCTCGATGTCGGACAGTGCAACGACGCCTACTCGGCGGTACAAATCGCGGTCGCTCTGAGCGAAGCTTTTGATTGCGGCGTCAACGACCTGCCGCTGTCCATGGTAATCTCCTGGTATGAGCAAAAGGCCGTGGCGGTATTGCTGACCCTGCTGTACCTGGGCATCAAGGATATTCGCCTGGGGCCGAGCCTGCCTGCGTTCGTCAGCCCCAACGTGCTCGACGTGCTGGTGAAGAACTTTGATTTGAAACCGATTGCCACCCCGGAACAAGATCTGGCCGCCATCCTGGGCTAAAACTAAAACAATTTAACGGAGGTGTCGGACATGGATGAAAAAATTATCGTAGGTGCTGACAAGGAGATTTTGCCACAGGTGGCAAATTCGGCCGCCAGTGTGGAATACCAGAAGGATGCGGTGGTCAGCAAAACGCTGATCAATAAATCTGCCGGTACGGTCACCTTGTTTGCCTTTGATCAGGGGCAGGGCCTGAGTGAACACACGGCGCCCTTTGATGCCATGGTTTACCTGCTGGACGGGGAAGCCGAGATCATCATCTCCGGCCATCCCTACATTGTCAAACAGGGTGAGAGCATTATTATGCCGGCGCATCATCCGCATGCTCTGAAGGCAGTCCAACCCTTTAAAATGATGTTGATCATGATCAAGTCTTAAACGGCCGGCGGGCCGGCAGCGGGCCCCGTCAATCGAAATTCCCCGACTGACCGGTGAATTTGCTGCGCTGAAAGGAGGAATCATCATGGCCTTGCGGACCATTGTCAAAATTGATGAAGAACTGTGCAACGGCTGCGGCGTCTGCATCAGTCCCTGTGCAGAAGGCGCCCTGGCGCTGATTAACGGCAAAGCCAGGGTAATCAAGGAAGAGCTTTGTGACGGAGCCGGTTTCTGTCTGGGCGTCTGTCCGACCGGCGCCTTGTCACTGGAACAACGGGAAGCACCTGATTTTTCGGAAGAGGCGGTCCACGCCCACAAGCAAGGAATTAAAATCAATTATATCCCCCAGGAATGCAGTTTCTGCGGTATTTCCGAGGATGATGCCTATGTCATGGCAGTAAAACACAAAGGCCAGGCACTTTGGGTCTGTACCCGCTGTCTGCCCCGCTTGATCCACGGCTAATTTCCGCTTTACGCCCGGGAGGCAGCGGCGACGGTCTCAGTGCAGTCACCGTTCTTCTCCCGGGCTTTGGTTTTTCTCCAAACAGAAGGCGTTCTCCCTCAGCCTTGACAGCTGATTTCTTTCATAAGCTTGTTGACCGCGCGTTTTTCGATCCTGGAAACGTAAGAACGCGAGATGCCCAACTTTTTGGCGATATCCCGCTGGGTCTCCTTAAGCCCGCTGAAGACGCCGTAACGCATCTCGATAACCTGGCGCTCGCGCCGGTTCAGCACCCCCAGATTGTTTTTTACTTTTTCTTCCTGCATACGGATATCAATCTGTTCAATAATTTCGCTGTCGCTGGTCAGGATATCAATCAGCGAGATTTCATTGCCTTCCTTGTCATAACCGATGGGATCATAGATGGAGATTTCCTGTTTCAGTTTCTTGATATTGCGCAAATGCATCAGCACTTCGTTTTCAATGCAGCGCGCCGCATAGGTGGCCAGTCTGACCCCGCGTTCATGGTTGTAGGTTTTAATCGCCTTGATCAGTCCGATAATTCCGATGGAAATCAGATCTTCCAGTTCTTCGCCGCTGCTCTCGTATTTGCGCACCACATGCGCCACCAGCCGCAGATTGTGTTCGATCAGTTTGTTGCGCGCTTCTTCACTGCCGTTTTGCAATTCATCCAGATAACGCTTTTCTTCCTCGGCATCCAATGGCTGGGGAAACACCTGATTGTTCAGATAGCCAAACAGGAGCAGACTGCCCTTGACAACCGCCGCAATAGCCAATGCCCAGTATAAAACGGACACAATCCCACCTCCATATATTTTGAGCGCTTTATACTATATGAAATTGGTCGAAAAAAAGTGCCACTTTGATGGAGGTAATTTTTTCTGTTACGCCGTGTTACACTGGGACGTTCTTTCTGTAACAGGATTAATTTAAAGCTGTTACACTAAGAACGTCCTGGTGTAACGTCCTTGACAAAATGGTGATGTTCGGACATCATAATGTAAATAAAGATAATATTTGTGTTCAAAACAGTTTGATAGTAAGGAGTTAAAAATGCAGGACTTTACAACCTTTATCTGTTACCGTTTAAAATCAACCATGAAACGGGTTGAAAAACATATTGGCTCGACGCTGGAAAATTACGGAGTTACCATGGCGCAGTCATTTATTCTTTTTTCCTTGCTGGAAAAAGACGGCTGCACGTTGACCGAGATCGGCAATCGTGCCCAAATTGACAACTCTTCTTTGACTACCATGGTTGACAAACTGGAAAAGGAAGGTCTGGTGGAGCGTCGTTTGTTCGCTCAGGATCGCCGGGTGGTCAATCTCTATCTGACCGAAAAAGGCCGCGAGTTGGGCAAAAAGGTATATGATTCGGGCGCGGCGATGAATGCCGAGCTGCGCACTTTATTGAACAGCGGCGAGGAAGACTTCTATTCCAATCTGGAAGGCATATCCAGGATTCTTGATCAAAAGAAGGATTAAGCGGCGGATTTTCATGGTTAAGGAAGTTGAGGCCATGACCCAACCGGATTTCAAAGTGGTATTCTGGGGAGTGCGAGGTTCCATACCGGTTCCGGGGATGCAAACAGTCAGGTATGGAGGCAATACTTCCTGCGTCCAGATCCAAATTGGTTCGCGCCTGCTTATCATGGATGCCGGCACCGGCATTCACAAACTGGGGCAGGCGCTGCTGCAGGCAAACCAGCCGATTAACGGTGATATTTTCATCAGTCACACCCACTGGGATCACATCCAGGGGTTCCCCTTTTTTGCCCCGGCTTTCATCAAAGGCAATGCTTTCAATCTTTACGGCCAGACCAAAGTCAATCTGAACTTTGGTGATTTGATGCGCGGACAAATGATGTACGAGCATTTTCCGGTCAGTCTGGAACAGATGGGCGCTACCATCACGATGAATGAATTGATCAGCGGCATGACCTTGGATCTGGAGGACGGAATTCAAGTCAGGACCCTGGAAAGCAATCATCCCGGCGGCTGCCTTTGCTACCGGGTGGATCACGCCGGACGCAGCTGCTGTTATATGACGGACATGGAACACAGTCCGCAAATGGACCCAGCCATGATTGCGTTTGCCGCCCAGGCAGATGTACTGATTTATGATGCCAATTTTACCGACGATGAGTATAACGGTGTCGGCGGCCTTCCTTCCCGGGTTGGCTGGGGGCATTCGACCTGGCAGGCGGGCATTAAGCTCCTGGAAGCGGCCCGTGCCAGGCAACTCATCCTTTTTCACCACTCCAATTTCCACGACGATGATGACATGGACCGTATCGAGCAGGACGCGCGCCGGCAGTATGCCCAGGTGACGGCCGCCCGTGAAGGCATGGTGATCTCCCTGTGAAACAAACCAACACCGATATCCTCCATCAGATCGAAGAAATCTTGAACATTGGCATTGCCTTGTCAATGGAAAAGGATCATGACCGCCTGCTGGAAATGATTGTTTATGAAGCGCGCCGCATCACCAATGCAGATGGGGGTACGCTCTATCTGCGGGATGGCGATTTGCTGGTCTTTAAAATCATTCAAAACCAAACACTGCATACCTTTAAAGGGGGCAAAGGCGAGCCGATTGATCTGCCGCCGGTGCCGATGCGCCTGGAAAACGTTTCTGCCTATGCAGCACTGCGCAATGAGCGAATTAACATCCCCGATGTGTATGCCGCGGCGGGATTTGATTTTTCCGGCCCGAAAAACTATGACCAAATTACCGGCTACCGTACGGTCTCGATGCTGGTGACTCCTTTGGAGAATCATGAAGGCGAGGTCATCGGCGTACTGCAGTTGATTAACGCGCTGGACGAAAACAATCAGCCCATCCCCTTCTCCCCGGTTTACGAGAAAGTCATCTCCTCTCTGGCTTCGCAGGCTGCGATTTCGCTGACCAACCAGCAGTTAATCGCGGACATTGAGCAATTGTTCAATTCTTTTGTCGAAGTCATGGCCACGGCGATTGACTCCCGCACGCCTTATAATGCGAATCATACCCGCCGGGTGGCACTCCTGAGCGGTGCCCTGGCCGCTGTGATTGAAGCAGAAACAGAAGGCTGCTGGGCAGAGGTGGTTTTTGACGAGACCCGCACCAAACAACTCCTGATGTCGGCCTGGCTGCATGACATTGGCAAAATTGCCACGCCGCTTGAAGTCATGAATAAATGCTCGCGCATTGAACGCCGGCTGGAACTGATCCTGCAGCGTCTGGACTACATTTGGCAAAAAACGCACAGCGAATATCTGGAGAAAAAACTGGAACTGACAAGCGCAGGAGAAGCCAGTGAAGTACAGCTGAAGGCTTTGGAAGACGCCTGGGCCGAACAGCAAGAGGTGATTGCGCAAAGCCGCGCTTTAATCATTCGTGCTGATGACCCGGCGACTTTCGTTGATGATGCGATTCAACAGGAGCTGCAGCAAATTGGCGCGCGCCGCTATGCTGATCCAGCCGGCCAGGAACAGCCCTGGCTTACGCAGGATGAACTCATCCATCTGTCGGTGACCAAAGGAACCCTGACCGATGAGGAAAGAATCGTTATGGAAGACCATGTGCAGGTGACGCGGCGGATGCTGGATAAAATCCCTTTTACCACCAAACTCAAGGATGTGCCGTTTTTTGCCGGCATTCATCACGAGCATCTGGACGGCAAGGGCTATCCACTCGGGCTGAAAGGCGAAGAAATTCCGCTGGAGGGAAGAATCCTTGCATTAACGGACGTGTTTGATGCCTTGACTGCCGCCGATCGCCCCTATAAAAAAGCGCTGTCGATTGGACAATCGTTAAAAATACTGGGCTTTATGGTCAAAGATGGGGAGTTGGACGGTGATTTGCTGGACCTTTTTGTGAAACATCGGGTGTGGGAAATGATTGCCTCTGATGAAGCCTGATCGCTCTGCCGGCATGCTCAGGGGTTTAT
>ERZ795053.5202-NODE-5202-length-13566-cov-4.938124_pt1 | contig 13566 bp, 5 predicted proteins | sample MGYA00375137_ERZ795053 | MGnify/ENA primary metagenome ERZ795053 (study PRJEB30182, sample SAMN05720284) | activated sludge metagenome | isolation source: Anaerobic digester | place: Hong Kong | collected 2014-12-17 ... | reverse complement strand
GACCAGGATTGGGCAATTGAATCAATGCGACATTCACGATTTTCGGTGGACCCCAGTGGCGTACCATCATCGTAGTAGGCACGGCGGTACCAGCCGCCATCCCAGCCATGTTTCTCCAACGCCTGCGCAATCTCTTTGGCATGCCGGCGCCACTCGTCCGCCTCTGCTGGATCATCCATGATCTCACAGAGGTCAGCAAAGGCCGTTTGGGTGGCACAGAGGAACCAGCCAAGCCAGATGCTCTCGCCGGTACCTTCAATGCCCACCCGGTTCATCCCATCGTTCCAGTCGCCGGCACCCATGAGCGGAATTCCATGGACTCCGGCTGTTGTCCCTTTGCGCAGTGCACGAAGACAATGGTTATAGAGACAGCTCACAGACTCAGTCGCTTCGTACTGCGCGTAGCGCTCCTCTTCATCCGCGGCAAGTGGCATGCCTTGCAAGAAGGGGACCTCCTCATGCAGAATGCCATGATCGCCGGTTGCGGCAATATAGTGGGCTGTTACATAAGGTAGCCAGAGCAGATCATCCGTAATGCGGGTGCGCACCCCTTGGCCACCGGGCGGATGCCACCAGTGCAACACATCGCCGGCTTCAAATTGATGGCGAGCTGCCCGCAAAATCTGTTCGCGGACCAAATCGGGGCGGGCCTGGATGAGTGCCATTGAATCCTGTAATTGATCGCGGAAGCCATAAGCCCCACTGGACTGATAGAGTGCCGAACGACCCCAAATGCGGCAAGAGAGCGCCTGGTAGAGCAGCCAGCGATTCAGCAGCAGATTCATGGCAGCATCAGGGGTCTCGACGGTAACTGTCCCCAAGATCTCATCCCAGTGGGCACGGGCCGCACGCCAGGTTGCTTCAACCGCTTCTGTACTCTGGAAACGCTCAATTAAGGCAAGGGCTTCTTGACGGTCGCTGCCTTGACCAATCAAGAAATAGACCTCCTGAACGCCGTTGGGAGGCAGATCGATGTGCAGTTGGAGCGCAGCACAAGGATCAAGGCCAACCTGAACACGACCAGAAAGCCCGATGCGGTCCAGCGCCGCGGGAGTGGCAATGGATCCCAAGCGCCCCAAAAACTCTGTGCGGTCGGTTGTCACGCCATGGGGTTCGGTGCTGCCGGCAATAAAGGCCACGCGGCGCCCAAACTCGACACTGTAGGGATTGCGGAAAAGAAGCGCACAGTTCTGCTCTTCATACTCCGGAATGATGTAAGGGCTGCTCTGGCTGCGGTTGACACCTAGAACAAGCTCTGCGTAATAGGTTGCTGTGATCCGGCGTTGTTCCCCAGTTGTATTTTCCAGGCGCAGATGGGCCACCTTGACCGGTGCCTCGGGATCGACAAAGAGATGCAGGTACTGCTTGATCCCGTGACTCTGATGTTCAAAGACTGAGTAGCCCGCACCATGGCGGGTGAGATACGGCGCGGCTGCCGGCGCCGGTTGTGGCGTCGGTGTCCAGACCGCGGCACTCTGCTCATCACGCAAATAGAGCACCTCGGCGGGGGTATCAGTAACCGGATCGTTGCGCCAGGTGGTGAGACGGTTCTCCCCGCTGTTGATCGACCATGTATAGCCGCCGCCGCTCTCCGAGACGATTGTGCCAAAGTCGGCGTTGGCGATCACGTTGATCCAGGGGGCTGGTGTTTTCTCACCCGGCTGCTGGAAAATTACATACTCCTTGCCATCGGGGCTGAAGCCGCCAAAGCCGTTATCAAATTGCAGATCCGTCGGCCGGGCAAGCTGCTCAGCGGGTGCAGTGTCCTCCGTCGGCACATAGTCCAGCGATGGCTCGAAAATGGGCAGACGCGTCGGTTGTGTAAGGATGCCCGTCAATTGACCTTCCAGGGTATTGGCATTGGCATCCAAGATGACCCGGGCCGTAGTCTGCAACAACACCCGGTCTGCCTCATTGAGCTGGTCTGCTCGCAGCACGAAAATACCGCCCCGCCGGTTCAGCCACTGATTGCTCTCCATGTGGCTAATCACCCGTTGGACAAAGCCTTGCACCGGCTGGCCATAGTTGGTGCTCTGGCGGTTGAGAATCACAACATCGATTTGCAGACCGCGGCGACGCCAATATCGATGGGCACGCAGGACTTCCTGCAGCAACTCACCATCGTCTTCTTTGTGAATACGAACAAGCAAAATCGGATAGTCCCCAGAAATACCGTAGGCCCACAGCCCTGATTGCCCTTTGCGGTTGGCCGTCAGAATGTCGGGCGCCGCCCGTCGCACGGGGTGGGGATACAGCAGCAGCGAAAGAAGCTTCTGCGTCGTTTCGAGGCGGGAGCCGGTGAGTCCCAGTTCACGCAGCTCTTCAGTGGCAACATTGCGCGCTTCCTGAAAGACGCGATCCAGTGTGCCCCACCGCAAATAGCGGCCAATCATTTCCATTAGGGCCTCACGATCGTCCGCTGTTGCGGTGATTAGGGCAATCCGTGTTGTGGCATGAGGCTCCATCACGAGTTCTTGACCAAGTGCCATCACCGGATCAAGGGTGGCGCCCGTCGTGCCGGTGAGCCACTGGCTATTGGTCAAAGCTTCGGGGTGACGTACATCATGGCCGCGTCCCAAGAAGCATGCCCTATCACTTTCATAGGCTCCCGTCACGGGCTGGCCCGGTTCGACCACAAGCGCATGGAGCACAAAGTGGACCGGCTCGTCGGCGGCCCGGGGACGGCGACGAAAGAGCAAGCTATTGGTTTCAGGCAGATACTCGCTCTCGACAAAGAGCTTCGCAAAGGCCTGGTGCCGTTCATCGGCGGCGCCAGGACCCAAGACAACTTCTCCGTAGCTGGTCAGGCGTAGGTGCCGAGTGGATTCGCTCTCATTGGTTAACGTGATGCGCCGGACTTCCACATCCTCGGTTGGTGCCACGGCGATATCCATCTGGACGGTGATATCGTGGTCACGCCGGCGAAATTCTGCCATGTGGGGATGAAAGGTAACCTCTTCATGGTCGGGACGCTGGTTGAGTGGCTGCCGTGTTGCCGACCAAAGCCGCTGGTATTGTGCTTTCGCCTTGGCATTTCCCTCTTGGTTCTCCTCTGCGCCAAGATCGTTTTGCTCCATCTCTTGTATATAGAGCCAGCAGCCCCAATCATCAAGCGTGGTATCAGCACGCCAGCGTGTCAGTTGGCGATCATCACACCGGCTGTACCCGCCCCCACTGTTGTTGATGAGAAGGCCATAGTGGCCATTGGATAGATAATGCGCCAAGGGCATGGGCGTGTCGACCGGTGCGGACCAGGGATTAATGGGCGCAACTGTGACCTCTTCCAGCACCGGAGGACGTCCTTCTTCCTGGTGGGGGAATTGAAGTGGTGCGTGGACAGGTAAGCCCTCTTGTAAGAGCAGATCGACACTCTGTATATAGGGGTCGGCATGAAACCGATTGATCATGCGCTGATCCTGCAAGTAGTTGAGCAGTGCGACCAAGATCATGCCTTGATGGTGCGCCATGTATGAACGCACAATTGCGTGATCCTGCCCCAAATTCAGATGGGCCGGTGTAAAGTCAATGGCCTCGTAGAGCCCGTAACGGCCCATCATCTCTAACTCTTGCAGTGCTTGCACATTTTTCCACACCGACTGCGGACGGTAGGCAATTGCCAGCAGCGAGGCATAGGGGGCCACGACCTGGTCCTCTTCCAGGCCTCGTTTAAAGCCCAGCCCAGGTGCACCAAAGGCACGGTATTGATAGTTCATCGCGGCATCGAAGGTGTAGAAGCCCGACTCGGAAATTCCCCAGGGTTTTTTCCGCAAATGGCCCACGATAATCTGTTGTTCAACACTGGCCCGGCAGCTCTGATCCAACAGCGCACCCCGATAGCCGCGGAGGAGCAAAGGCGGCATGAGATATTCAAACATGGTGCCGCTCCACGAAAGGAGGACCCGTTCTCCACTTTCGGTTTGGGTGATGGGGCGTCCCAGGTGCAGCCAATGGCTCTGTGGCACATCTCGTTTGGCGATAGCCAGCAGGCTTGCCACGCGCGCCTCAGAAGCCAGCAGATCATAGTAGTTGCCATCCAGTTTACTGGCATCGATGTTATAACCGATGTGGAAAACTTGCCGGTGTTTGTTAAAGAGAAACCGAAAATCCATCTCGGTGACAAAGTTATTCGCACGCTCTGCGATGGCTCCGGCCTGTTCGACAAGGCGGCTTGCGGCTTTGCTACTCTCCGTTAGCGTTTTTTGTAACTCGTCCAGCCATGTCTGCGCTTCCTGCGCACGGGTCTGATTTCCCGTGTAGTTCGCCACGGTGGCAACGAGAGGCGCCAGAATGGGTTTGGTCAGCCTGGCAATGGCGGCGATATCGCGCAGCGCAAGGTCAGGTTGTAACAACGCCTGGAGCTTCCGCCAACTTTCCTGGATCGTGCTATCACCTGTCGCCTCCGACAAGAGGACTGGTGGCTCCTGCATGAGTGATGTCCAGGGAAGGAGGGTTGCAATATCCCGCTGCATATCTTCAAGATGATGTCGAACGCGTTCACTAAAAATGCGACAAGTGTGCAACTTCTCGGCATTAACCGTTTCGTTCTCACGATCCTGTCCTGTAACCGATTGCAGGGCGGCCATGAGCTGTTCGTTAATGGTCTGGTGGGTGTTCTTGTTCAACATCTGCAGGAGGGCGGGCCACTGCGCCGGCTGGTGACGCACCGCTTCAATCTGTTCTGTCACCGTTGCCAGGTAGGTCCGTAAACTACTTTCATTTTCACCCAAAGTTTGGTTGCTGCCAGGGTTCTGTTGGTTTTGCTCTGCCATAAAGGACCTGATCTCCTGATTGAGGAGGGCCAAGAGATCGATCAAGCCTTGCCAGCGCTCCCAGCGCAGGATCTCCTCGCGATTGAGGTGAAGTGCTCCCTGTTTGATTGCAATGAGGGCTGCGGCCAGATTGCCACTGTCGACCGTGGAGACATAGCGCGGCGGCAGTGCTTCCAACGTACGAGTATTGAGCCAATTCCAGAAATGGCCGCGGTAACGTTCCAGCCGATCAAAGGTCTCAAATGTAGCGTGAAAGCGTGCAATCAGATTCAGCGCGCCAATATAGCCGAAATCGTAGGCCGCCAGCGCAGAGAGAAGGTACATGCCCGAATTGGTCGGTGAGGTGCGATGAGCAACGACACCGTTGGGTGCTTCTTGAAAGTGATCCGGCGGCAGCCAATTATCATCGGGACCAACAAAGTGTTCATAGAAGAGCCACGTACGACGGGCCAAAAGCCGCATCGCTGCCCGTTGTTCCGCACTGAGCGGGGTAGGCTCCGTGGGCTCCGGCAGGCTGATGGCGTGAACGATCCACCAGGAAAAGAGCCAGATCGCCAGTAACGGCGCGGCCACCGGTAACACATGGGGGTTGACCCACAACAGCAAAAAGACCAGTGCCACGACGAAGAGCAGTGAGGGGAGCATCGTGCTAAAGGCGGCCCCGGCACTCATTTCGTCACCAAAGAGGCGGGCGGTGCGCGCGGCCGTTACCCAGCGCAACAACCGGCGGCGCCGGATGTAGAGCCGCACCAGCGTGGTGATAATGGCATCGACCAACAGCAGCGATTCATAAGGCAGAAAGGCCAGAAAGAGCAGCCAGCGCAGGGCCTGATTGCGCAATGGCTGTACGACGGCGTGGAGCTCGTTGCCCTGCGCCAGTTGTAATACGGCATTCAGCACACTGGTCAACAGGGGGATCGACGGGGCAAAGATGGCAGCCAGGGTCCATGCCCATGCTGCACCGGGCAGTACCGTCCACCCGAGGACCAAAAAGAGCAGTAGCAGCGGTGAAAAGAGACTGCGGCGCAGATTGTCAAAGATCTTCCAGCGATCAATGGGGGCAAGATCATTGGGAATGTAACGGATACCGTGGGCACCATCATCCGCCGGGACGCGCGCAAAGAGCCAGGGCAACAACTGCCAATCCCCCCGGACCCAGCGGTGGGACCGGCGAACATTGACCAGATAGTGGGGCGGGTAATCTTCGTAGAGCACGACATCGGTGACCAGCGCGGCGCGCCCATGAATGCCTTCAAAGAGATCGTGGCTGAGAATCGCATTCTCCGGTACCCGGCCGGCGAGACTCCGTTCAAAGGCGTCCACATCGTAAATCCCTTTGCCGACAAAGATACCGGTGCCAAAGAGATCTTGATAAATGTCAGAAACGGCACGACTATAGAGATCAAAGCCGGTATCGCCGGCAAAAATGCGCGAAAAGATAGATTGGTTGCTGCTGGTGGGCGTAATCTCTGTGCGCGGTTGCAGGATGGTATAGCCGGCAACGACTTTGCCGGCATCATTGAAGCGGGCGCGATTGAGGGGGTGGGCCAGTGTACCGATCAGGCGATGGGCTTCACCGCGCGGCAACAGCGTGTCGGCATCGAGTGTGATGATGTAGCGCACTGTTGAGAGTGTGGCGTGTTCACCCACTTGCACTGAGTAACTTGTATCGTCGGCGCCACGAAGCAGGCGGTTGAGCTCCTGGAGCTTCCCTCGCTTGCGCTCCCATCCCATCCAGACGCCTTCTGACTCATTCCAAAGGCGATGGCGATGGAAGAGGTAGAAGGGGCGTTCCACGTATTTTTCATTGAGCGCCGTGATGGCGGTGGTGGCTGCCTCAATGAGGGCGTGATCCTCTGGCATCTCTTCTTCGGGTGCATCTCCGTAATCGGTGAGGAGCGCAAAAGTGATGGGATTGGGTAAGATTTCGTCTTGATTGGCACTCTGCGTGGTGACCACACGGCGATCAGCACAGCGCAAATAGTGCAACTCCAGTTGACTACAGAGGGAGTCGACATCTTGCTGCTGTGACAGTAAGGCCGGCACGACGACCATGGTACGCGCCTCGGCCGGTACCCCTTCGCTAAAGTCGAGCTTGGGCAGCACGTGGGGGGGCAAAATTCTGGTAAATAAGGTGTTGAGCACGTTGAGGGCCACCGTGCTGGCGGGGACCAAAACGAGTAGCGTTACCAGGACCAACATCCAGGGACCACCGCGGGTAGCCTCGGCGTACCAGAGGGCCAGGAGCAGGACCACAAGGGTGAGGAGTGCCGCGCTGCCCAGATAGGTGATTGTCGGGTGGCGCAAAATCTGCCGGCGCAACCAAAGCAGTCCAGTGGGGCGGTAGCCAACGGCTCGCTCTAACGCTTCACGACCGTCGTCGACTAAATAGTAGCCAACATGACCTTCGCGTGGCACCTGAACCATTTCACGCGCCACCGCATCCTGGTTCTGCGTTGCCCCATTTGTATGTTCGTGTTGCCCATTCGTTGCATGGCTAGGCTCGTAGACATCGCCGGCCATGCGCAGCGCGGTTTGGGCCACACCGACTTCGCTTTTGTCGATGGCTAACGCCAGCTCCTCAATAACTTCACGATAGCGGTTACGCGTGTCAAAATCCATCTGGGGATAGACCCCCACCGGATCAGTACACAAGATCTTGTGTACCAGGCTCACCTCTTCGAAGAACTCAGGCCAACTTTGGCTGTCCAGAATCCGTAGGCTAGGAATGGACCGGGCAACTACCTCTTCCGGGCGCAATGCTTCGGTGGTGATGAAGACCAGTGGTGATGGGTGTTCGAGTGAGGGGAGATGGACAAGGTTACCTGCTGCACTGGCCAGTACCTCCAGGAGAGCAAGGCGCAACATAATCGGTAGAGCCCAAATTTCACCCATGGTCAACGGTGTTACTTGTTGATAGCCGGTGAGATAGCGCCGTAGGCGCGTCGTGTCTACCTGGCAATCTTCGTGCTGTAGAAACGCATAGGCGAGCGCGGTAACTCGGGGAACCGTGTAGGCTGTAAGGCCACTGCCTTGTATCGGTTCCCCTTCTGTCACGTGGTCGTACACGTTGTTTACCCAATCGGCGGGTAGCTTCGGCAACTGACCATAAAATGTCTCCGGCAGATCTTCCTTGATCTGGCGCAGCGCCTGCTGAATCACGTAGAAATTGTCCAGCATCCATTCTGCGGCGTAGGAGGGCAGTGTACCGTCGCTCCGATCGGTGGCAAAATGGGTATGGGCTTCATCCAACCAGGCCGCCAATTTTTTCAGGCGAACATCGATTTTGAGTTGGCGTTCGTCAACAATCACGGCCTGTTGCGTATGCGCCAACTTACCGGCGGCCAATTCCAGTGGGCCCACACTCGGCTCAGTTGGTGTTGATTGAGGAATGGCTGGCGAAAGGTCGGTCGATTCGGTTGAACGTACGTTATTGGGTGTCATATCTCATGCTTCTGCTACCTGCAACTGGTTGATAACATCGGTAACGCCATCGAGATCACGAATCAGATACTCGACGATGCCGATATCATCTTGACTGACGACGGTGCCGTGCAGGTGAGCCACGCCATCTTGAACTGCAACTTTAATATTGTGTAAATGGGCGGTCTCACTGTTGAACCGCAACGCCGCGATAATATCATCTTCTACATCGAGATCATTGTTATCAACCCGAGGTGGAAGCCGTTCTCGGTCAGGATTGCTGGCCTCCATGCTTGGGGCGAAGCCGGCGCCGACTTCTGCGCCCTGAAGATCATCGCTGGGAAGCACGGGTGGATCATGCGGTGGCGTGTAGACAAGCCCTTGTTCGACCGCTTCTGACGGATTGGTGGTGGAACCGTCGGTGTGTTGTGTATCAATGAGCGCTGTGGCATCCTGCTCCCGGTTCAGCTCTTCCGTTACTTCGTCCATCTCTTCCAGACTCAGTTCAACCGTTGGTGCTTCTTCCTCGGGATCCGGCTTGGTCTTTGGTCGTCTTTTTTGTTCTTGTGCACACATTGCTACACCTACTTTCTCTATCGTGTTTTGCAGATTGGTTGGCCATGGTATCTGAGCCGTCGCTCACTCGAGGATAGCGCGAGGAAGTATTGCTGTCTTCTATATAGACACAGGCGAAGGTTATACATTAAGTTACAGACGGCTCACGCGCCGCGAAGAGACCACCGGAGAGACCTATAGTTTCGTGGCAGGATCACGAGCCATACAGCACAGAAGCACCACGAATCGTTTTCTGAATGCCTGGAAGCAAAAGGATATCTGTAGCTGCGTAAGACCACTGCCAATGCGAACGCCGTACAAAGGGTTGTGCGCGTGGCGGTATGACGATACCCGTGTAAATCACCAATGTGCTCTCTGAGCCAATCGCGATTTACACAATTCGTGCTCTACCGCCACGTGCGTTGGTAAGGTGTGGAGAGGTGGATTGCGCTCGCACGTTTACCTACACGTTTACCTACACGTTTACCTGTTAGCGTTCAATGGCAACGGTAACCTCTTCCTCACCAATGGTGTGATCGACCTGAGGCAGTGCTTCCGGCATGGGGTTTCCTGCTTTAATGTTGACCTGTACAACATCGGCCAAATTTGCTTCTTTCTTAATCTCTGCTTCGTACTCAGAAATAGTGCTGTGGACGATGGGGACATCGGTAACATAGAGTGAAACCTGATCGCTATGGCTGATCTGTTCCTGTTCTCGTAGCTGTCGAACCGTATTGATGAGGAAAGTCTTGCACTCCTCCACAGAAGTGATGGTTTCACTACGTTCTTTGGTGGCTGTTGTGCTATTGCTTGGCATACTGTTGTTCCTTTCTAATGGAGAATCTTGACTGTAATTGCCATCCTGTCCTTTGCTGATACTATTGGCGAATTCGGGAATGGCGCGGACCCTGAATGCGCCCAAGGACAAATTCGCCCACAGTACCTTTGATAGTGTGAGACGAAGTCTGCGGAACCGTAGCACTGCTCGGGAAACTATCGGCGGTACATAGCAACGATTTCCCGCTTCGCCCATAGGAGCGTGGCATCTTTTGGATAGCTCTTTCTCAGTTCATAAATCATAGAGCGCGCATAAATCATAAAGCACGTAAGTAATCATAAAGCACGTAAGTCGTATGGGTTCGAATAAATCCTATCACCAATTTAGCACTTCTGCATGTGCTTGATAAGGTGAAAAGATACAAAACAGGATATAGAAGAAGCGCGATGCTATTTATTGATACTTATTGATACTGCCTGGTATTTGTACCGCGTCTTCTACCTCTATTCTGTTCAGTGGCACATTCTTTTTCTCTTTTTTTGCGCTATATTGGTGATGGAAACCAAAAATTGATAGAAACCAGCGTCGTGCCAGTGCTCCCGGGAAGAGAATTTCCGAACAGGCCACATGCCGCGACGACACAAATACCGATGAAAATTTCTCGCCAAGCCACGAAGCTCGCCAACCAACTCAACGCAGTTCTTTGCGCCTTTGCGTGAGCTCATTTTCCGAACGGGGAATCGTACGGGTAAAAGGAAAGGAAGAATCATGGAAATGGAATTAGTAAAAGCTGAAGTGGACTATTTAAGTCAGGACGCCGTTCGTGAGTTGGCCGAGTACACCGCCGACCCCTGCATCTCGCTCTACATGCCAACCCATCGCTTGGGCAGCGAAATTGAACAAGATCCCATTCGTCTGAAAAATCTTCTCAATCAGGTTGAAAAGGAATTGGTTGCCGCCGATGTGCAGCGTTCGGATGCGCGGACACTGCTGGAACCCCTGCATGCCCTCATTGCAGATCGAGAATTTTGGCAACACCAGAGTGATGGGCTTGTCATCTTTCGTTCAGCGGATTGGTTCACAACCTACCGCCTTCCCATCCCATTTGAGGAGTTAACGGTGGTCGGTTCACGTCCGCATATCAAACCGCTGCTGCCCCTGATTATCAATAACGGGCACTTCTATTTGCTCACGCTCAGTCAAAATCAGGTGCGCTTTTTCGAAGGTACCCGCCAACAACTTGGGGCGATTTCGTTGGGCGAGGCCCCGACAAGCCTGGCGGAGGCAATGCGTTATGATGAGTTCAACGATCAATTACAATTTCACACGCAAACGGGGACCAATTCCGATGGGGGGCGCGCCGCGATCTTCCATGGCCACAGCGATGCCGGCGATGAGGCTGTTATCAAAGAGAATATTAAGCGCTTTCTCAATCAAGTCGATGATGCCGTGTGCGATACGATCGATGACAATGGTGCGCCTTTGGTCTTGGCTGGGGTTGAAATGATGTGTGGTCTCTACAAAGAAATCTCGCAATATCCCTCCATTGTGCCGGAAACGATTGGTGGAAATGTTGAGCAACGGGAGGACGCTGACCTGCATGCTGAGGCGTGGGCATTGGTTGAGAAGCAATTTAGCACGAGCCAACAGGAGGCAGCCGATGCCTACCTCCATCTCGCCGGCACCGATGACCCGCGTGCGGGAACTGATCTCAAAGAAATTGTGGCTGGTGCCTACTTTCAACGGATCGATACATTGTTTGTTCAAAAGGACTTACAGCAGTGGGGCACCTTTGATAAACAGGCCAATACGGTACATATCCATCAAAATCAGCAGGCCGGTGATACCGATTTGCTCGATTTTGCGGCCGTTCACACGATGCTCAATGGTGGCACGGTCTATGCCGTGACGCCCCAGGAAGTTCCCGATGGTCAATCCGTTGCCGCTATCTACCGTTATGGCAAATCGTAGTGACTGATGCGCTGCAAACGAATGCCCCCGAGCGATTGCAATGCTCAAGATGCACTTTCTCGGTGGCTGCATAAGTTCAATTGTAAAGGAATCGTACCAGATGAGTACCAGTGAAAACGTAACTTCCTCCAATCATGTGGCTGCTGCCCAACCCAATCTTGGGGGCGCCAAACATGTAGTTGCTGGAGTGATCGAAACGCTCATTTCCCTCAATATTGATAGTGCCAATGCCTATGAAACAGCTACCGAACTGCTGGAGAGTGAGCAGTACAGAGAGATCTGTCGCACATATTCCGAACAGCACAAAGGCTTTGCGGACGAATTGCGCACTGTGATTGGGCAATACGGCGGCTCTGCTTCTGATGATGAAAGCTTTCGTGGATTGATGCAAGATGCCTGGATGAATTTGCGCAATCTCGTCGACGATGATGATACAGCAGTGATTGTTGAATGCGATCGCACCACTGAACATGTCGTCAATGTCTACTTTGATATCATTGAAGGCGAGCTTCCCGACGAGGTCAAGCAGCTAGTCCGAAAACAATTTGCTGAGTTAAAAGGCGAACACGAGCGTATCCATCGTCTTGCTGCCGCGCTCCAGCAGACTTAGCCAGCACGAGGGGACTGTCGCCCCCGTTATCCAGTATAAGCTCCGTGGTTCTGTTCACTACGCTTGCCCGTGGTCAGAACCACGGACTTTTTTTTGAAAGGATTGAAAAGGAGCAGGCAATGGCAAAACCGATGATGTCTGTCGGCTGGGTGTTGGCCGCGGAGACATCCAATGTCGGCGTGCAGGATGCCTACGAGGAGGCGCGCACCACACTCCATACGCAGTTGGAGCAACAGTTCCCGCAATTTCATTGGCAAATGGAACTTGTGCAGGAGTATCGCTATCCCAGCTATGGTCTGCTGAAGCCACTACCTCTGCTGGAGATGGGCGTCCATGAAAAGCTCTCCCGGGGGTGGGACTTTGCGCTGGTGCTCGTGCCAAATGACCTGGCACCCCGTGCCCGCACCTTCACGATTGGTGTTCCCTCTTCCGCCCTCGAGGTGGCAGTCTTGTCCAGTGCACGTCTCGGCGCTTCCGCATCACTTGCCGATAGTATCGCGGCGTTGGCGCTCCATTTGCTTGGGCATGTTTGGGGATTGGAACATGAGGATCAAAGCCCCATGTGTCCACCTGAATCGTGTGATATCCTGCGCTTGCATCCCTTTTCCCAAGAACAACAACGGAACGTGGCCCATCGTCTGGCCGAAGTAGCGGATGCACGGGTAGAAGAAGAGGATCCAGAGATCAGCCGTCTGCGCTTCTACTGGCGCTCGCTTTGGGCTGATCCGACCAGTGTCGCAGTCGATATCTTAGGCTACGCCCCCTGGCGCATGCCCTTTCGCATGGGGCGACTAACCGCGGCGGCGATGGTTTCTATCGTCTTTTTGTTGCTCGGTGCCGAGGCCTGGGAAGTGGGCGTGAACACCACTGTACCACAACTGGTGATTGGTGCATTCTTGACGATTTCGATGGCGACGGCATTTCTGTTTTGGGGGCAAAATCTCGGGGAAATTTCGCGTAACATCGGTTGGCGCGAACAGTTAATCCGCACACGCATAGTTGTCTTTGCAACGTTGCTCATCGGCCTGACGGCGCTTTGGGTTGTCTTATGGGTGCTCTCTTTTTTTGCGGCGCTTTATGTCCCGGCACAGGTTACGGCGAATTGGCTTGGTAGTGGATTGGGGGTTGGTGCATTGGCGCGCTATGCTGCATTTATGGCGACATTGGGGGTGTTAGCGGGAGCGATTGGTGGCAACTTGGAGGAAGAGGATGCAGTGAAGGCTGAGTTATTCTTTGATGAAGAAACATAAGGGGCGGTTCATCCGGCAAGGAGTACAGCCCAGGGAAGAGACGGGTGTAGCGTAGTGTACTTCTTCTAGTCCATGATGGCGTAATTACCTGGACAGTGATCAGTCAGCAGTAATCAGTTTATACGCCCACTGACAACTGTCTACTGACTTTTGCCTTAGCTAGTTCTTGTTGCGAAAGACCAGGTGACAGTCACTTTTGACCACTTTGCC
>ERZ795053.5201-NODE-5201-length-13567-cov-6.851983_pt1 | contig 13567 bp, 5 predicted proteins | sample MGYA00375137_ERZ795053 | MGnify/ENA primary metagenome ERZ795053 (study PRJEB30182, sample SAMN05720284) | activated sludge metagenome | isolation source: Anaerobic digester | place: Hong Kong | collected 2014-12-17 ... | reverse complement strand
CTCATAAGCCATAAAAGCATCTGTAACCGCCTTCTCTGGATGCAGGAATATTTTAATATAGATGAAAACGACCGTGTATTGCAGAAAACACCATTCGATTTTGATGTATCTGTCTGGGAATTCTTCTGGCCTCTTATAGTGGGTGCTGCACTTGTTATAGCAGAACCGGGAGGGCACAAGGACAGCGCATATTTAGCACGGGCAATCAGCAGTGAGCAGATAACCGTAATTCACTTTGTCCCTGCAATGCTTGAGATATTCCTTCGTGAACCGGAGATTACCGTATGTAAAACTCTCCGTTATGTTATATGCAGCGGAGAGGCTCTTCCATACACCCTCCAGGAAAGATTTTTCAGTACCTTCAGATGCGGATTATTTAACCTTTATGGCCCCACTGAAGCTGCTGTGGATGTAACATACTGGGAATGCTCAATGAATTACGGAAGAAAAACCGTACCTATCGGATACCCCGTGGCCAATACACAGATGTATATATTGAACTCAGCGCTCATCCCTGTTCCTCCGGGAGTTGAGGGTGATCTTTATATAGGGGGAGTTCAGCTTGCCAGGGGTTATCTCAATCGCGAAGAACTTACCAGCGAAAGATTTATCCCGGATCCGTTTTCTACTGCTGAAAATGCCCGCATCTATAAAACAGGGGATACTGCCAGGTGGCTCACTGATGGTGCAATAGAATATCTTGGGCGTTCAGATTTTCAGATTAAACTTAATGGCATACGTATAGAAGCAGGTGAGATTGAATATGCGATGTGTCAGCATCCCGGGATATCCGGAGCTGTTGTAACCCTTTATGGCGACGGGGAAAACAAAAAACTTACCGCCTATTATACACCGAAACCGGGTGTTGCATGCACTCCCGTCGATTTGAGAAATTCTCTCAAAGATATACTCCCTGCTGCAATGATACCCTCTTATTTCATTGAAATATCATCATTCCCTAAAACCCCAAGCGGAAAAGTTGACAGGAAGTCCCTTCCTGCACCGGTATCAGATATAAAAACTGATGATGCATCACATGCAAAGTTAAGCAGAATGCAAATGCTAATACTGTCAATCTGGAGAGAACATCTTAAAACAGACAACATCGGGATTACTGATAATTTCTTTGACATTGGCGGTCACTCTCTGCTGCTGACTCTAATTAATCATGCTCTTCGAAGGGAAACCGGTCTCGATATTTCAATGGTTGAGATGTTTCAGTACCCTACTATACATCTGCTTGCTGAGCATCTTGGCAGAACTAAATCTATGAATATAACTTCGGGAACTCTTTCAGAAAGAGCGAAGAAGCAGCAGGAAGCTGTTCTTAAAATGAAAAGGAAAAACTGAAACGGAAAGCAAATGTGCGGGATAACAGGAATAATCAGCAGCAATATCAGTCGTGATAACCAGAGGGATCTCATCCTGAAGATGACTTCAACTCTTCAGCACCGCGGTCCTGATGGCTGGGGGATATTTACCGCTCCAGGCTGTGCCCTGGGGCATACACGTCTTTCAATAATTGATCTCAGTGCCGGCCACCAGCCGATGGAGACTGGACGCAACGTTATATCATACAACGGAGAGATCTATAACTATGAGGAGATCAGGGAAGATCTACAGAAAAAAGGGATCAGCTTTAAAACACGGAGCGATACAGAAGTTGTTCTTCGCGCTTATGAGTATTACGGCGGCTCATGTTTTTCGAAGTTTAACGGACAGTTCGCGATACTGATATGGGACCGTATTAAAAAGGAACTGACAATCGCCCGTGACCGTTATGGTGTAAGACCTTTATATATTCTAAAATATAATGGCGGTTACTATTTCTCCTCAGAGATGAAGGCTTTTGATGCTATTAATGGATTCAAGCGTACAATGGACAGAAGCAATATTCTCACCCATGCGCTCGCATGGAATACTCTTGATGACAATACACTGTTTGAGAACATCAGAAGTCTCCCCGGAGGCACCTATGAAATTTATTCTGCTGAGGGGACTGTAAAGAACACACGTTATTATGAACTTGGTGAGTCTGAGCAGAGTGCGGTCATTGATTATAATACCGCCCGGGAGGAATTCTCCGCCATTTTAAACGATGCAGTAAAGATAAGACTGAAAAGCGATGTAGAAGTGGGAACATATCTAAGCGGAGGTATAGACTCTTCGGTTATAACACATCTCACAAGCCTGCATAACAATGAACGTTTTAAAACTTTCTCAGTGGGATTTACTGATTCGGAATTTGATGAATCGAACTATCAGAATGAAATGTCTGCGAAACTGGACTCTGACCACCTGATGTTAGCCATTGATTACAATTCAATAGATAAAACATATCTTGAGGCATCATACCATTTTGAACGGCCAGTATTCAGGACAGCGCCGGTTCCCCTTTTTCTTCTTTCAGAAGCAGTGAGATCAAAAAATATAAAGGTAGTTTTAACCGGTGAAGCAGCTGATGAGATTCTTTACGGGTATGACACATATAAAGAACTGAGCATGCTTCAGCACTGGAAAACAAATCCCGGAACTGACGCTATCCAGAGCATGTTAGGCCAGCTGTACCCTCACCTGCAGTACTTTGCTGATCCTAAAAAACTCGGTTTCATTAAAATGTATTATGAGGATTTTCTCGGTGACTTTGATAATGAACTGGCAGGCCTGAATATCAGGATTAAGAACAATGCAATTATGGCCAGTATGTTTAACAGGGAATGGGGAGTAACCTTTGACAGGGAGAAGCTTATCGACGAGACAAGAAAAATACTCCCGGCCAATTACAGCTCATGGTCACTTCTGCAGAGAAACCAGTTCCTTGAGATGAAGACCCTCCTTTCCGGGTATCTTCTTTCATCACAGGGGGACAGGATGTCCATGGCTCACGGAGTAGAGGGGAGATATCCGTTTCTTGACCATCGCCTTATAGAAAAGGTCTTTTATTATAAAGACAGTTTTAAGCTTTCAGGTTTTTCTCACAAGCATATACTGAGGGATACATTCCGCGGAGATATACCTGAGTCTATAATTGACCGCCCGAAAAAACCATATACAGCTCCTGACCTTAAATCCTTTAACAGGGATGGAGCATGGACAGAAAGTGCGGCATACTTTTTAACTCCTGATAAAATTAAGGAGTATGGAATATTTGATCCCGGTTTTGTGCAGAGATTTACCAGGAAATTTGCAAGTGGTATCCCTGCAGAGATCGGCTACAGGGATAATATGGTTATTTCTTTCATATTATCCGCGCAGATGATACAATACTGGATTCAAAATCCCAAGAAACAGACTCTGCGGGAAGAGATTAAAACAGTTGATATATCTGATTACTGAAAAAGGAGAACTCATTATGAGCGACAATATAAAAAAACTGCTGCTGGAATTTATATGCAGAAACTTCATGGTTGATGAGGAGGAAGTTCCGCTTGATAAATCCCTTGTTGATGCAGGTATCATTGATTCTATAGGACTTATCGAAATATCAAACTTCATGGAAAAAGAGTTTAATATTAAGATAGAGGAGGAGGACCTCACAAGGGACAACTTCGGCTCGGTAGAGAAGATGGTAAGTTTCATTAAAAGGCGGATTGAATCATGAGCCGCTCTTATGAACGTTGTACAAAATGCATCCTCAGTGCTGCATTCCCCCGTATAGAATTCGACGAAAATGGTGTCTGCAATTTCTGCAGGGAAACAATACTTTATACAAATGAGTCGGATTCAATTATAAAAGCCGGGAAACAGATAGAAATGCTCATTGAGTCATCAAAGGGTAAATCTGAATATGATGCGGTTATGTGCTACAGCGGGGGAAAGGACAGTACATATACACTTATGCTGGCCGTAAAAAAATATGGCCTGCGGGTATTATCTTTCACATTTGATAATGGCTATATATCTCCAACAGCATTTGAAAATATACGCAGGGTAACAAATCATCTTGGTGTAGACCAGTTTACATTCTCACCATCTCCTGAAAACATGAATGCCATTATAAAAGCAAGCGCTCTTAATCCTATATACAATGCCCGTACATTAACAAGAATATCCTCTGTATGCAATTCATGTATATCAATAGTAAATATGACAGCATTGAAAATTTCCATGGAAAAGAAAATCCCCTTTATTCTTGCAGGATTCACCCTGGGACAGATACCCTTGAATGGAATTATTTATAAAAACAACTACGAATTTTTAAGAGAGAGCCGTGAAATTCCGCTGAACAAACTTAGAGAAAAGGCCGGACGATTTGTTGACAGTTATCTGACCCTTCCTGATTCACTTATCAACGGTTCAGATGCATACCCTCATACTTTAAACCTTCTCTGCCTCGAGGAACTTACAGAACAGGAGATAATCGAAGCAGTATCAGAGATGGGATGGAGAGCCCCCGGAGATGTTGACGGCTGTTCATCAAACTGCATGCTGAACAGTTTCAGCAACATGGTTCATCAGAAGGCTCTGGGATATAATCCATACGAACTTGAACTATCTCATCTTATAAGGAAGGGACTAATGACCCGCGAAGAGGCTTTAGTGAAAATTGCAGATCAGCCGGTTGAGCAACAGGCTCGAGTGATGAATGAACTTGGTATAACAGAGCATGATATTGCACATCTGGATCAATTATACAGGAAGATATAAATATGAAAGGCGATGATTTCAACACAGAACTTGATGGAGTTGCCATAATCAGCATGAACTGCCGTTTCCCCGGCGCTGATAACATCACTGAATTATGGGATAACCTGAAAAACGGCAGAACTTCAGTCAGAAAGTACTCTGACGAGGAACTTCTTGATGCCGGTGTTGAAAAATCACTGCTAAGTAATCCGAATTACGTAAAATCCGGCAGTCATATCAATGGAAAGGAATTTTTTGATGCAGCGTTTTTCGGTTATACTCCCCGTGAAGCTGAATGTATTGATCCGCAGCACCGCCTGTTTCTTGAATGCGCATGGGAGACATTTGAACTTGCAGGCTACAACCCTGATGCTTATAACGGACTGGTTGGAGTATTCGGAGGTTGCGGAACATCTGATTATCTTTTGAAAAATATAGCATTTAATCCTGACATTTCAGAAACACTGGGAAACTTCCAGATAATGATCAGTAATGATAATGATTATTTCACAAGCCGTGTATCATATAAACTTAACCTGAAAGGGCCAAGCATTAATATTCAAACAGCCTGTTCAACATCCCTTGTTGCTGTTTGTATGGGTTACCAGAATCTTATTACCTATCAATGTGACATGGCCCTGTGCGGAGGTTCATCATTAATAATCCCATCCGGACATGGATATCTTTACAAAGAGGGATTTATATTTTCACCGGAGGGAGTCTGCCGCGCTTTTGATAAAAGTGCCAATGGAACAGTTCAGGGTGAAGGGGTTGGCGCTGTTCTTCTTAAAAGACTGGATGAAGCTGTAGCGGACAGGGACAGAATATATGCTGTTATTAAAGGTGCTGCAGTAAATAATGACGGTTCAGTCAAAGCGGGTTTCACTGCTCCAGGCATAGACGGGCAGGCACAGGTAATTGCCCTTGCACAGGCACTGGCGGATGCCGATCCTGAAACAATAAAATATGTTGAAGCGCATGGTACCGGCACACCATTGGGTGACCCCATTGAAGTTGCAGCTCTCACAAAAGCTTTCAGGGCAAAGACAGCCGGTAAAAATTTCTGCGCTATAGGTTCTTTAAAAACAAATATAGGGCACCTTGATGCAGCAGCCGGAGTTGCAGGACTTATAAAAACAGCCCTGATCCTTGAAAATAAACAGATCCCGCCAAGTCTTAACTTCACTGAGCCGAATGAAAAACTGAATATTGAAGAGAGCCCGTTTTATGTTAACACAGTTCTTTCTTCATTAGAAAGCAAGACATACCCTTTGCGTGCCGGTGTCAGCTCATTCGGAATAGGCGGAACTAATTCGCATGTTGTTCTGGAAGAAGCACCACGTCTGGCTGAGTCTGAAAAAAACGATTACTGGAAGGTGCTGTTTTTATCCGCACGCACCGGGCAGAGCCTCGACAACATGAAAGATAATCTCGCCTCGCATTTTGAAAAAAATCCTGGGATAAATATTTCTGATGCTGCATACACGCTCCAGACAGGACGTAAACCATTCGATAAACGTCTTGCAGTTATAGCCCGTACAGTTGATGACGCCCGCAAAACTCTTGTTACAAATGATCCCCGTTTTATATTTACTGCTGATGAAACTAAAACCGGGCATCCGGTTATATTCATGTTTACCGGGCAGGGTTCTCAACATCCTGGCATGACAAAATCTTTATACACAGAAGAACCGGAATTCCGATCAGAACTCGACAGATGCGCGGAATTACTTAAGCCGCTTCTGTGTATCGATATCCGTGATATTCTTTATAGTATTGATGCCGATGATCATTCAAACAATAAATATCTTACAAAAACAGAATTTGTTCAGCCGATTCTTTTTTCAATAGAATACTCTCTTGCAAAATTATGGTTAAAACGCGGCATCAAACCTGCCGCATTTATAGGGCATAGTATAGGTGAATATGCGGCAGCATGTCTGTCAGGAGTATTCACACTGGAAGATGCTCTAAGAATTGTTTCTATCAGAGGAAGATTAATTCAGTCATTACCGGAAGGTTCCATGCTCTCAGTTCCCTTATCAGCTGAATCTTTAAAAATATATCTGAAAGATGGAGTTTCAATAGGAGCAATTAACGGGCCGCAACTCTGTGTCGCATCCGGCAGTAGTGAAGATATAAGAGAACTGGAACAAACCCTCCACAATGAGGGTATAACCAGCAGTATTCTTCACACATCTCATGCATTTCATTCAGCCATGATGGAACCGGCCTGTGCCCGATTCCTTGAGGAACTAAAAAAGATAAACTTAAAATCACCGGAAATCAGCTTTATATCAAACATAACCGGTACATGGATTACTGATGAAGAAGCATCCGATCCTGTCTACTGGGTAAAGCATCTGCGGGAACCTGTTAATTTCAACGGGGGATTTCAGAAACTGATAGAAGACGGATACCGGATATTTCTGGAAATAGGACCTGAAAACACACTGAGTTCAATATCAAAACGCATTGCTTTAAATATGGTGAACCGGCAACCGGTTAATATAATCCCGTCCCTCGGGCACCCGCTAAGTAGAATTCCGGATGGCGAGTCTATGGCTAAGGCATTAGCGAATCTCTGCCTTGCAGGTGCATCAATTGACTGGAATAGTTTTTACATAGATGAAAAAAGATACCGCATCCCGCTCCCCACTTATCCATTTGAACGAAAAAAATTCTGGATTGAGCCGGAAGCTGAGTTAAGGAAATCTCATATCAGGAAAAAAAATTCAGAGACAGGGGATAAATTAAACGGATTTACGGCTGCTGTTTCTGCGCAGACACCTGCTGATGAGATGGAAAAAATAATGGCTGAAATATGGTCCGAGATACTGGGGATTATTAATATTAAGGCATCTGATAATTTTTTTGATCTCGGGGGAGATTCCCTTAAAGCAGCACAGCTCATTGCGCTTATTAATAAAAGACTGGGGCAGGAGTTTACTTTGACAGATCTTTTTCTTGACCCCACTGTAAAAAGTATTGCTCAGATGGTGAAATTCTCCGGAGGCACCAGTAAGAATTCAGCTAAAGGTGAATTCCGTCTGCCGGTTCTCTTCCCAATCCAGCCTAAGGGTACTAAACCACCGATGTTCATTGTTGCCGGAGCTCATGCCAACAGGTATTTCGATCCAGTGAATATGAAAAGCAGCTATGAGGAGGATTTTCTAAGATATCTCAGTCAGATCATACCCCATATTGGCATGGACCAGCCTCTTTACGGCTTCAGGCCAAAGGGCCTTGATGCCAGGGAAACACCGCACAATTCTGTGGAGGAGATGGCAGCCGCGTATATAGACGAGATACGCAAGTTCCAGCCGGGAGGGCCATACCTTATAGCAGGAGAATGTGTTGGCGGAATTGTGGCCTATGAAATGGCACAGCAGCTCAGGAAGTCAGGGCAGGAAGTGGCACATCTTATACTGATGGATACGCATTGCCCAACAGGGTATTTTGAACTCAGGGAACGCTACCTGAATACACGCCGCAAAGCAGTACAACCATTAAAAACAATGATCAGCGAGATACGTCATGACGGGATTGGTCAGGCAGTAAAAACCATAAAAGAAAATTCAAGAATGCTCCCCCCTGTTTTTTTCCCTGTAACAAAAAATCTACAGTCTCAGAGACAGATACTTCTCCGGACTTATAAGTATCAGAATACACTTATGAGATACAGAACTGTTCCTTATGAAGGTGAAGCTACACTTATAGTTAATGAAAAATGGCTTAAGAAAGAACCTGACATGGGATGGAGTGAAAAGCATCGCCGGTATTTGTCTATAATACCAGTACCCGGAGATCACGCTACACGGCTTACAACCTATGGTACTACAACAGGAAAGTTTCTGAGGGAAATTATAAAAAAGGCCTGGGATAAATATAACGTATAGCGAATTATGAATAAAGCAATCAGAACAATATCCCGTGCTGAATTACTATTCAGGAATAATGGTATCCATGTCTATTGTCTCCATACAGATTCTGTATTATCTTTAATTCATGAATTGACAACAGTTCTTTCAAACGACGAGATAGACAAAGTTAACCGCTTCATCTTCGAAAAAGACCGCATAACACATACCGTATCACAGGGCATGCTTCGCTATATTCTTGGCACATACCTCAATCTAAACCCTGAAGAAATCATATTCAACCAGAATGAATACGGCAAACCATTCATCTCAGAAGAACAGAATCCCGATAATATTCAGTTCAATCTTTCCCACTCCGGCGATATGATAATATACGCAATATCAAAAGGGAGAAATGTCGGTATTGATATCCAGAAGATAAAAGATAGCGGTTCAATTGCTGATATTGTTGATCATTACTTCTCTGAAACAGAAAAAGCCGCATTCAGATCACTCCCCGATGAACAGAAGCTCAGTGGATTTCACTCCTGCTGGGCAAGGAAAGAGGCATACATAAAAGCCCTGGGGTTCGGCCTGTCATATCCTTTGAATAGTTTCAGTATGCCCGTTACACCGGAATACTCATCAGCAGTAATTTATGATGATTATAAAACAGCATACACAGTAACAGACATTATTACATCATCCGGATATGCTGCAGCAGTTGCAGCGGAAGGGATTGATGCTGAACTACAGTATTTTGAATGGTCCGTCTGTGACAATAATGCCATTATAAACAACCATAATAAACTTAAAACAGATTGCGCGCGAACAGGATGTTCGCCTGCCGCTTTAAAACAGGATGTTTTAATAAAAAGCAGCCGCGTCGCTGTCGCTCCCCGCAATGAATGTGAAACTGAGAATATCCATGAATGACATAGACAGATCTGATATTAACATGAATATTATGAGAGCGCATGATTCTCTTAAAGATATTAATCCCCATATAAATCAGGGTAAACACTTCACCATGGCAACACCCTCTTCAGGGCGGAAGGGGAATCTTCAAAAAGTTCTCATAGCAAACCGCGGGGAGATTGCAAAACGATTCTTCCTTGCGCTGCACGAAGAGAGTATCCCCTCTGTTGCGGTAGTGACTGATCCTGACAAAGGGCAGTCGTGGTACGACTTTGCTGATGAAGTTGTATTTATCGGTGAGCATTCTCACTACTCCGACCCGTATATAATAATCGCAGCAGCACAGCTCATCAATGCGAACGCGGTCTATTCAGGTTACGGGTTCCTCTCTGAAAACCCCGAGTTTGTAAGGATCATTGATACACTCAACAGGACATCCGCTCAGCCGCTTATTTTTATGGGCCCGGGCTTTGACGCCATGGACATCATGGGCCACAAGGGGAATGCGCGCCGCATAGCAAAAGAAAACGGCATACCTCTCTTTGACAGCTCAGATATTTTCAGCGCCAAAAATATGGGAATAATTACTGCCGAAGCCGGTCGGATCGGTTACCCTGTTATACTCAAGCCGGTATCGGGCGGCGGCGGCAAGGGTATGGTTACAGTTTATGCTGAGGGTGAGCTTGAACCGGCTGTTGACTCATGCATGCGTACATCGCTCTCGCTCTATAATAAGCCCTCCTTTTATATTGAAAAGCTTATTAAAAACCCGGTGCATATAGAGGTACAGATATTTAACGGCTGGGTAATAGGGATACGCAAGTGCGCGGTGCAGAGGCGGAACCAGAAGATAATTGAAGAGAGCGGTGAGATCTTCATTGATGAAACAGTATCCGCGAACATTATCTCAGCAGCTGAAAAGCTTGCAGAGATTTCCGGCTACAGCAGAAACTGCGGAGCAGGGACAGTGGAATTCCTTATAGATCAGGATACGGGCGAAACAGGTTTTCTTGAAATGAATACAAGGCTCCAGGTGGAATATGCCGTAACTGACCAGTCCCTTGATATAGACCTGGTTAAATGCCAGGTGCAGTTATATGACGACAGGGTTGATGAGTTTCAGCACCTCGGAAACCTTGGCCACAGGGTGACCTACAGTAACCACGCCATAGAATGCAGGATATACGCTGAAGATCCTGAAAACGGCTACCTCCCCTCCCCCGGAGTAATAGCAGAACTGAACCTCCCGACTTTTAACGGCGTGAGGTGCGACTTCGGTTTCAGGGACGGGGACAGTGTACTCCCGATGTATGACCCGATGATCGGAAAACTTATAGTTCACGGGCGCACACGGAGCGAAACCCTGATACGCCTGGAGAGGGCGCTGCAGGAACTCTATATCAGGGGTGTTAAAACCAATGTGCCCCAGCTTCTCAGGATAATCCGTCATCCGGATTTCATTAAAGGGAGCTATAACAATAACTTCCTCAGTGAGAACTCTGATTTTAACCGGAGAATTTCAGATTATGAATCTCTGCATGGTGAAAGTTCCCTGCATATTATAATGGGGGGATTTAGCGAATACCTGAAGCTCTTTAATGAAAAAGTTTCAGGTTTCATCTCCGTTTCCGCTATAGAGGGGATTGCTGATACACCGGTTCCGGAGCCAGATACAGACTTCACTGTATCATACCCCGGGGCTGTATTTTACCTGAGATTTATCCAGGCATCAATTAACCGTTATTACTCATTCATAAATAAGGAGTACGCGGGAACTATTACTCTGAACTTCACTAATAAAACCGCTGATAATATTATAGTCAATTATAAAGAGAGGGTACTCCGCCTCAGGGTAGACCGGAAACCGGGTGAGGTTATTCTCAGGATCAGGAACGACAGGAACAAGATCAGCTACTACAGCATGGCTGTTTCTGCAGACCGAACTGTTCAAAAAAACAGGACAGAGATCATCCGGGCTCCGTTCCAGGGTACTGTTGTATCGCTATGCAAAAACTTAAGCGCCGGCGACATGATTTGGGAAGGTGATCCTGTAGTAATACTGTCATCCATGAAGATGGAAACCACAATCTGTTCACCGGTTGACGGCATCATAAGCTATATCATTGGCGCAAAAGATCAAGGCGTCATTGGAGGCATGGGTATACATGAAGGTGAAGTGCTGGTAAAAATCGAAACCGGGCACGATGCGGGGAGTTCAGTAAGCAGCTCAACCGGTTTCTTCAACAGCTATTTCAGGGACAAGCTTCTCCCCTCTGTGATTACCAATCCCGGGGATTATATTCAGCTTATAAGCAGCATCTACTCATCATTAATAATGGGCTATATAAGCGGGAGTTACTACGCTGAAATAATTCAGAAGATTATTTCAGATGTTAGTTTTCCAAAATGGAAGCCCCTCATTAATGAGCAGATCTCGGATGTGGTTATCAGGGGGCTTTTGCATGCAGCCAGTATAAACAGGATATTCTCCAGGTCAGCTGCAGGTGAAGGTATATCATTTTATGATGAGCTTAATACTTTAATTCATCAAAGAAATGCAGATGAGCCTGAACTATCTGAAAACTTCAGTTCTTTAATGGCGGAGCTTCTGAATTCTTACGGGCTCACTGATCATCAGGAGATAAATCTTTTTAGAGGGTCAAGTCACTTTGATCCTGTTATCATGTTTATCTGCATGTCACACAGGTTTATTTCAGGCAATCCTGATTTAATTAAAAACCTGCTATATATGCTCCCCCATCTCACTGTATCTCCGGGCAGATTAATAGAGGCTGCTGATCTTTTCATTGACGAAGAGCAGAACGGAGAACTTGCAATAACAGCACAGAAATCCAGAATGCTGTTGATGCAGAAATCTGTAGAAACAAAAGAAAATAGAAAAGGGCTCACCCCTGTTTTATCTGACGGATGTTTTAAAAAAAGCAGCAGGCTGAAAGAGCTGCACTTCAGGAATATTGAATTCCTTGAAAATAATTATGATATTGAATGTATAGATTCCTCAGCACCCTGTTTCCCTGTATACAGGATCACTGCTCACGGAAGAGAGGATGATTACATCGCTTTTGCTCTTATTGATGGAGACACAGCGGATATCTCCGGCCTGTATGCAAAAATTGAAGCAGCAGCAGCCTACGCGATCTCACTCCTTGCAGATCTCAATGAAGCAGGTAAAACCGGATACTGGATGCATATTGTAATAGCAGATACAGCAGTTTCAATAGATGATGACAGGCCTATCTCAATCAGCAGGATAAGAGACTCTCTTAATCCATTGATAGATACGATGAAGCAGTTCAGCAGTTTTAATGGAATAGTTGAGAGCGTTTTCGTGCAGGATAATGAAAGTTCTGCTGTGAACAGGAAGCTCCGTTTTTATATGGAATCCAACCGCATTGCATTTGAATATCTTCCGGAATCTGACAGCAGGAGCCCCTACTCTCTTCCTGAAAAAAACATCACTGCGAATCAGAGGTTATTCAGCCTGAATAAATGGCCTGTTGAATTGTGGGCCGGAGAGTGTTTTGATTCCGGATTATATGAAGAGATCAGGGTAGCCTCCATTGATTATGACCTTTGCGATGAAAAGCGGATCAACAATGTGGGTGCAAAAATTTATACCGGCCTGATACATGGAACTGAAGCCTGCTTCTTCATGAAAGATTCACGCATCAACAGCGGTTCAACAGGCAATCCCGAAGGGCTGAAATATATAGCAGCATCCTATCTCTCAATAATGAAGGGCATACCTCTCTATGTATGGAATGACGGGGCCGGTGCAAATATAAAGGAGGGGGTTATCGCCCTAAACCGGGGAGCTGAGGGGTTCATGATGAACGCGCTTCAGACAGGTTTCACACCGGGAAAATTCAGAAGTTTCATTATGCATAACCCGGACCAGGCGCTCATTGAATTATTTGAATCAATGAATAAGCAGTTCGGTTTTTCACTGGATTCGCTGCCGGAGACCCCGCGTCCCCTTTCACTTGTTGCTGTCGGTACAGGTTCATCTGCGGGACTTGATGTTTACGGATCGAGTCAGGCTGTGATCCAGGTTATGCTGGATTCTGAGCAGTCATACAGGGTTCTAACAGGTTCCGGTGTCATCAAATCGATCATAGGGGAGGATATTTCCAACTATGAAA
>ERZ795053.5199-NODE-5199-length-13571-cov-8.236904_pt1 | contig 13571 bp, 10 predicted proteins | sample MGYA00375137_ERZ795053 | MGnify/ENA primary metagenome ERZ795053 (study PRJEB30182, sample SAMN05720284) | activated sludge metagenome | isolation source: Anaerobic digester | place: Hong Kong | collected 2014-12-17 ... | reverse complement strand
ACCTCCAGAACGCCGCCTTCAGCATGAGGGACATCATGGAGGTGGAGTCCGACGGGATCATCCTCGTCGACAACCAGTACCTGAAGCGGCTGAGCGGCGACATCAAGACCGCCTACGACAAGATCAACTCCATGGTGGCGGAGAGGCTCCTCTTCCTCATCGAGTCATTGGACAGCGAGATGCTCTCGGTCACCGATCTCGGCGACTTCAAGACTGTGATGAAAGGGGGCCTTGGGATGGGGACCCTCGGCTTCTACGAGTCGGACAAGAAGACCGCCTCCCTCACCTCGGCGATCGAGAGCTCCCTCAAGCCCAGCGGCCTCCTCTACCCCGCCGACGTCTACGAGGACGCGGCGAGGGCGATGATCATAATCCAGGGGTCAAGGGACTCCCTGGACGTCGACGAGATCACAAAGTCCGTCGAGAAGCTCTCGGCGAAGATCGGCCAGGTCTTCAAGGGGATCGTCATAAAGAAGGGGAGGCCGAAGATCCTCTCGGTCTTCACCCTGGAGCAGGTGCCAGACCTTGAGATGCTCTACGCCCAGGCGGCCCAGGCGATCCAGGAGGAGAAGAGCCGGAAGACCAGGGCCAAAAAGCAGCTGGACGACGCCTTCGCCTACATCGAGGACCTGGAGGAGGTCTACTAGACCCTCTCCAGGCCGAGTCTGGGCGGGAGGCGTCGAATCGGTGGCCCGGTCGTTATTTGATTATTCTGCCCTCTTTTGATCCCTCTTCTACCTGCCGCTTACCTCGCTTTCCGTCGAAAGGAAGGTGCCATCATATCTTCTCATAGTCTCCGGTGAAGCGTCATCTGGATCAGCGTCTTCATCCTCGGGCAGAAGGCAATCGCCTGGGAAGGCAATCGCCTGGTGACGGTCCGCCCTTTACCCGTGCGGCTGTCGAGGTCCGTCGACGGCCCCGTGGTCGGTCCGGTCCGGGCGAGCTCAGAGATCGAGGTCGGCGAGCCTTCGGAGTGCGAGTCCACAGCCTGCGGGCTGTGGAGCCCGCCCAACTGGGAGTTCGAGTACGTCGGAAGCTATTCGGGCGACCTGACCTGCGCGGATCTGAGCTGAATGATCTGAGCTGAACCGAGGGAGGCCTTTGCCCCGCGGCCTCGAATGAGGGCGGGGCACCCTCTCACGCTTCATATGTTTTGCGACATCTTGGCATCGCATCGGTCTTTGAAGCAAAAACAGATATAAATCGGGTCGCTTGTTTTTTGCTGATTATCTAGGGCCCTTCATCCATATGGGTTGAAGTGTGGACTGAACCATCTCGGCTTCACCCTGCGGCAAAGCTGCAGAGCATCTTGCATAGTTGCTCTTTTTGCGTCCCAGCTGTGGAGATAATTTCGGCAGGATGAGGATATGCGGGGGTTGATTAAAAAATATGGGGGGAATCGGAGCCTTTCAGCAATCGACTCCCCTGCAGGGGCATAATTTCGGCTCGCATACCGGGTTCTCGTGGAACTTCAGCTCCCTTTGCAGCTCGAACTCTCCTGAGAAGAGGTCCCTCCTTCTGATATCCTTGTAGAATATCTTGTGGAGGCTCGACTGGGTTCCCCAGGTGCCGCTGAAGCTGTTGAGGGTGTTCACCCCGACGGTTTTCCTGATGGTGGAGTTGCTGGTCTGTCCCAGAAACATCGTCTGGTCCGCCTCCAACCGCCTGACGCTGAACGTCTCCTGGACGTCGGCCCCTATGCCGCCATAACGTTCTATGGAGCTGATGGACCTCCTGCCAACGAGAGGAGTCTCGCCTTCGAATTCGAGCTTCGTATTCTCGAAGAAGTTCAACTTATGGAGTGTCGTCCCGTTGTTGTCGTCGCTGCAGTTGGGAAGCGGCCTTATGAGCTTGTTCGGCTCCTGGGAATAAACCTGAGCCGACTCCATACCGATATCGCCCTCCCCGAACATCTGGTTCTGATAATCCATGGCCAGCTTCTTGTCCATCACCGAAGTTCCGACGTCCACATATCCGGTCCCCTCAACGAGCTGGCTCTCGCAGAACTGCTCGTACTGGTCCGGCTCGTCGTGAATGAGGCGGCAGTTTCCGAAGTCCAGGTCCGTCCAGTTTGGAGGTACCGTGACACCCTTCGGCTTATGGGTGGCGAACCAGTAGATCTCGCCATCGGGGGCTTCTTCGTCGAAGACGTACCTGCCGGGTGGCAGGATGCAGATCTCCCAATATCCGTTGCCGTTGGTGGTAACTCTCCATCGGTTTGATGGATTCGTCTCGTCTTCGACGATGATCTTCCAACCGCTGAGATACGGTTCGCCAGGGTCGTGGGTACCGTTCTGGTTCTTGTCCCAGTACTTGTGGCCGGATAAGCAGTGTATCCCGGTGTTGAGGAAGTCGATATCTGTTGCGTTTTCTGAGGTGATATCTACGGCATCATGATATCCGCCCGGAGGATTTGTCGGCTTCCAGCCAGCTTTCACCACCTCAGAGACGTTGTACTTCCCTGGGATGAGGTTGCAGATCTGCCAGCGGCCGCCGGCATCGGTGGTGTCGTTCGGCTCGCCGGGATCGAGGATGCCGCTGTCGTTCAGGTCAACGAAGATCGTCCAGTTTTCGAGCGGAGAATCTGGCGCATCTTTAATCCCGTTGCCGTTTTTATCCCAGTACTTGGTGCCTGAGATGCAACGGTCGCCTCGATTCAAGAAGTCCAGATCTGATTTGCTGGAGTTTGTTATCGTAATGGTGTGACAGATGGGACTTCCGGATCCGTCGACCGGATGAGTCTGAGTCCATCCATCCTTTTCGACTTCACAGACGGTGTAGTTTCCTGGGGGCAACCCGCATATCTCCCAGTATCCCGTCTCGTTGGTCTCATTCTGCCAGGTATTGTTCCCGTCTACGAGATGGTCGATGTCGTTCAACCGAAGCTCGTAGGACGGTGCCGAGCCAGCCGTCTTCTCGAATGCAATCTGATCCTCGGCCCAAGCTCCCGCCCAGGAGATCAGTAACGTCAGAATTGCTGCGGTGATCCTCCGAGTCCCCGCAGAGCTGCTACTCCCTTTCATTGACTATATCATTCCCCCCTTCGATTTAGTGCCTATGACGTCCGACTTCATCTATCCAGCTGGAAGCATCTGGACTGGGAAGCTGAGATCTGCTTTTAGCCCGCCCTTCTCGAGCCAGAAACCGACTCCCAACCATTCCAGATGGTAGCTCCAACCATGAAGCCAGGAGCACTTATTTAGTGTCCCTCTTCAGAGATGACCTCCATCAATCAAGATCCTTCTGAATATGTGGCCACACAAAGTACTTAACATTTTCTGGAGGACTTCCATCGCGACTTGAGATGGACTTGGGATGGGTTTTTATTAACTCATCGGCACTCCTCTTCATATTTAAAAGATTTGTCTATTATTAAATATGTTATCCGGCATAGGATTGCGATTTGTTGTTTTTATATTTGTTTGACATGGATATCTTCTCTCCATCGCTACGCGAAAAATTTAAATATCACATGTTACTATAATTATCTGTAAGACGGATCCAAGATAAGATCAAGTCGGAGGGAGTAGCCAATCCGAATATATCATCAGACATGATCGGAATGATTGAGGAGGGGGGATGTCTATATCAAATTTTGACTCAACCGCTCACAGAAATATCGGTGGGGCGGTCATCGGAATTTTCGGAATAGGTAGCCATAAGCAGTTGCTTTCTCTGCCATCTCACGAGATGACGGCGATCTCTGAAGGAGGCTCATGGATATGAGCATATACAAATTTATCTTGCTGTTAATCGCTTCTAGTTTGGCCATCTCGCCCTCTTTGGCAGAGGTGGAAAATGTGACATACTGCGATGCTCTCAACATCGAGGGCTCGGACTGGACGGGAAACCACACTCTTCAGCTCTTCGATCCGATTCAGGGCGAACTTCTGGGCGTCACCCTCACCGTCGGCGTCGAATTGGTCCAGAATTTCAGCTGTGAGAACACCGGCTCCGCACCCCAGACGGTCGACTCGAACACTACAGTCGAGCTCCTGGTCGAAACGCCCCGGTTTGGCCCGGTCTCAGTCGGCGCCACCGTCCTGATCGAGGAGGAGCTTGCCGGCTTCGACGGCGAAGAGGATTACTCCGGCCCTTCGGGCAGGACCCTTGATGGCCTGACGAACAGAAGCTCGGTGACCCTTGAGTACGCCGACCCATCCGATTTCATCGCCGCCGTCCAGGGCGAGACGATCTCGCTCCCGGCTTCAGCAACGTATATCGGAAGCGGGACGGTTCCCGGCAACTCCATCACCATGGCGACGGGCTCGGCAGAGTCTCGGGTCTGTGTGACATATACGTATGAGCCGAGGGGCTCAAGTGTTGGAGGGATCTGAGGATGAATCTCAGAATGTTCTTATTTTTGCTTTCGGTGCTCGCTATGATCGTGGGCCCATCGGCTGCCGCGTTGAAGGAGGAGGTTCACTGCAGCAAAATTCCGTATTCTGAAATAACATACCATACAAACCACACCCTTCCCCTATTCGATTCGAGCAAGGGGATTCTGGTCCGAGTAGATCTGAACCTCTCCATAAATGGGACACAATTTGTCAATTTTACATGTCTGTCAAGCGGTTATACTGGCAATGTTACAACCACAACCTACTTCCATGACATCGTAACTATGATGGATGGATCCAAGCTGGAAGCAGAGGTAACTAATACGACTATTCATCATGTTTCTGGATCTGGTGATCCACCCCGGGGGACACCACCGACCGGTTTCAATTATAGTTTGACAGGAAATGACAATGCGTCAGCGTACTACGTGAACTGTGAGAATCTGCAAAACTTCACGTCAGCAGCTCCTGGAGAGAACAAATCTTATCCAGTCAGCAGTGATGGCAAAGGTACGTGGGTTGGTCCTGCCAGTGCTATACTAGTTGTTCAGACCTATGCGGATAGCGTGATGTGCGTCAAGTACACCTACGACGATTCGAAGCTGAACATCACCAAGACCGGGAACATCTCGGGCCCTGCCGGGGTCGGCGAGGTGATCGACTACGAGATCGAGGTCTGCAACCAGGCGACGGTCAACGTCTCCAACGTCACCGTTCGCGACAGCCTCTTATCTGGAAGCCCGTTCTCGGTAGGGACTCTGGTCCCCGGAGGGTGTGGGAACGTCACGGTCGATCTGAATTACACGGTGACCCCCGACGACGTCTGTCGCGGCTGGATCAACAACACCGCCAACGCGAGCGGTGATGCCGAGTGCGGCTATTTCATAGGTACCGATAAGAACGCCACCTGGAACGTGAGCACGACCTATAACTCTTCCATCAACATCACCAAGACTGCGAACACCACCGGTCCCCTGAGGTTGGGCGAGGCCATCGAGTACTACATCCGGGTCTGCAACACCGGGGACATCACGGTTTACAACGTGACGGTCAACGACAGTCTGACGGGAGGTCCTTACAACTTAGGAACGCTTGATCCTGGCGATTGCGCGAACGTCACCCCGGACCCGAAATACACCGTGACCGTCGGCGACGGCTGTGGCGGCTGGGTTAACAACACCGCGAACGCCGCCGGAATAGATCACTGCGGCTATCCGGTCAGGACCAAGGCGAACGCGACGTTGAACGTGACCGCCAGCTACGATGCGTCTATCAACATCACCAAGACGGCCAACACCTCTGGTCCCGTGTCGCCGAACGAAGAGATCGAGTACACGATCAGGGTCTGCAACACCGGGAACACCACGATCTACAACCTGACGATCGTGGACAACCGGACCGGAATCCGCGATATGGGGACTCTAAACGTCAGCGAATGTAAGATCTGGTATCCGATTTACACCGTCACCGAGCTGGACATCTGCAACGGCTCGATCAACAACAGCGCCTACGCCATCGGTGAAGACATCTGCGGCAGACCCGTAAGAACAGGTCCGGCTTTGGCCAACGTATCGGCGGGGTACAACTCCTCGATCAACATCACCAAGGTCGCCAATACTTCCGGTCCGGTCTTGCCGGACGACGAGATCAAGTACACGATCACCGTCTGTAACACCGGGGCCCTCACCGTCGACGGCGTGGTGGTCCACGACAACCGCACCGGCGACCACCCCATCGGCACGATCAACGTGGGCCAATGCGTGCCCGTCACGGCGATCTACACGGTCACAGAGCTTGACATCTGCAACGGTTCGGTGAACAACAGCGCCTACGCGACGGGTTACGATTACTGCGGCAAACGAGTGGGGGCAGGTCCGGCCTGGTCGAACGTCTCGACGGAGTACAACGCTTCAATCAGCATCGCCAAGGTTGCCAACACCTCCGGCCCCGTCTCGCCTGACGACGAGATCGAGTACACGATCACCGTCTGCAATTCCGGGACCCTCACCGTCGACGGCGTGGTGGTCCACGACAACCGCACCGGCGACCACCAGATCGGCACGATCAACGTGGGCCAATGCGTGCCCGTCACGGCGATCTACACGGTCACCGAACAAGACATCTGCAACGGTTCGGTGAACAACAGCGCCCGGGCGACCGGCACCGATTACTGCGGCGACCCCGTGAGTACGGACGTTGCATGGTCCAACGTATCCACGGAGTATAACTCGTCGATAAACGTCACCAAGGTCGCTAACACCTCCGGCCCCGTATCGCTGGACGACGTGATCGAGTACTCGATCACCGTCTGCAACACCGGAAACCTCACCCTCTACAACGTCAACGTCGACGACAACCGAACCGGCGGGTATAGCGTGGCCAAACTTGAAAAAGGGGAGTGCAATGTGACCCGCCAGACCTACGTGGTGGTCAAAGATGATCTATGTCAACCGATAGTGAACATCGTCGTTGCTGAGGCTACAGATGCCTGCGGCGATCCCGTCACCGCCAATGACTCGACCGCGGTGGACACGGTCTGCTACCATTGCATATCCGGCTCCAAGTACTGGGACAAGAACGGCAACGGTTTCAGAGACGATAACGATCCTCCGCTCGGAAACTGGACGATCTTCGTCGACCTGAATGACAGCGGCATCCTCGATACCGGCGAGCCGAACGACACCACCGATGCCGGCGGCCACTGGCAGATCTGCAACCTCATCCCAGGAAAGTACAACGTCTCTGAGGTGGTGTTGGAGGGATGGAGGCCGACATATCCTCCGGGCGGATATTATGATCCCGTCAATATAACCACTGAAAACGTGACCGGTATCGACTTCTGCAACACCGGGATATACTGCCTATCCGGCCACAAGCGCTGGGACAAGGACGGCGACGGGGTGGTGGATCCCACGGATGAGCCTCTCGAGAACTGGACCATCTTCATCGACGAGGATGGAGACAGAACTGCGGACCCTCGTGAGCCCGTCACCACAACGGGTGGTGACGGGTTCTGGAAGATCTGCAACCTGCCACCAGGAAGCTACACCGTCTGCGAGGAGACGAAATCAGACTGGATTCAGACATGTCCCAGAGGACCGGATTGCTACTCGGTCGAAATCGTCAATCGAAGCTCTATGAGCCTGGAATTCCTGAACTATAGGCATGAGAGACGGAACGAGGATTTCATTCGGCTCGGAGATCAGACTGCTCTCGCCTGGGATATGAGCTATGTAGACGGCCTTGCCAATAACAAGATCGAGATCGATAAGACTCAGACCCAGAGAGAGAGCTGCTCGGGGACCGATCTATTCAATTTCGGGAACATAACCATCGAAGATCAGGCCGCGAACTCGACAGGCCCGGGAACTTCAGGAAACGAGGTCAGGATCGTCACGAGCCAATCGTGACGACTCCCAATTTTTAAAAATCAAAGAGCGACCGCTGGTCATCAGCCTTTTTCTCTACATGCTCTTCCCTGAGCGAGACGCTTCCATACCTTCCGCCGCCGCCGGGTTTCACCATCACCTCTCCGGACCTGAAGGCCTGGATCGCCTCGACGACCCTATCTTCGGCCGAAAGCTCCGAGAGGTCCGCCTCCACCAGAACCTCGATCTCGCTTCTTCCCCTGACGAGCTCGTTCCAGACCTTCTGGACCTTTGCCGAATAGACGCTTTTGACTCCCAGGGCCATGGCGATGATCTCCGCGAGAGGTATCAGATGGAGGTATGGGGGGCGGTGGTCGGGATGGACCGGATCGGGGCCGTCCGCCAGCATCTCCACCCTGTCTTTTACACCCAGCTTGATCAGACCCCCGCATTCGCACCTCCCCCTCCTATCGGTCATCTCTTGGGGTGAGTAATGCGTGTAGCATCGCGTACACGCGGTCCGGTTGTACTTCCCCTCGTCCGGCCAGAAGCCGACGTTCAACGTTGGGCGGCACCCGCCTTCGCGGGCGATCGCCCGTCTCAGATCCTCGAAGGATATATCCTTCATCTCCATCTGGTTGAACTCTCTTCCCAGCTTGTTCGGCCAAGGAGAGTGGGCGTCTGAGTTTGTTAGAAATGTCCTCTCCCTCAGCTCGGCTATCCGGTCGGCGTAGTCGGAGTCGGCGGAGAGGCCCAGCTCGACGTAGATGATCTGGTCAGCCCGATCCTGGTAGCAGTCCCCAAGGGACGGATAGTGGGCGTACATCCCCGTCCAGGGGGTGAAGGCGTGGCCTGGTCCTATGAGACAGCCCGCCTCCAGGGCGATGTCTGCGATCTCCGGCGGGGTCATCCGGAGGGTGGGCCTCCCGTCGGAGTCGAGGCTTGCTCCCCGGCCCAAGAACGCCTCCCGAAGCTCCGTAGCCTTGGAGAGGTCAGGGACGATTATGAGATGATGGACCTTTGCCGAGTCCTCCACCTCAACGGTGAGGACGAAGGCCGTCTCCTCGAGCCAGAAGAGCCCTTCCTCTTCGGGAAGCTCTCTCACCTCCGCCATCCATCTCGAATGGAGACAGTCCCCGGTTGCCACCACCCCGATCCCCTTCTTGCCGGCCTCTTTCGCGATGGTGGCGAGGTCCATCTTGCTGGAGGTGGCCGCGGAGTACCGCGAGTGGATGTGGAGATCGAGGTTGACTTTCATCGTCGGCTATAACAGCCGGTTCGGGATAAACCATTTATCCCCAGGAACGAAACATTGGGCGGTGACTTCTAACCTCAACGATATCCTTGAGAGATTCGCTCGCGGCGAGATCTCCCTGGACGCTGCCGCCCGGGAGGCAAACCTCCTCTCCTATCGGGAGGTGGGGAAGATGGCCAAGATCGATCCGAGCCGGGTAGACAGGATCGGTGTTCCCGAGGCGATCCTGGCGGAGGGGAAGAGCCCTTCAGATCTGGTGGAGATAGCCCTCTCCTTCCTGGAGGCTTCGAAGATGGTCCTCATCACCAGGATCTCATCAGAACAGTACGCAGCCTTGAGACGGGCTCCGCTCCCGGAAGGCTCTGAGATCAGATGGGAGGAGAGGGCGAAATCGGCGGTGCTGCTGAAAGAGCCTCTGCCCGGGCCTTCCGGGGGGAAGGTGGGGGTTCTTTCAGCGGGAACCGCCGACATCCCCGTCGCCGAGGAGGCGAGGGTGACCGCGGAACTGTTGGGATGCGAGACGGCGGCGGAGTATGACGTCGGGGTAGCCGGAATTCATCGGCTCTTCCCGTCCCTGGAGAAGATGCTTGATATGGATGCCCTGGTGGTGGCCGCAGGCCGGGAGGGAACCCTTCCGGCAGTGGTGGCGGGTCTGGTGGAGATTCCCGTGGTGGGGCTTCCAGTCTCCACGGGATACGGCGCCGGTGGCAGGGGTGAGGCCGCCCTCCTCTCCATGCTCCAGTCCTGTTCTGTTATGGCCGTGGTCAACATCGACGCTGGGTTTGTGGCTGGCGCTTTTGCCGCAAAGATCGCCAATCGTGCTGCCAATATGAGAAATATGTAATGGCAGTCTTGAATTAGTGACCGGAAAACTATTTATACAATCAGCCAGAGGTATACACACGAGCGGGTAAACTGATTTTTCACTAACCCCCACTCCCCTACCCGCTCACACCTACTTTTGTCGGTGATAAGGATCATCCAAACCTTCGGTTAGCCATGCTGTTTTATTTATAAACTGTTCCTACTAAAATCCCGCGACATAGATATCTTAGGAACAATATTGATTAATGATTTAAATTTTATCGAGCCGCCGATTCTGAGGTGATCGTGTCACATCGAGTTCCTCCCGAGAGAGGATGATCTGTTCCGCCTCTATTGCCCGGGTCGGTGGAGTCGGTCAGATCGAATCGTCGCTCTTCGAGTGCTTCGGTTTCATCGCTCTTCGAGTGCTTTTCCGTTGATGACGGCGACCTCGATCAAGATTCCGCTCTGCCGGCAATAATCCTCGATCCGTCTCCTGGAATGCTCCACCATCCCACCGTTTGTGAGGATGAGGACCGCGTCTCCACAGAGGGCCCGAAGTATGGTCTTGTCTATGACGTTCGACGCTATATCTGCACAGATCCCATGCCTTTCAGCGAAGGCCCTGCTTCTGGTTCCCATCACCCCCACAAGATCGATCGTCCCATCCTCTAAAAGCCCGTCCAGCTTTTGATCGTCCTGGCGGTCGGTGTTGTAGACGATGACGCGGCCAATCCTCGTCGGTCGGTGCAGGGGCTCCACCACCGCTCTGCCCCCCTGGAGATGGATCACCCTCACCTCTCCGGATTGATCGAGGAGCGGATCGCCATTCTCGGTCCGGCCGGGGTATATCGTCTCTCCCACCTCGGTTCCGGAAGGAACCCTCATCCACCGGAGGTCCGGCGGGCGGAGGTGGCCCACCAGCTCGGGGACGTTCCTCGGCTTTTTCCCGGGTGGTGCCAGCTCTCTCTTCGAGATCTCGTCGTAGACCTCCATTATCATGGGCTGCCTGAGCCCCGATCCGAAGATCAGCCTCGAGTTTCCGAAGATCTCTTCGGGCCTCCCCTGATCTGCGACCTTCCCGTCGGCAAGGAGGTATACGCGGTCAGACCACCGGTAAGCCAGGTCGACGTCGTGGGTGGATATGATTATCGTCGTACCCCTCTGGTTCAGCTCCTCGAGTAGTTCCATCACCTCTTCAGAGCCTGCAGGGTCGAGGTTTGATAGGGGCTCGTCGAGGATCATCACCTCGGGGTCCATCGCCATAACCCCGGCGATGGCCGCCCTCTTCTTCTGGCCGCCGCTGAGGTGGTGAGGCGGCCTATCTTTCAGCCCCTCTATCCCCACGTATTCGAGGGCGAGATCGACCTTCTTCTCCACCTCGCTCCTGGCCAGACCGAGGTTTGCAGGGCCGAAGCCCACATCCTGGCGGACGGTGGGGGCGAAGAGCTGGTCGTCGGAGTTCTGGAAGACTATACCCACCCTCCTCCTCGTCTCCCGGAGGGAGCGGGGGTCGTATCGGATTGGCTTTCCACAGAAGAGGACCTCGCCTCCGGAAGGACGGAGGGTCCCGTTCAAGAGCAGAAATAGGGTGGACTTTCCCGAGCCGTTGGGCCCGACGAAGGCTATCTTTTCGCCCGTCTCGATTCTGAGGTCGACCTCCCGGACGGCAGGGGTTCCGTCGGGATAGGTGTAGCTGAGGTTCTTCGTCTCCAGAAGGCTCATCGTTTCGCCTCAGAACAGGCAGGTTCCTCGCGAGAGGTAGGCGAGGGCTGCGATGATGGTGACGTATCCCGAGGCGGCCAGAAGCTCCTGGATCTTTATGGGCCTATTCTCCTCGAAGAGGGAGAGCTTTCCGTCGTAGCACCTCGCGTCCATGGCGATGTAGAGCTTCTCGCCCTGCTCCCAGGTTCTGAGGAAGAGGGATCCCGCCAGGATGGAGAGGGAGTTGATAGAACTTTTGAATCCGTCGTATCCGAGCCTCATCGCCTGGGCGTGCCTCATTCTGACCGCCACCTCGAGGAAGACGAAGATGTACCGGTAGATCATCATCGAAAGCTCGACGAAGGAGTCTGGGACCCTGAACCCTTTGAGGACCGCAAAGATCTCGACCATGGGGGTTGTGAGGGCCAAAAAGAAGAGGCAGCACATCCCGCTGAGTGTCCTGGAGACGACGAGGAGAGAGAGTTCCGCCCCCGCGGCGCTGGCTCCGATCTGGTGGCCCAGGAGGTTGAAGGAGAATATATCCGGTCCGGACCCGAAGAAGAGGAGGATGATAGCAGCCCCGAAGAGGGCGAAGCTCAGGGGGGCGAGGATCAGCTCGCCGTAAAATCTGGCCGGGATCTTTCCGAATCGGATTGTGGCAAGGCTCATGGACAGAGCGATGAAGAGGGGGGCCACGGGCGAGGTCGAGGAGACCCCGACCAGGAGGGCCGCGGCCACAAGGCCTAGCTTCAGCTGGTTGTTCTTGTTCCGGAGGGGGCTGTTGAGGGCGTAGTCGTCCAGGAGGGTGGCGGGCAAGGCTCATTCCTCAGCAACGTGATGCGGCTCGGCGGATTGTCTTCCCCGGTAGTAGCCGAAGAAGTATCCGATTATGATCGCTCCTATCGCCGCCTGGAGGCTGAAGAGGAGGCTCTCGATCTCGCCGCTCGGCGGCTCAAGTATCGGCTCAAACCAGGGCTCGTAGGTGCCACCGGTCAGCTCTTCGATCACCCCTTCCGCCTCGCCGTCGGCACCGCCCCATTCGGCTCCGGTGTTCGATCCGGCGACGTAGAGAAACGCGGCCACAAATAGCAATATCACCGTTCCGGCTAAGAGCTCTCCTTTCATGCCGAGATCACCTCCCTCAGCTTTCCGAGCCTCTTCTCGTCGATCACCTTCAGCCTCACCATGACGTCCCCCCTGACCTGGATTATGTACTTGAATACCAGGGCGGTGACGACCCCCTCAACGATGGCTAAAGGAACCTGGGTGACGGCGAAGACCGTCCCGAAGGCGTAAAAGGACCCGAGGACGCCGCCTGTAGCTGACGGGAAGGCGAGGGCCAGCTGGATTGAGGTGACGAGGTACGTCGCCCAGTCAGCAAGGGTGGCAGCGAGGAAGATCGAGACGTAGAAGTTGAGGTTCGACTTCGCGCATCCCCTGTAGACCAGGTAGGCGACCACCGGCCCCGCGATCCCCATGGAGAAGACGTTGGCGCCGAGGGTGGTGATCCCGCCGTGGGCGAGGAAGAGCGCCTGGTAGACGAGGACTATCAGGCTAAGAACCGCGGTCAGGGCGGGGCCGAAGAGGATGGCGCCCATGCCGGTCCCCGTTGGATGGGAGCAGGACCCGGTGACCGAGGGGAGCTTGAGGGAGGAGAGGACGAAGATGAAGGCACCTGCGAGGGCCAGGAGGGGGAGGGTCTCCCTCCTCTCCTTCACGAGCCTGTTCATCCTGTAAATTCCGTAAACAACGACGGGGAGGGAGAGGGCGTACCAGATCTCCCACCAGGGATGGGGCAGAAAACCTTCCATGATGTGCAAATTATCACTTCCTACTCGGGGGGTGGTTCTCAACAGCGAGGTGGGAGATCATGCCTTATAAAGTTTGCTTGAGATGGGATCAATTAACTTTATTTGAATCCTGAGAGGTCGACGGGGACCTCGCCGATCAGTTCGATGAACCCGTCCCGGTAACGTGCAGCGAGGGCGATCGGCTCAACGCCGCCTGCTGCAGCGGCCCTGAGGGCGGCGCCGAAGTCTGGGTCGGTCTCGTCGTTGGGGATGAAGACCCTCGCGTCCTCCCTCTGGATGACGAAGACGA
>ERZ795053.5197-NODE-5197-length-13576-cov-7.177871_pt1 | contig 13576 bp, 11 predicted proteins | sample MGYA00375137_ERZ795053 | MGnify/ENA primary metagenome ERZ795053 (study PRJEB30182, sample SAMN05720284) | activated sludge metagenome | isolation source: Anaerobic digester | place: Hong Kong | collected 2014-12-17 ... | reverse complement strand
CTGGCGGTGGTCTCTGTGGCGACCAGCGCTTCCTCCGTTTCGGCCAAGCGCTGCTTGAGACCGTCGCGCACGGCCTGCAGCTCGACGGCCGTCCGCTCGGACTGTTGCAGCTGCCGCTCCAGCTCGGCGAGTTGCCGACCGCGAGAGGCGAGCGCCGCCGCATTCGCCTCGCGCCGGCTCTCCAGCTCCGCGAGGGCCGCCTCGTGGGCCGACTGCTCTTCCCTGGCGGCGGTCTCGGTGGCAAGCAGCGCATCCTCGGTTTCGGCCAGACGCTGATCCAGATCATCCCGCACCACCTGCAGGCCGGCCGCCGTCCGCTCGGATAGCTGCAGCTGCCGCTCCAGCTCGGCGATCCGCTCATCGACCGCAACCGCATCGCGCGCCCGCGCCTCGGCGAGCTCCTGCTCCAAGGCCGCCATCTTGCTGCCCGCCGTGGCGAGCTGCGCCACCAGGGATTCTCGGACCGTGCCCTGCTCGGTGCCGAGCGCCTGCAGCCGCGCCTCGGCCTCGGCCCGCGCATCGTCGGCAGCGTCCAGCGCCGCCTGCCGCTCGCTCGCGATGTCGCTGAGCGCGTCACGCTCGCGCTCGACCAGTGCTGCCCGGCGCTGCAGCTCGGCCTGCTCGGCCCGCAGAGCGTCGACTTTGGCGCCGGCCTGCGCCAGACGCTCGTCGGCGGCAGCGGTCGCCGCCGCCAGTTCGGCCGCGAGTTGATCACGCTCGACGGTGAGCGTCGCCACGGCCTCGCTCGTCGCCGCCAGCTCGCTCTCGGCGGCTGCGAGCGCCGCCGCAGCGGCGTCACGCTCCTCACCTGTGGCGGCCAGCTCGGCCGGCAGCGGCCGCAAGGTCTGCAGCTCGTTGCCGAGCTCTTCCAGCCGGGTCAGCCTGGCTATCGAGCCGGCACCTGGCTCTGCCGGCATGTCGAGCGCCGTCAGTGTCCGGTCGACGCCTTCCTCGACCGTGCCGATCCGATCATAGGCATACCAACCAACGCCGAGGGCGGCCGCGATCGGGATCAGCGTGAAGCCCGCCGTGCGCCGGCGCTTGTCGCTTTCCCACTGGCGCAGATGCGCCTCGAGCTCGGAGATCCTGTTCGCCATCGCCACCCCGCAGCAAGACCTTCAACGTTTGTCGTAGAGCTTCCACAAGAGCCCGAGGAAACGCTCGCGCTCCTGCTCCGGCTCGGCGCTTGCGCCCTCGAGCTCGCGCCACTCGTCGTGCAGCACCTGCAGGCCGTCGATCCGCTCCTGGCGCTCGACCCCGTCACGATAGGGAAAGACCGAGACCGCCGCCGTCACCACACCGACGACCAGCGCCGGCACCTGCGGCAGCATGCCGAGGAGGCCGAGTCCGACCACCAGCAGGCCGATCACGAGCAGGAGCGCGGCCGCCACCCGGTACTGCCGCAGGGCACCGCGATGCACCGCCATCATGCTGTCGAACGGAATTGGTTGGCCGGCGCCGAGCACCGGCTGGCCCGCGGCGCCGGGCGCCGCGGCCAAGAGGTCACCCGATGCGCGCGTCAACAAGCCCTCCCCGCCTTTTTTGGACCGTCACCGGTGGTCGACCACTCCTTTGAGCATCCCGGCCTGACGCAGTCTTGCCGGATCGGGCGGGAAAAGCAATCGCAGCGGACCGCGACCGCCGGTCAGCGGGTCGTCAGCTTGATCTCGATGCGCCGGTTGCGGCGATAGGCGCTCGGCGTGTCGGCCGGATCGAGGGGCTGGAACTCGGCGAAGCCCCGGGCGGCGACCCGTTCGGGTGGAATGCCCTGCTCGATCAGGAACTCTGCCACGGAGATCGCCCGGGCGGTCGACAGCTCCCAGTTGGAAGGGAAGCGCGCGGTGCTGATCGGTCGCCGGTCGGTATGGCCGTCGACCTGCAGGACCCAGGGCAGCTCGTCCGGAATCTCGGCGGCGATGGCACTCAGGGTCGCGGCGAGCTTCGCGAGCTGGCGGCGGCCCTCGGGACCGATCTCCGCCTCGCCCGAGCCGAACAGCACCTCGGACTGGAAGACGAAGCGGTCGCCGACGATACGCACCTCGTCACGCTCGCCCAGAACCTGGCGAAGCCGGCCGAAGAAGTCGGAGCGGAAACGCGAGAGCTCCTCCACTTGCGCTGCCAGCGCCACGTTCAACCGCTCGCCGAGATCGGCGATGGTCGCACTCTGCGTCGCGATCTCCGTCTCTTTCTGGGTCAGCACGTTATCGATCTCGGCGAGCTGGATCGACAGGGCGTTGATCTGGCGGTTGAGCAGCTCCACCTCGGCGAGCGCCGCCTCGCGGTCACGCGCTTCCGCGTCGAGTGCGGCCTCGAGGCTCGCGGCGCTGCGCAGCAGCTCGTCCAGGCGGATCTCGCGCTCGTCCAGCTCGCGCTGCGCCAGCCGGGTGCGTTCCTCCTCGTCCGCAAGGCGTGCCTCGAGCGCCGCCCGCTCGTCGCGCACGGCACCGAGCTCCGCCGACAGATCCGCCCGCGCCGTCTCGCCGGCAGCCAGGAGATCGGCCTGTCCCGCGATCTCGGCCTCGAGCTCGGCACGCACCTGCGCCAGCGCATCGATGTCCCGCCGCAACTGCACGAGCTCGGCGAGCCGGGCCTCCAGCGTCGCGCGATCGGCGGCAATGGTGGCGTTCGCCGCCTCGAGCTCGGCCCGTGCGGCCTCGGCCTCGTCGGCGATCTTCTGCCGGTCGAGCCGCATCGCCTCCAGCGTTTCGCCCAGCCTGAGCTCTCGGTCGGCGCTGAGCGCCAGGGTCTCGGCCAGGCGGTCGCGCTCGGCGGCAAGCTCGTCGGTACGGTCGGCCTCGGCATCGCGCTCGGCGAGCGCCGCCCTGAGATCGGTCGAGAGCCGGGTCAGGTTGCGCCGCAGATCAGCCGCCGTGTCGCGCTCGAGCCCGAGCTGCCGGTCGAGCTCGGCCACCGTCTCCTCGAGCCGGGTCATCGCTGCGTCACGACCCTCGAGCTGCTGGCTGAGGAAGAACTGCGCCAGGACGAAGACCGCGAGGAGGAAAATGATGACCATGAGCAGCGTCGACAGCGCGTCGACGAAGCCGGGCCAGATGTCGACCGACGCACTGCGCTGACTGCGGCCGCGGGCCATGCCTCAGCCCACCCGCCGACCGGGCCGGCGGAGCCGGCGACCGCTCATAACGTCTCGCTCTTCGCCCATCGCCCGATCCGTCGGCTAGGACCGCAGCGACTGCGGATCGCCGGCGGCGATGGCGATGGTGCGCGAGACCAGCTTGATCTCGTTCTTCAGCTCGCGGGTGGTCTCCTCGCGACCACGCGCCAGCTCGTCGATCAGCCGGCCGAGCTTCTGGTCGGTGTTGCGGATGTGCTCGCGCGTCGCCTCGTCGAGCAGCGCCCCGCCTCCACGACCGAGCGCCGCCTGTGCGGTCTGCTGCTGGCCCAGCAGCCGGGCGAGGCCGTCCTGATCGTGCCGCAGCCGCTCGCCGAGCATGCCGAGGCGATCGTTGAGCACGGCCAAAAGCTCGTTCAGCTCGCCGCGCCCATGCTCGCTGCGGTCGAGCGCCAGCCGCAGCTGGTCGACGTTCTCTGCCGTCTGCTGCAGCAGGGCTTCCATATAGGCCGGCATCGGCGCCCCGCCGGCGAGCTCGCCGAGCATGCTGCCGCCCGAGGAATGTCGCGTCAGCCCGGCGAGCCACTCCTCGAGGTCATTGTAGAAGCTGTTCTGCGCCTGGGTCGCCTGCAGGTCGATGAAGCCGAGGACGAGCGAGCCGGCGAGACCGAAGAGCGACGAGCTGAAGGCCGTGCCCATGCCGTGCAGCGGTGCCGCCAGCCCGGCCTTGAGCCCGTCGAAGACACCGAGCATGTCGTCGCCGGTGAGCGAGAGATCGCCGATCACCCGCCCGACCGAGGTGATCGTCTCGAGCAGCCCCCAGAAGGTTCCGAGCAGTCCGAGAAAGATCAGCAGGCCGGTCTGGTAGCGGGTGATGTCGCGGCTCTCGTCGAGCCTGGCGCTGATGCTGTCGAGCAGATAGCGCATGGATAGCGCATTGAGCGAGGCCCGGCCGCGGCGCTCCTCCTCGCCGAGCGCCCCGGCCACCGGGGAGAGGAGCCTTGGTGGGCTGGCCATCGAGAAGCCCGGCCCGGACGTGCGGAAGGCCTCGATCCAGGCGACCTCGGGGCGCAGGGACCAGATACGGCGGAGCGCGTAGACGATGCCGAGCAGGAGCACGCCGAGGATCAACCCGTTCAATCCCGGGTTCTGCATGAAGGCGCGCAGGATGATGTCGTAGAGCGCCCCGACCACGATCACCGCGAGCACGAGGAACAGAAAAACCCGGATGATGTAGCGTTGCGGCTTGGTCATGGGCGGATTGGGCTCGCCAGGATCGAACGGGGCTGGGTCGGTCTGGGCATGGTGCGGGCCAGAAGGATCGGACGCTAACGCCTCGATAGTATGTCTATAGCCGGCTCTACCAGTAATTCATGGATTTTCGGTGAATCCGGCAAGCCGGTTGTGGCGTGCCGGCACTGCGCCGCCGGCGCGATCCGCGGCAGCGGGTTCCGACTCGCTTTGCGCCATGTGCCGAAATTTGCGAAAGATCGATGCCGACGCGATGAGCCACACCATCTTCGGCATGGCAAGAAGCGGTGCAAGGAGACTCGACCAGCATGCTGACCATCGATCCCGACAAGGTTTGCGCCATCATCGTCAAGGCCCGGGTGTTCGACGCCGATCTGCCGCACGAGGGCGACGATCATGGCTCGGATCTGGCGCATGGCGAGGTCGATGAGCTCGAGGAGCATGTCGAGCCCGAGGACGAGGCGCACGACGACAATACCGAGGACGAGCTGCGTTCGCTGATCGACGACCTCAACGACGACGAGCAGGTCGAGCTGGTGGCGCTGGCCTGGCTCGGCCGCGGCAGCTACGGCATCGAGGAATGGGCCGAGGCGCAGGCCGAGGCGCGCCGCGCGCACAACAAGCGCACCGCGCAATACCTGCTGGGCATGCCGCTGCTCGCGGACTATCTCGACGAAGGGCTGGCGGCCTTCGGCGTCAGCTGCAGCTGAGGGAAGGAAGCGCCAGGTGAACGTGCCCGAGCAACGAGCGATCGCGGATCCGCGCATGGTCGCGCGGTACGCTCGCCGGGACGGACGGCCGTGACCCGCGGTCTCGGCACGGGCCTGCTGCTCTTCGGCTTCTGGCTCCTCGCCATGCGGGCGCTCTTTTGAGCGCGCGGTGGGATTACATGGACGGACCGGGCCGATGAGCGAGCCGACCAGCGAATTCGCGCGACGGATCGGCTCGCGGGTCGCCGAGCCGGGTCCGGGCGGATCGACCGCCATGTGGTCGGTGAGCCATCCGATCGCCCTGCACATCGCCACCTTCTTCGCCGTCGGCCCCCTGGTCACGGGCCTGATGCTCGGCCAGGTCGGCAAGGCGCTGGGCGGGCTCGGTGCCATCGCAGCACTCCAGGCGGCGGCCTGGCTGATCCGCAAGGGCCGCCTCGCGGAGCGCGAATATGCCGCGCGGACGATCACCCGCGCGCCCCCGCCGCGCAAGCTAGCCGGAACAGCGCTGGTCGGCCTCGCCGCCTTCTCGCTCAGCGCGCTCGGCGCTGGCCAGCCGGTGATCCTCGGCCTCGTCGCCGCAGCGCTCATGGGCTTTGCCGCTTATCTCACCTATGGCCTGGATCCGCGCGCCGACAAGGGCCTGGATGCGAAGCTCGCCGATCGTGCCGGGCTCAAGACCGAGGCCGTGCTCGCCGCCCTCGAGGAGGCCCGCGCCAAGGTGCGGACGATCGAGGCGCAGGCACGGGGGCTGCATTCGCGCGAGCTCAAGGACCGCCTCGCCCGGATCACCCGGAGTGCCGAGGCGGTGCTCGCCCAGATCGAGAAGGACCCGGGCGATCTGCGCCGGGCGCGACGCTTCCTCGTGACCTATCTCGACGGCACCCGCGATGTGGTTAGCGGCTACCGCGCCCAGCAGCAGGATCTGGCCGACACGCCGCTCGCCGACAATTTCCGCCATGTCCTGGAGACAGTCGAGCGGGTGTTCGAGGAGCAGCGCGAGATTCTCAAGCGCAACGAAAGCCTCGATCTCGAGGTGCAGATCGAGGTGCTGAAGACGCAGCTCGAACGCGAAGGTGTCCACTGAGCCACCGCCCTTCGGGCCGGTGCCAATCCGGGAGACGAGCGATGACCGAAACACCCGAACGGGTGTCGACCGCGACCCAGACGGTGCCGGCCGACCGGCAGGCGGCGCTGGCCACCAGCATGGCAGCCCTGTCGGGTGAGCTGGTTCAGGACTTGCAGTTGAATCTCGAAGGCACGGCGGTGCAGCAGGTCGAGCAGGCGATGCGCGAGCTCGACGTCACCGACAGCAACTCGATCATCTTCTTCGGCTCCAAGGCCCAGCAGCAGCTGACCGAGGTCTCGGATTCGATGCTCGAATCGGTGCGGACGAAAGATGTCGGCCCGGCCGGCGACGCCCTCAACTCGATGGTCGCCAAGCTGCGCGAGCTGAAGTTCGAGGCGATCGATCCCCGCGACAAGCCGGGCTTCCTGGCCCGCCTCTTCGGCGCCAAGAACAAGCTGATGCAGTATCTCGACGAGTACGAGACGGTGCGCGACCAGATCGACGGCATCACCAACGATCTCGAGCGTCACAAGACCACGCTGCTCACCGACATCACCAAGCTCGACAAGCTCTACGACGTCAATCTCGACTATTTCCGCTCGCTCGAGGTCTATATCGCCGCCGGCCGGGCCAAGCTGAAGGAGCTGGACGAGACGGTCATTCCGGCGATGGCGAAGGAGGTCGAGAATTCCGACGACGTGATCGAGGCGCAGAAGCTGCGGGACCTGCGGGCCCGCCGCGACGACCTCGAGCGCCGGGTGCACGACCTGCTGCTCACCCGCCAGGTGACCATGCAGAGCCTGCCGTCGATCCGGCTGGTGCAGGAGAACGACAAGTCCCTGATCACCAAGATCAACTCGACGCTTGCCAACACCGTGCCGCTCTGGCGCCAGCAGCTCGCCCAGGCGATCACCATCTACCGCTCCGGCCAGGCGGCGGGCGCCGTCAAGGCGGCCACCGACCTCACCAACGAGCTGCTCGAGAAGAACGCCGACAACCTGCGCGAGGTCAATGCCGAGGTGCGCCAGCAGGTCGAGCGTGGCGTCTTCGACATCGAGGTGGTCAAGCGTGCCAACGACCAGCTCATCGCGACCATCGAAGACAGCTTGCGCATCGCCGACGAGGGCAAGGCGAAACGGCGTGAGGCGGAGCAGCAGCTCGTCGAGTGCGAGGCGAAGCTGAAGGAGAGCCTGAGCGCCGCCTCCGCCCGGGCCGCCGGCAAGGCGCCCCCCGCCCCGCCGTCGCGGTCGGCCTGACCGGCAGAGAAGGATCGGCCCATGATCATGGAAAAGCTCTTCGGCGAGTTCGTCGACGTCATCCAGTGGACGGACGACTCGCCGGACACGCTCGCCTGGCGGTTCGAGCGCTACAACAACGAGATCAAGTTCGGCGCCAAGCTGACGGTGCGCGAGGCGCAGACAGCGGTCTTCGTCAACGAGGGCGAGATCGCCGACGTCTTCACCCCCGGCATGTACGAGCTTCGGACCGCCAACCTGCCGATCCTCTCGACCCTGCAGGCCTGGCCGCACGGCTTCGAGAGCCCGTTCAAGGCCGAGGTCTATTTCTTCAACATGCGCCGGTTCACGGACCTCAAATGGGGAACGCGCAACCCGGCCATGCTGCGTGACCCCGAGTTCGGGCCGGTGCGGCTGCGGGCCTTCGGCACGTACGAGATCAGGATCGCCGATCCGGCCGTGCTGCTGCGCGAGGTGGTCGGCACCGACGGCCACTTCACCCTCGACGAGATCACCGACCAGCTCAGGAACCTGATCGTCGCCCGCTTCGCCACCATCCTCGGCAGCTCCGGCATCCCGGTGCTCGACCTCGCCGCCAATTACGACCAGCTCGGCCAGTTCGTGCACGGCCGGATCGCGCCGGAGTTCGCCAATTACGGGCTCGAGCTCACGAAGCTCCTGGTCGAGAACGTCTCGCTGCCGCCCGAGGTCGAGCAGGCGATGGACCGGCGGACCTCCATGGGGGTCATCGGCGACCTGCGCAAATACACCCAGTTCCAGGCGGCCGAGGCGATGCGCGCGGCAGCCTCCAACCCGGCCGATGGCGGGGCGGCGACCGGCATCGGGCTCGGCATGGGTATGGCGATGGCGAAGCAGATGGCGGACGCGATGGGTGCCCCGGCGCCGGCGGCGTCCCCGGCCACGCCGCCGCCCCTGCCCGCCGGCCGGTCCTTCCATGTTGCCCGCGACGGCCAGCCCGACGGTCCCTTCGAGCTCGCCGAGCTGCGCCAGCAACTGCGCGACGGGCAGCTCGCGGCCGAGAGCCTCGTTTGGGCCGAAGGCATGGCCGGTTGGGAGAAGGCAGCCTCCGTGAGCGAGCTGGCGCCGCTCTTCCGCGCCGTGCCGCCGCCGCTGCCCGGCACCTGAAGCGTCGCCCGTGCCGTTCAAGCGGGGTCCTTGGGGCCCGCGGCCCGCCACCCCCGCGGCCGACACGCCAGAGTCCCAGCCGGCCGCCGGTCGCGAGGCGCAGCTCGCCTGCGAGCAGTGCGGCGCCGTGCTCGCCTATGCACCTGGCACCGACTCGCTCGTCTGCGCCTATTGCGGTCACGAGAACAGGATCGAGGTGGCCCCGACCCTGATCATCGAGCAGCCGCTCGAGGAAGCGCTCGCCCGGGGCGAGCTTGGCGACGACGTCGAAGAGACGCAGACCGTCAAATGCGCTTCCTGTGCGGCCGAATTCACCTTCGACCCGGACCGCCATGCCGGGGCATGCCCGTTCTGCGGCCATTCGATCGTCACCGACACGGGCGTCCACCGCCAGCTCAAGCCGGCGGCCCTCCTGCCCTTCCTGATCACCGAGCGCGAGGCGCAGGAGCGGGTGCGCCAGTGGCTGCGCGGCCTCTGGTTCGCGCCGACGAAGCTCAGGAAATACGCCCGCGACCAGGGCCGCCTCGCCGGCGTCTACCTGCCGTACTGGACCTTCGACAGCTTCACCCGGAGCCGCTACGAGGGCCGGCGCGGCGATTTCTACACCGTGCCGATGCAGGTCCGGGTCAACGTGAACGGCCGCATGGTGACCCAGACGCGGATGGTCCAGAAGGTGCGCTGGCGACCGGCGGCGGGCGAGGTCAGCCGGTATTTCGACGACGTGCTGGTGCTGGCCAGCCGCTCGCTGCCGAGCTGGATGACCGACCGGCTGGAGCCCTGGGACCTCTCCGACCTCAAGCCCTACACGCCCGCCTTCATCGCCGGCTTCCAGGCCGAGGCCTACCAGACCGGCCTCGCCGAGGGCTGGACCGTGGCGGCCGAGAAGATGCAGGCGCGGATCGCCGGCGACGTCAGGCTCGCCATCGGCGGCGACATGCAGGAGATCCATCGCCTCGACGTCCAGCACAGCGATCGCACCTACAAGCACATCCTCCTGCCCTGCTGGCTCGGCGCCTATCTCTTCCGGGGCAAGAGCTACCATCTGAGCGTCAATGCGCGGACCGGCATCGTCCAGGGCGAGCGCCCCTACAGCTGGATCAAGATCGCCGCCGCCGTGCTGCTCGGCCTCGTCGTGCTCGGCATCGCCCTCGCCTTCGGCAACGTGCAGGGCTTTTGAGCCATGGCCGAGCTCACTCCGGCACCGGGACCGGCGCGCGATCTCTACGACCTACTCACCGGCGACGACGAGGCACGGGTCTGCCTCGACATTCCCGACGCCGCCTGCCGCGAGCAGCCGATTAGCTTTCTCTTGCATCTCGCCAGCCTGTCCCTGACCAAGATCGGCGACGGCCTCGCCGACACAAAGCTCGTGCTGAGCTGGCTGCTTTCGGTGCTCGGCGCGCCGAGCTACATCGTCGGCCTGCTCGTGCCGGTGCGCGAATCGCTCTCGCTCCTGCCGCAGCTCATGGTCGCCGCCTGGATTCGGGGCCATGCCGTGCGCAAGTGGTTCTGGGTCGCCGGGAGCCTGATCGAGGCTCTGGCCCTCGGTCTGATGGCGCTGGCAGCGCTGCTGCTGGAGGGTGCCCCGGCCGGCTGGGCCATCCTCGGCCTGCTCGCCCTCTTCAGCATCGGCCGCGGCTTCGCCTCGATCGCGCACAACGACGTGCTCGGCAAGACCATCAGCCGGACCCGGCGCGGCACGGTCAGCGGCTGGGCGACGACGGTCGGCAGCATCGGCACGGGCGCCTTCGGGCTCTACATGGTGCTGGCCGGCGGCACGCGCGGCACCGCCTTCTTCGCCGCCGTCCTGGCGCTGGCGGCCCTGCTCTGGCTGGCGGCCAGCCTGCTCTACAGCCGGATCGAGGAGGTGCCGGGTGCGACCGAGGGCGGCAAGAGCGCGGTCGCCTTCATCCGCGGCGAGGTTGCACGGCTGGGCCAGGAGCCCGATTTCGTGCGCTTCGTCCTGGCGCGAGCGCTCTTCGTCAGCATTGCCCTGATGCCACCCTTCCTCGTCGTGCTCAGCCAGCGCTCGGAGGGTGCCGGGATCCGTGACCTCGGCCTCCTCGTCCTCGCCTCGGGCATCGCCGGCGGGTTGAGCTCGGCCCTTTGGGGCTGCCTCGCCGACCGCTCGAGCCGCCAGGTGATGCGCGCCGCGGCAGCGCTCGCCGGCCTCGTCGCCCTGGCGACGGGCAGCCTCGCCTTGGCAGCGCCCGAGGCCCTCGCCCTGCCGCTGCTGCTGCCCGCTGCCGTTTTCCTCGTGGCCCTGGCCCATGCCGGGATGCGGATCGGGCGCAAGACCTACATCGTCGATCTCGCCGGTGCCGGCCGCCGGGCCGGCTACGTGGCGCTCAGCAACACCCTGATCGGCGTCGTCCTCGTGACGAGCGGCCTCATCGGCGTCTTCGCCGAGACCGCCGGCATCGGCGCCACGCTCCTGCTGTTGGCCGCCCTAGCCGCGGTCGGCATCGTCCTCGCCGGCGGCCTGCCGGAAGTGCAGCACCCCGACTAGGCGCTTACTGGGGCCCCCGGCTCAGTGAATGAGGGAGCCGCCATTGACGTCGATCTCGGTGCCGGTGCAGTAGGCGGCGAGATCGGAGGCGAGGAACAGGGCGCAGCCGGCGACGTCCCTGGCCTCGCCGGCACGGCCCATCGGAATGGCGGCGATGATCGCGTCGTGCATCTCGGGCGTCAGCTTGCCGGCGGTGATGTCGGTGGCGATGAAGCCCGGGCAGATGGCGTTGACCCTGACCCCGGCCGGCGCCAGCTCGCGCGCCATCGCCTTGGTGAGCCCGAGGATGCCCGCCTTGGCCGCCGCATAATGGGGGCCGCCGAAGATGCCGCCGCCGCGCTGGGCGGAGACCGACGAGATGTTGACGATGCTGCCCGCCCGGCGCCCGCGCATGCCCGGGATCACCGTCTGGCTCATCTGCAGCGTGCCGCGCAGGTTGACGTCGAGCACGGCGTCATAGTCGGCGGGTCCGATCTCCATGATCTTCAGGGGCTGGGTGATGCCGGCATTGTTGACCAGGATGTCGATCCGGCCCCACCGTTCGATCAGCGCCGCCACCACCACCTCGCAGCGCGCCTTGTCGGTGACGTCGCAGGCGAGGCCGACATGCCGCGCGCCGAGCCCGGCCGCAGCCCCCTCGGCGGCCTCGGCCGCCAGATCGAGGATCGCCACGCTGGCCCCGTGCTCCGCGAACAGCATGGCCGTCGCCTTGCCGAGTCCACGCGGCGAGGCGGCGCCGGTGACGATGGCGGTCCGGCCGTGCAGCAGTCCTTGCATGGTCGTCTCTTCCTTCAAAGCCAGGCGCGGATCTGCGCCGCGACCCGGTCCGTGGAGATCCCGTACATGTCGTGGAGCGTGGGCAGGGCGCCGGCCTCGAGGAAGGCGTCCGGCAGTCCGATCATGCGGAAGGCCGGCGTGACGCCCGCCGTCAGCAGCGTCGTTGCCACCGCCTCGCCGAGGCCGCCAACCACCGTATGGTTCTCGGCCGTGACGACGAGCCGGCCGCACTTGCCGGCTTCCTCGAGGATGGTCGCCCGGTCCAGAGGCTTGATCGTCGGGACATGCAGGACGGCGACACCGATGCCGTCCTGGGCCAGCTTCACGGCCGCATCGAGGGCGCGCATGGTCATGAGGCCGGTGGCGATCACCAGCACGTCCCGCCCGTCCCGGATCATCTGCGCCCGGCCCAGCTCGAACCGGTAGTCGGGCTTGTGGCGGGTCAGCACCACGGGCACCCGCCCGCGCAGCAGGCGGCAATAGACCGGCCCGTCATGGGCGGCGATCGCCGGCACCATCTGGGCGATGTCGACCGCGTCGCAGGGATCGACGATGGTCAGGTTGGGCAGGCCGCGGAAGATCGCCAGATCCTCCGTCGCCTGGTGGCTCGGCCCGTAGCCGGTGGTCAGCCCAGGCAGCGCGCAGACGATCCTGACCGGCAGGTTTTCCTCGGCGATCGCCATGGCGATGAAGTCGTAAGCCCGGCGCGCGGCGAACACGGCATAGGTGGTGGCGAAAGGCATGAAGCCCTCGCGCGCCAGACCGGCCGCGGCCGACATCAAGACCGCCTCGGCCATGCCCATCTGGTAGAACCGGCCGGGCATGGCTTCGGCGAAGACGTGCAGGTCTGTGTACTTGCCGAGATCGGCCGTGAGGCCGACAATCCGCTCGTCGCGCCTCGCGAGCTCCACCAGCGCATGGCCGAACGGGGCATGGATGGTTTCGTAGCCCTCGGCGGTCAGCGAGGCGATCATCGCCGAGGTGGTCGGCCCCTTCCCGCCGGCGGTGACCGGCGCCTTTCGTGGCTCGTGCTTGCGCGCCCTGGAAGCCTCGGTCATGCCGGCCGTCCCTCCTCCAGGGCGGAAAGCGCCTTCACCCATTCATCGGCCTCGACGCGGACGAAATGGGCGATCTCGCGGCGCTCCAGGAACGGCACGCCCTTGCACATTCGCGTGTCGAAGATGATGACGCGCGGCACAGGCTCGGCGACCGCGCGGGCGGTGTCGAAGGCGCCGACGACCGCGTCGAGGTCGTTGCCGTCGACCCGCTGGCAGTGCCAGCCGAAGGCCCGCCACTTCGCCTCGACCGGCTCGGCCGAGAGCATCTGGGTCGACTTGCCGTCGGCTTGCTGGTTGTTGAAGTCGACGAGGCAGATCAGGTTGCCGAGCCGATGGTGGGCCGCGACCATGGCCGCTTCCCAGGTCGAGCCCTCGCCGAGCTCGCCATCCGACATCAGGTTGTAGACGAACGCCTTCGAGCGCTTGCGCCGGAGACCGAGCGCCATGCCGATGGCGATGCCGAGCCCCTGGCCGAGCGAGCCGCCGGTGATCTCCATGCCGGGCGTGTAGGACGCCATGCCGGACATGGGCAGCCGGCTGTCGTCCATGCCGTAGGTGGCGAGCTCCTCCTCGGGCAGAATCCCAGCCTCCATCAGCGCCGCATAGAGTGCTATGGCATAGTGGCCGACCGAGAGCAGGAACCGGTCGCGCCCCTCCCATTTCGGGTCATCGGCGCGGTAGTCGAGGGCGTGAAAGTACGCTGCCGCCAGGACGTCGGCGATGCCCAGCGCCTGGCCGATATAGCCCTGCC
>ERZ795053.5196-NODE-5196-length-13577-cov-7.936178_pt1 | contig 13577 bp, 7 predicted proteins | sample MGYA00375137_ERZ795053 | MGnify/ENA primary metagenome ERZ795053 (study PRJEB30182, sample SAMN05720284) | activated sludge metagenome | isolation source: Anaerobic digester | place: Hong Kong | collected 2014-12-17 ... | reverse complement strand
GAGCTGCTGCAAAACGTAGCCGGGGTTAGCCCCTTCTAACCCTTGTCCAACCCTCAGTATAACAAGGTGATAAGAATCGAGGGTCTCTGAATCGTGGCGAAAAATAAAGCCGTAGTCCCAACTGCCGACACTCGATGAATAGGGGTTGCTAAAAATAGCTTCGGCAATGAAGTTTTTAAGATGTACTTCCGCGTTGTCCGCTTCAATGAGGTCATCATCTTCATGGTCTAGCGCTCCCGTTTCTTCATAGTAGACTGATGGAGAATCGGCGGTTTGAAGCAAATTCCAGGCTGTGTTCTGCCCGGTGATGCGTGTGGCTGTGGCTGCATTGGCTACGGCCGTAGCCGTGACCTTTTGTTGGATCTGCCTGATATCTGCCGGGTTGGTAGACCTGACCACAAAGTTCTTAACGTCGGTGTGATATCCGGAAGCCTCGTGCCCGTTGAAGAAGCCGGTCCCTGTTTGAATATACCCGGGGCCGTCGTTGTTGGAGGCCAGGCTAAGCTGGCTGACGGCATAACCATTGAGGAGCAGGTAACCAGTGCGACCTTGGACAATTAAGGTTAGCTGGTTATGTCCGCCTACACTTGTATCCAACACGCCGTTGTCTAAACGGCCGTTCATCGCATACTCCGCTACTGGCTGATTGTTGTAGTAGAAGTCAAGGTTCCAGTAGCCGCCCCCGTCACCATCTGAAGATACGATGATGCGCCATTGGCGATGGTTGTCGTCCGGATCATGCCGGAAGAAAAACCCGATATCCCAGTCATGCAAGTTTGTGCCAAAAGGGTTGAAAAACTCTGCTTCGGCGACAAAGTCTTGCAGGTATATGGTTTCATCCAGATAAGTCGCCACATAGTTATCTTCTTGATGTGCCAGTTGATGATCGCCCACAACATATTGATTGGGTTGTGCCTGGGCGAGGATGGTGTTGATTTGGCTGCGCATGGCCGTGGCTGTGCCGGTTGCCTGAGACTGAGCGCGAGCGGTGGCGGCAGCGTATTGCTGCTGGCGGGCAACGGCCGTGGCGGTGGTTGCCGCCCGAGTACCTTGTTTCGCCATGAGGGTGGACTGAGCAAATGAGGCATCTGTGGTAAGGGCCAGAGCAGCACTCGTAGCGGCAGGCGCACCTGTCTGGGCCATCTGTAGGGCCGAGACTTCTCCTATACTGTCAGGCGAGGCGAGGCCCGTGGCACTCCTTTCTTCTACAGGCTTAAACACCGCATACAGAAGCACGAGAATTAACGCGCTAAGAAATAGAATGACAAGGGCGGAAACCCAGCTGTTTTCCAACATGACCGGCTGGCGAATAAAGCGGAGAAACTTCTGGGACGAAGTTTCCATAGGATCTGCTGTGATAGCGGATGTCAGGAGGGTGCTGGCCTCTGTGTGTGGCGATTCAACGGCCGTCTGCGGGGTCTCTTCATAAAAATTGTCTAAGTGGGTTGTTGCTCGCCTGGCTACGTGCGAGTCCTGATCTCGGGCAAGCCTGGCCAGGGCCATTAAAGCGGGAATAAGCAAGTTAGAATCAGGAGCGTATAGCAGAGCCTCCAGTTTTCGGGCAGCCCCGGCGCGTACCTGGGCCTCGTCGCTGGCCAGCTCTTGTTGGAGGTGCACCGGCAAAGAATGAGCCGTGGCTAAGCCGGGCCAGGAATCCTCGTTTAAGGGGGAGATGCGGCGGGTGAGAACGGCCGTTTTCAAATACTCTTCAGCCAGCTCCCGCGCGGTCGTATAACGGTTATCCCGATTTTTATCCATAGCTTTGGCCACAATGGGCGCAAAGGCTTCTGGCAACTCCGGTCTAACACTCAGAATGCTAGGCGTAGGCGTTAAAATGTGGGCCATCATCTGCTGGACATGGCTTTGTTCTGCCGGATAAGGTATTTGCCCCGTCATCATCTCAAAGAGGACAATGCCCAAAGAGTAAACGTCGGAACGGCCGTCTACAGCTCTACCGCCATCAACCTGTTCTGGACTCATATAGGCGGGGGTGCCCAAAACCGCTTCTGTCGTCAAACTTTGTTGCGGCTCATGTAATTTCGCAATGCCAAAGTCAGAGAGGTAAGCGTTTCCTTCTCCATCAAAGAGGATGTTGCTGGGCTTTATATCTCGATGGACGACATCTTGGGAATGCGCTTTCTCCAACGCTTCGGCTACACGATGGAGTATACGCGCGATGAGCGGAATGGGCAGCGGGCCGTTTGCCAGTTGTTGGGTCAAAGAACCCTGGGCCATATAACGCATTGCCAGAAAAGGAAAGCCGTCCTCCTCTCCAAAGTCATAAATCGGCACAATAGCAAAATGTTCCAACTTCGCCAGGGCGCGGGCCTCATTATGGAAGCGCAGAAGAAAAGTCTTGTTGTAGGAGAACTGCATCGGCAAAATTTTCAGCGCCACTTCACGAGCCATTTTTGTGTCGTAAGCGAGGTAAACCGTAGCCATCCCGCCTCGGTCAATTTCCCGAATGATCTGGTAGCGGCCCACTGTCTGATTGGGTAACATTGTCGACTCCCGTAAGTGGTAAATTGTTAGTGGGGAATGGCTGGGGTATCGCCTTCCGCACAATAAGGTACTAGAAGGGGAATAATGCCGTCGATCTGACCATATGTTTCTCCGTAAGTGACAATGCGTAAAGGAACGTTAGAAAACAGGGCAGCATCTTCCGGGTTGTGGCTGCTGATAACGGCCGTTGGTAATCCCGTTTGCGTTATTGCTTGCACCAGCTCCACTTGCGAAGAATCTCCCCACTGGACCTGTCGTAAAGCGGCATCGTGAGTCAGAATAACCGCCGCATTGACACTGGCAGCCTGGGCCAAAGCATCGGTCTGCGCCTGGTACACACTGGCTGAAGACTTTGGATCATAGAAATATTCCACTGCCTCCAGGCCGCAAAGCGTTAACCGTTCGTTCAAAAGGCTCCGATTGTCCCCAATCTCGCTGCCCGGATTGGTAGTAACAGGACTGATAAGCAGAATTCGGTCTATCTGGGAGCCAAAAGGCATTATCTCCAATGCCCCCGGAACGGTGTGCACGGCCGCCACACCCAATTCATAGGCCAACTGCTGATGATCTGGATAAACATCCGGACTCGTTTCGCTTGATGGGTCAAGCTGGTAGCTTAGTTTTAGGCGCAGAATTCGCCGCACGGAATCATTGATTTGAGACTCGGAAATTTCTCCGGCGTTTACAGCCTGTTTGATCGCCTGGTGAAAGAGTTCCGGATAGCTCTCCGAGTTCACACTTAGGAGAAGATCGTTTCCGGCTTGAATGGCGGCTACGGCCGCGTTTGCCGGACTATAACTGTTAGTAATAGCTCCCATGCCCAGGTCATCAGTCATAATGATGGCGTCAAAGCCCATTGTCTGCCGGAGCAGCACAGTGACTACATCCGCAGAGAGTGACGCAGGGCGAGCGGGATCGCTTTCCGACAGGGCGGGCACAGACAGGTGCCCTACCATAATGCCGCCGACGTTAGCCTCAATCGCCGACTGATAGGGTAACAGTTCTCTCGTTTCTAGCAGGGTTCGTGGTGCGGTTACGACCGGCAGACTGACGTGTGAATCTATGGCCACATCACCGTGCCCAGGGAAGTGCTTGGCTACGGCAGTGATACCGGCGTTTTGCAACCCGCGAATATACTGCTCTCCCAGGAGAGAAACCTTTTGTGGATCATTGCCAAAGGAGCGCAGGCCAATGACGGGATTGTCGGGGTTCGTGTTTACATCCAGAACCGGGGCGAAGTTCATGTTTACGCCCAGATCTCGCATTTCTGTGCCCACGGCCGTCCCTACCGCAAACAGGTCGGCCGCTGGTGTGGCCGCTCCCAGAGCCATACTGCTGGGAAAAAGCGTCATACCGGCCTGCCGCCGAATAATATCCCCCCCTTCATAGTTCCAACCGATAAACAGCGGAATCCCAGTAGCTTGTTGAGCCTTTGTCTGGAGTGCCTGAGTCAATGCCCGAACCTGTTCTGGTGATGTGACGTTGGAGTCTAGTAATATGATGCCGCCTATGCCCAACTGCTCAATACGCCGCAGCGTAATATCATCCAACTGAGGACCGGGCATGCCAATCATCAAGAGCTGCCCAATTTTCTCGTCCAGTGACATCTGGCTGAGAATGACATCGATAGTGTCGGTTTCTGGGAGAGGCGTGGGAATAGGTGTGGGAGAGGGAACGGCCGTTACTCCTCCCACTGTCACAATCGGTGTTGGCGGTTGAAAGTTGGCCGCAGATGCAGCCAGAGTAGGTATGGGCAGAACGGCCGTACTCTCACCTATCTGATTTAACTGGCGCCAAAGTAAAGATATACCCAGCAGGCTGGCCACGAATAGTAAGATGAGCACAACCAGTACCAGTATAAGTTTGTCTATCTCTCTATCTCGTTTCGCATCCATTATGGCCCCCAACTCGGGTGTTTTTCGTCACTCCCTGCCCAGTTACGCGTCAAATTCTCCTCGTAGTTCGTAGCCAGGTGGAGAAGATAGATGTCCCAGTCGCCATCTTTATCCGAGGCATACGCCAGCCACTCTCCATCTGGCGACCATGAGGGGGTAATAGGCTGAGAAAAAGCGTTTGTCTCGCTCGGAAAAGGCGTAGGGTGCAAGTCGGGTTTAAGCAAGACGGGCGTCGGTTTTTCCACAGATGTGATACACAATCCCCAAACGCTGAAGCCCCTGCTTCTATCCAAACAGGCGTAAGCCACTTGCTGACTGTCTGGCGACAAATCAGGATACAGATTGCTGCTCGAAAAACCAGCTGTTATCTGACGAACTGGGTCGCTACTTTCTCTGTCCACCCAATACAAATGGTAAGGGTTCGAACTATTGTTGCCTCTGGACATCAAAACAACGTGCCGGTTATCGCTGGACCAAGAAACGTGGCCGCCATGAGCGAAACCCTGATCAAAAAGGTTGAACGTTGCCGAGATTCGTCCAGACTGTATGTCAAACGGCGCCCACCCTACCGCAAAGTTGCTGGCGTCTACTTGCAGGCTGTAGGCCACCATTTCACCACTCTGAGAGCAGCTTGGCACGCCAGGCATCTGGTTGGCGCCTGTTGTGGACACAAAGGTTTGTCCGTAACTTATCACGTCCGTACGAATACTGCGGAGGTCTTGTCCGGTGCGGTTTGTACTCGGGGCGCTTCCCCTTTCAAAAACAATCGTATTGGGGCCACACCAGCTTGGCCACCAATCGTCAAACTCGCTGCTGTCTATACCAGTTAATTTCTCTGGCTGATCGGGCGAAGAGAGAGAAATAAGATACAGCGAATCTACCCCGTCCCGATTCGACACGAAAACCAGTCTCCCTTGTGGCAGGAGAGCTGTGGCGGTCGCGGTTGGCGTCACAGTGGGTGCAGATGTAGGTTGGGGTGTAACGGTCGCCGTAGCTGTGTGAGCGGGCACTGCAACAACCGGGCTTTCTGACGTGGCATTTACCGGCATGACTGTAGGCATTTGAGGGAGAGCGCTTTCTGGCTTCTGTTCCCAAGTAATCAGGTCCAGACTCGACAGCGCCCAGAAAATGAAAGTTATCAAGAATAAGATGCCTCCCAGCAGGAACGTATTGGTCCGATTGAAGAATTCCTTATGCAAGCCGGGGAGAGGGGTGTTGTCAACGGCCGTTTTCACTATATGAGATGCCAATGACTGTTCCACCAGTGACACAGGTTCAGGCCGGGTTGGTCCCGGTCCCGTTCGGCCAGGAGAGCTATGAACGTCTCCGATGATTTGTTGATAGAATGCACTGGTCAGAGCAGAAGCAGAGTCAAACCGATCGGCCGGATCTTTCGCCAAAGCAGTTTGAAAAACATCGTTCATTGTGGGCGGCAAGTCAGGATTAAGTGTGCAAACGTTGGGGATCAGCTCACTAGCATGTTTCACCATGATCTGAGCGTTGGTTTCACCCTGAAATGGCGGTTGCCCGGTCAGCATCTCAAACAAGATGCAGCCCAGACCATAAATGTCGGCACGGCCGTCCACCTTGGCGTGACCCTTCACCTGTTCCGGACTCATATAAGCTGGCGCGCCAAACACGGTAGTCTGCTGGTCGCTCATCGTTTCTTCCGCTACCCTGGCCATCCCAAAGTCTGTCAGATAGGGCTGGTTGTCAGCGTCAAACAGGATGTTCTTGGGCTTCAAGTCCCGATGAATAACCTGATGATGATGCGCCATGTCCAGTGCCGCAGCAATGCGTTGCAGAATCCGGTAGCTTTCTTCTAGCGAAAAAGCCCCCTGTTCCAGGCGATTCGCCAAAGAGCCGCCAGACATATAGCGCATTGCAATGTAAGGCCAGTCACCAACAATGCCGAAATCATATACCGGCACGATGGCATCATGTTCCAGACTGGTGAGAATGCTGGCTTCCTTTGTGAACCGATTTTTGAATGCCGGATCGTGGGTGAAACGAGGATCATAAATTTTAACGGCTATCTGGCGCTCAATACTCTTATCGTAGGCCAGGTATACGCTGGCTGTACTACCTTGCCCTAGTTTGCGAAGGATCTGATATGGACCGATGACACTAGTACCCATATTTCTCTACCCTGGCTTGGAGAACACTAATTATTATCATTTTGTACGTCAACTTGGTAAAGGCATTGTAAGACAGATGAGCCGTACAGGTCAAGATAGACAGGCGGTCGGTGCGACATACTTTCAATAGTTGGCCACCTGTTACCTGTTGTTTCCCCCAACTTTTATCCCCCCACGGCCGTTTGCATCTCCTTCCGTGCTTCTATGCTACAATGGGGTGATAGGCGACCCACTGCCAACGAGTTCATGCCGGGGGTGGTCGTCCCAAAAATCACTACATATGGTGAGCCTGTATTGCGCCATTTGTATTTTCACGGAGCCATTCAGCAGATACACTGCCTGCCCTTTTATCACACAGCGTTTCGAGTCGCGCGGAAAGAACGCGACAACGAAGCAGGCACTGTGCCCTGTCTGGCATATTTTTTCATGTTATGAACTGTTATATGGGAGGCTTATGCTCTTTGAGGTAAATAACGATCTGCTGATCCGCGCCCATGCCAGCCTGGGGCAGCGCGAGAGGCTGTATTGGCTGGTAGGCGGTGCGGGCGCGGGCAAGACACGTCTCTGCGCTGTGCTGGCAGAGCAGTTAGAGCTGCCCGTGTACGACATGGACGCGCACATTTATGGGGCGTATCACGGCCGTTTCTCCACGCGCCATCCCGTCAATCGCGCCTGGGCCACCGCCCCAGATAGCCTCGGCTGGCTGCTAAACATGTCCTGGGACGAATTCAACCAGTTCAACCTGGCAGCGCTGCCGGAGTATCTCGACTTGCTCGCTGCCGATCTGGCTGACCCGGCGTATGGGCGCGGCGTCTTGATTGACGGTGGCGTATGCAATCCGGCGCTGCTCGCCCAAGCCGTGCCGCCGAAGCAAATTGTTTGCCTGGCCGCGCCGCATCAGTCAAGCGAGCAGGTGTGGCGGGCTGATGGCGAACGGGGCGAGATGAAGATGTTCATCGACCAACTGCCGAAGCCGGAAGAAAAATGGCGCACGTTTCTGGAGTTCGACGCGCGCATCACCGAGACCATCTGGCAAGAGAGCGTGTCAAGCGGCATTCCCACCTACGCCCGCAGCGCCGAGGAAACGGCCGTGGCGTTTGCCGGGCGAGTGCGCCGGGCATTGGGCATCGCGGCGAGCGTGTAAATGAGCAGGGGTAAAAAACGGCCGTAGAAACAGACTCCTCACTGCCAACACGACCCAAATTTAGATCTTGGCCACCTGCCCAGCCCCCTCCCTGGCCTGAGAAACGCCGCCTGCCCATGTGCTGACTGATCACCCCGTTTGCAATTCTGCAAAAAACGGCCCGCGTTTTTGTTCCATACTGGCATCATCAACGATGACGACCACCGGCTTTGGCTGAGGTTCATTGCCGCAAATCAGGCCGTCACCGGCCGGGTAAATATGTCGTCACAAAAGAATGAACACGGGAGAAAACGGATGCCTGGGAGTTTCGTTCTTGTCACTGACGAGAGCATCTACTCGCCCGTTTCTTAGCAAGTATGGCGCGTTTCGTCCCACCACCAAATCGTACACGCTACCGGCTGCGAGCGCCGCTGATGATTCTGGCGGCGCTTGCGTTGCTGGCCGGTCTATGGGCGGGGCTGCTGCGCCTGGGCTGGCCTCTGCCGCCGCTTTCCCTGCGCCTGCCCGCCCAGCATGGTCCGTTGATGGCGTCTGGCTTTTTAGGCACCCTGATCAGCCTGGAGCGGGCCGCAGCCTTAAGCCAAACGCAGAACGGCCGTCGCCTCTATTACTTATCCCCACTGCTGGCCGGACTGGGAGCCGTCACACCCTTCCTGGCGCTGCCCACGGCCGTTCCCCGCAGCCTTAGCACGTTGGGCGCGTTAGGATTGGTGCTCATCTTCATCGTCATTTACCGCTTACAGCCCACAATGGATCATGCAGTGATGGGCACGGGCGCCTTGTTATGGCTGGGCGGGCAGGCTTTGTGGCTGGCCGGTTGGCCTCTTTTCCGCGTCGTCCCCTGGTGGGCCGGATTCCTTATCCTGACTATTGCCGGTGAGCGGCTGGAGCTGGCGCGTGTGTTATTGCTCAAACGTGCGGCCCGCCGATCCTTTCTGGTCATTGTCGCGCTTTTTCTGGCCGGACTGCTGCTATCACTTTTCATTTTGGACAGCGGGCTGCGTCTGGCCGGGCTTGCCCTGATCGCCCTGGGGATATGGCTGCTGCGGTATGACCTGGCGCGTCGTACAATCCGGAAAAACGGCCTCACCCGCTACATTGCTGCCTGTTTACTGCCAGGATATGTCTGGCTGGTGATTGGCGGTGCTTTGTGGCTGTTTTTGGGCGGGCATGCCCTGGCCGGCCCTCGTTACGATGCCATGCTGCACACGCTCTTTCTGGGTTTTGTCTTTTCCATGATTTTTGGTCATGCACCAGTCATCGTGCCCGCCCTACTCGGCGTGCAAGTGCCGTATTCGCCCCGCTTTTACGCCCATCTGGTACTGCTGCACCTATCTCTGGTGCTGCGTGTCCTGGCTGATTTGCTGCTTTGGGTATCGTTGCGGCGATGGGGCGGCTTGCTAAATGAGGTGGCGGTGGTATTGTTTCTGTTGGTAACGGCCGTAGCCGTCATCCAGGGCATAAAAAAAGATACGTGAGACACGTATAGGAACCGGCTTATGCCTCCACTAACACGCTGGTACATAAAATCCGCACTCGTTTACCTGGCCGCCGCTTTGCTGTTGGCGCTGGTCTTGGCTCTGCCTCAAGCGGCCCAACTGCCATCCTTCATCCGCTACCTGAACCCGGCCTACTTTCACCTCTTCCTCGTGGGATGGGTCACACAGATGATTTTTGGTGTTATCTACTGGATGTTTCCCATCATCACGCGGGCACGGCCGCGCGGCAATGAACAGATTGGCTGGGCCAGCTACATTCTTTTGAATGCAGGTTTGCTGCTGCGCGTCGTCGGCGAACCACTCAATGCGACCCGCCCGGAAGCGGCTTATGGCTGGCTGCTGGTTGCCTCGGCGCTGCTGCAATGGCTGGCGGCCGTGTGTTTTGTCTATCTGGCCTGGCCACGAATCAAAGAAAAATATCGCGGGGAATGAGATGCCCAGTCTGACTCGCTGGTACATCCGCGCGGCGTTCATTTACCTCCTACTGGGCTTCACAGTTGGCGCCCTGCTGTTAATCAACAAGGGAATCCAACTGTTTCCCAGCCTGTGGCGCTGGCTGCCAGTACACATCGAATTCTTGCTATATGGCTGGGTAATGCAGTTAACGCTGGGCATGGCCTTTTGGATACTGCCTCGCTACTGGCAGAAGCCACGCCGTCCCAAAGAAAGCTACGCGCGGGCAGCCTTTGTGCTGCTCAATCTGGGCCTCTGGTTGGTGGTGGCTCAGGCGGTTTTGCCTGTTGGTCGCTGGGCGCTCGTCGCCGGGAAAGGGTTAGAATTGGGGGCTGTCTTTTGCTTTGCGCTGCACGCCTGGCGGCGGATTGTCTCCCGACAGGGTCCGTGAAAGAAATGGCCTTCGTCTTCTACAAATCCACACGGGTGAAGTGGACATAGCCAGGGTAGTCTAACCAGCACAGTTCCAGGTGAGCAGATACACCCATTAACTGCTGCACGGCCGTTCCGTACCCCTGCACCTGCTGCCTATAATCTTGCTCCACCAGGAGTTGCTGCAGCGCTGCTTCATCACGAATCCGGTCCGTTTTGAAATCGATGAGCTTCCAAAGACCGTCCTTCTGATAGAGCAAGTCAATGTAGCCTATTTTCAAACCGCCGTTAGCGGCAAGGTGAAAAGGGACTTCGTGCAGCCGCCTGTCGGCGGACGCGATTTCATGGTAGCGTGGATGCTGCCTGAACCGGTTCAATAGCCGTACAGTGGTCGTGAAGGCGTGGCGCAGTTGGTGCGGATCGGTCAGACCGTACTCGCGGGCGCGCGCGTTTGCCCATCCTTCAAAGCGATCATCGGGAAAGCGCCACAAGGCCAACGCTTCATGCACCAGTGCGCCGATCACCCAGGCGGGTGCGTCCGGGCGCTGGGCTGTAGGCGCCACCTGCCAGACATGCTGCGGCGTTTCTACGTCTGTCGACTCCGAGGCGGTCACGGGCAGCGGAGCTTGCAGGGGGGGCAAAGCTGAGGGCGTTGGTGCGGTTGTAGACACGGCCGTTTCCTGCATCACCGCTAAAACCGCCCCCGGTTCATACACGGCAGCCCGCACCCTGGATCCAGGCAGCGAGAGGTCAAAGGTATGGCGTCTGTCGCCAGTTTCATCGTAACCGCTCAAATCCACTTCGCTCAGGCCGCTAATCTCGGCCAACTGCCCCAACCACCCTTTCCAGGAGAAACTTTTACTATTTTGTTGAATCGCACCGCTGATCAACAGCATTTGCTCGGCTCTGGTCAAAGCCACGTACAGCAGCCGCGCCCGTTCCGCCTGTTCCTGCTCCTGGGCCAGCGCAGCTCCCAATTCGTAACTGGCCGCTTTGGCCTCATCTTCATCTTTTGTGGCCAGCAAAATACCCAGTCCGTTATCAACCAGAATAGAACTGGTGTGATGAGCCTCGCTGCTGGCATCGCCCAGGACAACTACCGGAAATTCCAACCCTTTGGCGGCGTGGATGCTCATGATTTGTACCACACCCTCACTGGCGCCCCGCGCTTCCCCCTCCCGGCTGCCGCTGTCGCGCAGTGCCTGTGCATACTCCAGGAATTCGGTGATACTGACCAACTCGCTGTTGTGGATGTCTGTCAGCAGCTTGGTGATGTTACGTTGCGCGCGCGGCTGACCCGCGCGGCGCAGAATAGCGCGGTAGTAAGTCTCGTCTAGAAACTGCTTGCAAACATCGGCCACGGGAATACGCTCGGCTTGCCGGTTGAGATTGGCGACGAGGGAAACGGCCGTCTGCAAACGCACGGCCTCCGCTTCATCCGCCAACGTCGCTCCGGAAAGCAGCCACTGCCACAAGGAAAGGTCGCCTTTCTCTGCCCCTTTTCGCTGCTGCATAAGCTGGTAGAGACTCATATCCGACACGCCGCAGGCCGGCGAACGCAGCAGCCCCACCAACGCCAGATCATCGTGCGGGTCGGCGATGGCTTGCAGCGCGTTGAGCAGGTCGCGAACCTCAAATCGATCGTAAAAGCCTTTGCCTGCCACTGTCAGGTAGGGGATCCCGGCGCTGTCCAGCGCATCTTCATAAAATTGGAAAGCCCCCGAGGTGCGGCAAAGGATGGCCATGTCGCCGTAACCCACACCGGCGGTATGGAGTTCTGCCAGACGAGCCGCCAGGGCAACGGCCGTTCCCGGCAGCGCTTCAGCTTTGTTGCCCACAGTCAGATGAAACTCCACAAAGGGAGCCGCCAGATTAGCCGTCACATCCTTGCCGCCTGGATACAGGGGGGCAAACGGAGCCACCCACGGCGGGCGCTGCGGCTCGTTGGGGCCTAAGACCGGAGCCAGCAGTCCATTCATATCTGCCAACAACTGCTCGTGGGCGCGGAAAGAGGTGTCCAGGTCAATCAAGGCGCCGTTGGTGCGCTGAATTTGCTCTTTTTCGGCCGCAAAAACGGTAACATCCGCGCCACGAAAGCGGTAAATCGACTGCTTGGCATCACCAACAATGAACAGTTTGCCGGAATCGGGGCAAAGCAGACGCACCAGGCGCGCCTGCCGCGCGTTGGTATCTTGAAACTCGTCCACCAGCAGCGCTTGCAACTGCGCCTGCCAGTAGCGACGAATGGCGGGAAACTCTTCCAGCAGGTCAATGGCCAACGCTTCCAGATCGTCGAAGTCGAGGGCGTCGCGCTCCGCTTTCAGTCGATGGTATACCTCTTGAGCATAGTGAAACAACCGGTAAACGGCGGGCATGACGGCGGCTACGGCCGTATCCTGCCCATTCATTCTGAGCGCCAGCAGTGATTGGCGGCGGTATAAGTCGCGCAAACAGCGCAGGGCAGCCTTTACCTCATCCAACTGCTCTTTGTCATTAGGCCAGTTCCCCTTGCTGCCGCCCACCAGAGAGATGTCATTCAAGGCCGCGACCGACCGCAGGCGATCGGTCAGCGGCACGCCGGAGGAAAAGGACAGTGCCGCCAGCGCGCTCCGGCGCTGGATTTCGCATTTATCGTCTTCCCGGACGGCTTGATTGGTCAGCAGGCAGCGGCGGGCAGCGACAAAATCGGGGTCGGCCAGCAGGCGGTCTAGCTGCTCGCTTTGCCGGACCACCAACTGCGTTTGCCAGTGGTCGAAAATTTCATCAGCCGGGAGTGTGGCAGTGACTTCGCGGACCGCCAATCGGTTGACCAGCAGGGTGGTCATCAGGTTGCGTAACGGCCGTTCGCGCAGCATCGTCAGCAGCGGGGCAATTTCCTCAGCGGCCACCGCCCAGGCCAGTGTGGTTTCCACCGCTTCCTGTATGAGCAAAGCCGCCTGCGTTTCATCCAATACGCTAAAGCGGGGGTCAATACCTACCTCTGCCGGATGGGCGTGCAAAATTTCGCTGCACAAATTGTGAATGGTGCCGATACGCGCCGCATCCAGGCGATTGAAGTGCTCCTGCCAGCGCTGCCGTTCGACGGCCGGCAGTTCCGGCTGGTCCAGGTAGGCGGCTATTTCTTTACGAACGCGGTTACGCATCTCGCGGGCGGCTTTGCGGGTGAAGGTGACGGCGACAATGCGGCGCAGCGGCAGACCATCGGCCAGCAGCGCCAGGTAGCGGGCCACCAGGGTACGTGTCTTTCCGGTGCCTGCGCCGGCGGTAACCGCCACGTCGCAGTTGCGGGCCAGCGCCGCACGCTGCTGCGGATCACTGAGGGGATAGGCTTGCAGGATGTCGGGCGAGGTCATCGTTTTTACCAGCTCCGGGGTGAGTAGTGCCAGCAGAAGGCGGCGGCGGCGCAATAGGTGGGGCAGCCGCCTTCCGGCGGGCGCGGGGCAAACCGGCCCTGGCGGATTCGGGTCACAGCTTCCCAGGCGTGCGTAACGGCCGTTTGAATGACTTCCTCAATGCCCTCTCTGGCCTTTTGCAGTTGGAAACTGCTGGCTTCCGCCTGCTGGAAATGCCAGTA
>ERZ795053.5195-NODE-5195-length-13587-cov-5.291605_pt1 | contig 13587 bp, 13 predicted proteins | sample MGYA00375137_ERZ795053 | MGnify/ENA primary metagenome ERZ795053 (study PRJEB30182, sample SAMN05720284) | activated sludge metagenome | isolation source: Anaerobic digester | place: Hong Kong | collected 2014-12-17 ... | reverse complement strand
TCTTTTGAATGAGTTGCATGATTTGAACAGATGTTTTACTATCTAATGCACCTGTGGGTTCATCCGCTAATAAGATTTTAGGATTATTAACAAGTGCTCTTGCAATAGCAACGCGTTGCATCTGTCCACCTGATAACTGATTAGGGCGTTTATGAATATGATCTTTTAGACCTACTTCTACTAAAACTTCAGTAGCTCTTTCTTTTCTTTCTTTTGGACCTATACCAGAAAGTCTTAATGACATTTCAACGTTATCTAATACAGACAAATGTCCAATCAGGTTGTAACTTTGAAAAACAAACCCAATGGTAGCATTACGATAGGCATCCCAATCTTGATCTTTAAATGCTTTTGTTGATTTTCCATCGATTAATAAATCACCACTGGTGTAACGATCTAAACCACCGATGAGATTTAACATGGTTGTTTTACCTGAACCTGACTGACCTAAAATAGAAACGAACTCATTATTTTTAAATTCGAGATCAATACCATTTAAAGCAGGAAACGGTTGACCAGCAACAACATAACTTTTTTTAATTTGAACTAACTGTAACAAGGGTCATCTCTCCTTCATTTTGAGCAACTCGATTATATCATTAGATATCCTCAAATCATTAAATATTGCTTATTTCCTAACATTTCACACGATATCCCACGATGCGAGCAAATCGCTTGATTTTAATTCGAATTCGAAATATAATAGCCATAGAAAATGAAATGACTAAAGGAGATGTTACACATGAATCAATTAAAAATTGGTATTATTATTGGAAGCACACGCGAAGGACGCGTATCACCTCAAGTAGCAACTTGGGTTAAAGAACAAGCAGATTTAAGAGGAGATGCGACTTATGATATCGTTGATATCAAATCATTTAAACTCCCATTACTTGGTGAATCAGAAGATTTAACCGGTGTTCAAGCTTGGAATGAAGCGCTCGCTTCGTATGATGGATTTGTTTTTGTAGCAGGTGAGTATAACCATTCAATCACAGGTTCACTTAAAAATGCTTTAGATAGTGCAAAAGACCCATGGAATAATAAAGCTGCAGGTATTGTTTCTTATGGATCAGTTGGTGGAGCAAGAGCTGCTGAACACTTAAGAGGTATTTTAGGTGAACTACAAATTGCAGATGTTAGAACACATGTTGCTTTATCCATGTTTACTGATTTTGAAAACTGGTCAGTATTTAAGCCACAGCAACTTCACTTAACCAATCTAAACCAAATGCTAGATCAACTCACATTATGGGTAAAAGCTTTAAAAACAGTTAGAAATTAATTTTCTATCCCATAATCTTTCTACTTTAACAACGAAGTTTCCTTCATAGGTTGTATTTCTTGACAAGATTAGTTAAAATACTAATATACGACACGTATGGAGGTTAATAACGATGCCAAGAAGAATTACTGATGTTTGTATCGCTTGTGGCGCATGCCAAGCAGAATGCCCAGTAGATTGCATCTCTGAAGGTGACATCTACGTTATTGATGAAGATATTTGTATTGACTGCGGTGCTTGTCAAGCCGTTTGTCCAACAGATGCGATTATCGAAGTTTAATTAAACGAAAATAGAAAAGGAGCTACCCGCTCCTTTTTTATTTGTCTTTTATGAGAACTTAAAGCTAAGAGAGCCTTTCGCATCATCACCGATGATTCGCAGTCTCATTTTTCCGTCTGATGCCGGAATGAGATTAACCCCTTCATTAAGTATAATGATCTCATCATCTTCTGTCACAATGATACAGGTGAATCTGCCTGATGATATGGACTGTTCGATCGTAATGGTAACATCCTCATCAGCATCCATACGATCAAGTGTAAAAATACCTGAAAAACGTTTAAATGTAATCTCTTGATCATGATAGTATTTTCCTAGAAAAGAATAAGTATCACCAACAAGAACCCATCGTTCTTCATCATCATAGATGGCACCATGTTCAGAAAATGTACATCCTGATAACATAATCCCTGAAAACATAACTACAAGTAAAACAAACCATTTTTTCATAACTTTCCCCTAATTGACCTCTGATTCACTACGAAATAACTCGTAGTATTCAACGTGTTCTTGATAGCGATCTTTTGCAGACTTTAACATATCCTCAAAATCGAAGTGAAAATGTGAGATGATTGGAAATATAAAATCATATTCTTGTTCTGCAATTTTCATGTCCGCTATCGATATAAGTAGCAATTCTTCAACTAAACGTTTAACAGCATGCTCGCTCATTGAGAAAACTGCTCGATATAACGCATCTTTTGGAATTTTATAGACGACCACTTCACTTGGATCAACACCCACCATACTACAGAGTACAATAAGCATTTGAACTTCACCTTGCGTAATGATACCATCAGCTTCTGCCATATAATGTGCTAACACGAGTAAGACAACATGATCGAGTGGTGTTAAATCTGACATTTTGTTAAGACTTGCATAAAATGCTCGATAGTTTTGATTGTCAAGTTCCTTAAAACTTCTAGCGAACTCAAGAAGCTTCTTTTCACCTTCTGTTCGCCTTTGATCAACACTCATCATCGTATAACCCATACGAATAACTTCAATCAGTTTATCTTCAGAAAGATTCGAAAAAATATGACGAAAAAATTCGTCATCAATTGTCTCAACATCTTTTAAATCGACATGAATACTTTTAGCAAGCATCCATACAAGGTTTAACTCTTCGATTTTGACAGTTAAATCGGCGGTGATAATCATGTTTAAAAAGGCAATAACTGCACGTTTTTCATCCATCGTATAGTTTTCCATTAAAGACATATCCATCACCTCTTAACTTCATTATACCGCTTAATGGATAATAAAAAAACACCTTTCGGTGTTAACAACAAGACTGCATTCCCCATAGATAACCATACAAGAAAACAAAACGTTTAAAACAAAGTATAAGTTAATTGTAAGAATGAAAAGACAAACCATAATTCCCAAAACAGATTTAACACTTCAAACCGAAACATTTATCTATGGGGAATACACTTATAGTATACATCGATTCATATGAAATAACAAGCAATTTAAAAAAAGAGAGCCTTATCGGTTCTCATTTCCTTTTTTGTAGGGCTTATCAAATGACTTCTTTTGATCATAGGATCGATTGGGATCATAAGGTTTTTTGTAGCCTGTTGAATTGGGATTAGAAGATGGTCTTTGTGAACCTTCTCTAGGTACATAAGCTTTCTTCTCATATCCTTCTTTTTGATATGGCTTTTTGAATTCACCAGGTTTACGAGGTGGATATGATTTTCTCTCACCATCGTCATAACTTCTGTTTTTAAATGATTCACTTTTCGCCATTGAAATCATAGGCTCATCATCACTTTTAAGTGATTCGCGTTTCTTACGAGGTAGATCAGATCGAGAAAAGCCTTTTTTATCTTCTCTTTCTTCCTGATACTCATGATAAGATTTCTTAGATGATTCTTTGTAGTTCTTCACAAATAGTTTTTTTCCTTTTTTAAGTTTGTTAAAGCATTTTACGCTTTCATTATCTACGCAAATATCATATAATGATTCACATGTTTTGTCAATGATATATAGATGTTCTTTTAGATTATTATGGAAGAAGACTAGCTGCTAACTCATCAATGATCACGGTACAGTGTGGATGGAGCTGTAAAATGGATGCAGGTAGGTCTTGTGTGACTTCCCCATATAGCATCTGATAGACAGCTTCACTCTTTTCTTTTCCGGATGCCAGTAAGACGATGTGCTTCGCTCTCATGATGTTTTTAATCCCCATGGTGATGGCGTATGTTGGTACCTCGTCGATACTTCCAAAGAATCGTGAGTTATCTAATCTTGTTTGTTCATCTAACTTGACAACAAACGTTTCATTACCAAAAGGAGTACCTGGTTCATTAAAACCGATGTGTCCATTTGAACCAATACCTAAGATTTGTAAATCAATGGGATTTTTCTTTAATAACTTATTATACTCTTTAGCAATGCTATCAATGCGTGTTACATCGTTTTCAGGTAAATGAACATGTTCGATATCGATATCTATATGTTTAAATAAATGTTCATTCATAAATGAAAAATAACTTTGTGGGTGGTTACGTGAGATCCCCACATATTCATCAAGATTAAATGATGTTGCTTGCTTAAAAGAGATTTGTTTATGTTGATAGGCTTCAATGAGACATTGATATAAGCCTATCGGTGACGAACCTGTGGCTAAACCTAATTTTGCATCAGGCTGTTTAGTCAGCAAATCAATCACGATTTCAGATGCTTTTTTTGAGATTTCTTCGTAGTTTTTTACAATAATGAGTTCCATATGACACCTGACTATAGTTTTTTAAGAGACTCACGAATATTTCCGTGATGTTCGTTCAGCATTTCTTTAATCTTATTCTTATCTTCAATGTGGGACATGATACCAAAGATAGCATATTTAACTGAATTGTAACGTGTTAAATATGCTTCTGCAACTTCTTGAGAACATCCTGTAACTTCCATAACGATGTTGGTTGCTCTTGAAATCAGTTTATTATTTGACATGGCAACATCAATCATTAAATTCTCATAGACTTTTCCTAACTTCACCATGGAAGCTGTCGTAATCATATTGAGAATAAGTTTTTGTGCAGTTCCTGATTTCATACGTGTTGATCCCGTTAGAGGTTCAGCACCTGTAATTGCTTCAATGGGATGATCAGCAACTTTAGCAATTTCAGAGTTTTCTGATGTAGTTATACATGCTGTTTTCGCACCAATTGATTTAGCGTATTCGATGCCACCAATCACATAGGGTGTTCTTCCACTTGCTGCAATACCTATGACAATGTCATGTTCTGTTAATTTTGTCTTTTGCAAATCTTTACGCGCTTGTTCTTTAGAATCTTCTACGCCTTCAATCGGAGTACGTAATGCTTTATCACCACCAGCGATGATACCTGTTACCATTTTGTTAGGTACACCAAAAGTAGGTGGACATTCCGATGCATCAAGGACACCTAAACGACCTGAGGTTCCAGCACCGATATAGATTAAGCGGCCACCTTGTCTAAAGACATCTGATACGATATCAACAACAACCGTAATTTGATCGATTGCCTTTTCAACTGCAAAAGCTACAGTCTTATCTTCATCATTTATCATTTGTAGAATTTGCTTGGTCGATGCAATATCAATATTCTTTGTATTCTCATTTCTTTTTTCTGTACTAATTTTGCTTATATCTAACATGATGTCACCTCAAATAGTTTTTTTATGCCTAATCGATATGCACCCAAAACCGCTTCATTGGGATGTTCTTCCATAACAAAGTCATCTAAATGTGTTAATAGTTCATCAACAAATGCTTGTTTAACGAAAGGTGCGTTGACGATAAATCCTCCGCGAAGCGCAATGCGAATTTTCGTTTTCTTTTTAAATCTACTTGCTGCAATTAAAACTTGTTCAGCAAGTAATCTACCTTCATTGATTAATAAGTCATGTGCTTCTTTGTCAGATGCAACCGCTAAATCTGAAATATTTTTAGCAAGTTGTGCCAACTCTGTTTTTCGTGATTGATAAACAAAGTTAACTAAGTCCTCGCGGTTATTGACATTCATCACACGCATCATATGTGAAAGTAGAGGTGTCATAGAAAGACCTCGATCAAAGTGATCTGTCATCTTTTTAAGTGCCTGAATGACTAAATGATATGCAGAGCCTTCATCACCTAAAAGGTAACCATAGCCACCAATCAGTTGATAGTCATCACCTTCTAAAATCATGACGGCACTACCTGTACCACCGATAGCCATAATCACATGTTCATCTTCTTTTTTATCGATTGAATGAATGGCGATATGTGCATCTGTAACGAGTTCTGCAGATAATTGATAGGTCTTTTCAAGTTCTTCAATAAATGATTTCTTATGTGTTAATTTTGAAGCTCCTGAGATACCCATAATCAGGATAACTTCATCATCCTTTTGACGTTCTACAAGTAACGCTTCGATCGTTTTATGAATGTTTTTGATGGCGACCTCTTGATCAATGGAGAAATTAGAAAATCCAAACTCTGCTCTTAAGAGTTCTTCGCCTTTCTCGTTATAGAGAACACCACATGTTTTAGTTCCGCCACCATCGATACCAATAATTAGTTTACGCATAAGTTACCGGAATCCTCCCTTCCAGTTTCAAATCGCCCTTCAGGTATTGAATCAATGTTGTAATGGCATTAGGGGTATATTCATAGAGACAGACAAAATGCTTGATTTGATCTGTAAACATCACATCATATGGATTGCGCATGGCAATCACATGACATTCGACATCACATTCAGCTAGCGCATTGATCAATTGAATTTGTGATTGATAGACATTTGCATTATAGGTTGTTAAGATAACTTGAGATACAAATCTTGCTTTTTTAACCGCCTCAGCAATATCTTCATCACTTGGATGAATCGGCATTTTATGTGTCTTAATACATGGAATTTCTTGTTTGAGGTGTGAGATGATATCATATAAACCATCGGTATCATCAGCCTGTGTGGTTGCTTTAGGTAGCATACCAATGAATAAAGCTCCGCCCTTTAAAGCGATGGGTTCACCTTTGACAAGCGTTGCTGCACGTTTGACAACATCAAGACTAAACGCTTTATGTTCTTCGTTTTCAACAATGTGTTTAATGGCTTCATAAGGCTCATTTAAAGGCATTAACGATATTTGTTCTTTATACGATAGTACGCGTGATACGCGTTCATCCAATAGATCCATAGAAAGTTCGCCTGACGCAAGTGCTTCTTTGATGCGTGCGATTGCTTCTATTTGAAGTGGTTCAGAATGACAGATACACGCAAGATTTGCTCCAGCCTTAATAGCTATTAAAGTGGCTTCTACGGTTCCATAATTATCTTGAATAGCCTTCATTTCCATACCATCTGTAACAATCAGTCCTTCGAAACCAAGTTCTTCACGAAGTAATCCTGTTAAACATTTGTGAGACAGAGTGGTTGGTAGCCCATTTTCAGTTAAAGCTGGAAAATCAATGTGTGAACTCATTAAGGCTTTGATACCGCCACGAATAGCTTCCTTAAACGGAACAAGTTCAATTTCATCGAGTCGATCACGATCATAACTAACTTGTGGAAGTGCTAAGTGAGAATCAAGATGTGTATCGCCATGTCCAGGGAAGTGTTTGCCTGTTGCAAACACGTGGTTTTGTAAACCTTTAATAAATTCACGGCTATATGCTGCAACCCGATAAGGATCATCAGCATATGATCTAACACCTATTACTGGATTCTTAGGGTTATTATTGACATCGAGCACAGGTGCTAAATTCATGTTAATGCCGAGTGCTTTGAGTTCTTGTCCCATCATGTCGCCGATGATATAACTATTTTCAAGTCGATCTGTAGCTGATATGGTCATGGCACCAGGAAAGAAGGTTGCTCCATGAAAAATACGTGTGACCATGCCACCTTCTTGATCAATCGAAATGAACATAGGAATTTTGAGTTCTTCTTGTGCTAATCTTTGTAAACTTTGGTTAAGTTCATAAAGTTGCTTTGGAGATTCCGCGTTGCGCGCAAAAAGAATGATGTTTCCCACCTTGTACTTTTTAATCAGTTCAATGGTGTGATCGGTGACGGTTGTACCATCAATCCCGTACATCAATAATTGTCCAATCTTTTCTTCAGTTGTTAATTGCTTGATGTTATAACTCATACAGATGATACTTCTCCTTTAAGTGCTTAAATGCTGTTTCACTTTCTTCAAAGCGTTGTTTAATCTGCTTTAAATCAATGATGTCTTGTTCCAAGTAGGTATCGCCAACAAGAAGGTTTATAAATCGATGTGATCCTTCTTTAAATGGTGGTAACAGTTCAAATTGAGGGTGTATTTTTTTGATGATGGCATATAGAACCATGCCAGCATAGACTAAATCTGCATTCCGATCAAACACATGGAACTCAACACCTTCACAGAGCACGTTCGCGTGTTTTGAAAACATGGGTGTAAAGTATTGTTTGCGTAATTTAACACCTTCAAGATGATATGTTTCAAATTCTTTAATAACGTCATCTGCTTTTAGCCAAGGCGCGCCAATATATGAAAATGGTTTTGCTGTTCCTCTACCTTCAGATAGATTAGTTCCCTCAAAAATACATGTTGCAACATATGGGAAAGTTGTTTCTCCAGTTGGTATATTAGGTGATGGCGCAATCCAGGTTAAGCCTGTATCTGCATAGGTCATACGTCTCTTCCAACCCGTCATAGGAATGACTGTTAAATCTGCGTTAATCTGATAAACGTCATTGAAGAGTAATGCCAGTTCACCAATGGTTAATCCATAGCGTTGTGGCAATTCATAATAGCCTACAAACGAACGATAATTTAAGTTCAGAAGATTACCTTCTACGATGTGTCCTCCAAGTGGATTAGGACGATCTAAGACAACAAATGTTTTATGCTCTTCTTGGCATGCGATCATCGCATAGGCCATTGTGTATAAGTACGTATAAAATCTTGCACCAACATCTTGAATGTCAAACACTAAAACATCGATTTGATCGAGCATTTCTTTGGTAGGTTTTCTTGTAGCACCATAGAGTGAATAGACCGTCAACCCCGTTTTTTCATCAACATAAGGTTCTTGATGAACACCCGCTTGAAGATTTCCTCTGATACCATGTTCAGGAGAAAATAATGCAGTTAACTGAACTTTTTCAAAAAGCACATCTACACCAGAGCGAAACGATTGATCGACGCCTGTTGGATTAGTAATCAAACCAACACGCTTATTCTCAAACACGCGCATATAAGATTGGATGTTTTCAAGTCCGACTTTCATCTTTTTCTTCTCCTAAATTTATTAAATAGATAGACGCTTTTTCATGAACCAACACAGCGAGTAACATTGGTAATGAAATACCCATGAAAACCAAAATCAGTGTCGTAATCGGTGTAAATAAAAGTAAAAATGGAATCGTATGAATGACAAACAGCAAGAGTGTTCTAAAGAAATACTTACCAGATAATGCAAATGCCAACTTCATCATGAGACTTAAATGAAGTTTGGGGTATAATGTCACAATCGGTAACGTATAAAGTGTTACAACTAATGCTGATACCAAGAATGCAAAGGTGATATAATATCCAATTTGATAAAAGATGTTGTCATCATTCTTGAGAATATCAACATAGTATGTCACATTGAAGTATCCAATTAGAATGACGATAATCAAAATCAAACCGATTTGGAGCTTACGCATAAAATCATCTTTGAAAAATGAAAAGTATGACTTAAATAGTTTCGTCTCATTTTTATGCTTATATTCATAAAAGAGTTTATAACCGGCTGCCAGTGAAGGAAATAGTGTCACAATGGGTATGGATGTCAGAATCATCAAGACGTTGATCATGATGATTCTGATAATCCAATCAGCTATCGTATTAATTTTTTGATATAATGATTTTTCGTAGCTCATAAAACCTCTTAACGTTATCCAACGATACCCGTTCTTTCAATAGATTCAACGAAGCCTCGTTGAACGAATAAATACATAATCAATAATGGTAACATGATGAGTAACGCAGATACGTTACTAATGAGTGCTAAGAATAATGGATTATCCCATACATTTTGACCGATCAAACTAAGTGCACCTGAATAAAACAACTGTGCATAAACATTTTCAGCTACGTTAATCAGTTTCATTGTTAACAGTGGGAATTCAGAACTGGATGCCACTTCAAAGATCTTAACGAAATACGCATCATTCCATTGCCATACAAATGCGAATAAACCAACTGTAACCATCGCGCCACGCGCGTTAGGTAACATGACATTCCAGAAGGTACGGAATACGGATGCACCATCAATCATGGCTGATTCTTCCAACTCTTTAGGTAATCCTCTAAAGAATTGTCTAAATATGTAGATGAATATTCCCGAACGAATACCCATACCCAAACCACTCATCACATAGATCGAGCTTTCTTTACCTACTAAACTGAGTTCTCTAAAATATAAATACTGAGCAAGTGATAAAGCTTGAGGTGGAATAACAATCGTTAAAATAACAAAGATGAATAAGATGTTACTACCTTTAAAACGCAATCTTGAGAATGCATAACCAGCTAACGCTGTTGATGCAAGCTGTAAAATCATAACAATAAATGACATCTTAAATGTGTTCATTAAGGCATGCCAGTAGTCCAGTGCTAACATCGATAACTTGATGTTCATGATGGACCAGTTTTCAGGAATCCATACAACTGCTGGATTATTAACATCACCTGGAGCACGAAGTGCCATTAACACTTGTTGAATCGTTGGGAATAAAATAACGAAACACAAACCAATTAAGAAGACATATCTAAATAATGAACCAAAAAATGCTTTAGCTTTCTTTTGACGCTTGTACATAGCCCGTGGTTCAGTCACTTTATCGACATAACCATGAATGGATGCTTTCACGTGATCATAGATGTTAGTTTTCATAGTGTGAACCTCCAATCTTTAAGCCTTTCGCTAAGACTGCGAGTGAACCCAACATCACCAGAATCGTACCCACATAAATCCAAGCCATCGCTGAACTTAATCCCCAGTGTTGAAGTCTTAATTCATCAGAGATGATGGTTGATACGGATGATGTCAAGAATGTGTCAACAAGCGCATATACTGTAACAGTTACTATATGTGGCGAAACGTTAGGCAATGTGATAAGCCAGAACATTTCATAACTTGTAGCACCTTCTATTTTTGCTGCTTCATAAAGATGTTTAGGAACTGATTGAATACTTGCTAAAAACAGTAAAATCGGTACACCTGCAAGTGCTAAGATGTCATAAATACGTGAGATAAGACCCACAATAAAGCTAACAATAGCTGGTGTCAGCCCTGTTTGAATCAAGTAGAACTCTAAATCAAAGATGCGATCAATACCTGATTGTTCCAAAATTTGTGAAATAGCGTCGCCACCACCTAATGCTGTGGCTACTGCTGCAGAGTTCAAAATAACTGGAATAAAGAAGATTGCACGAACAGCAGCTCTACCTCTAAATTTCATGTTGAGCAGTACAGCAATAAATAAACTAAAGATTAATAAAACCGGTAGATTGATCAATGAATCAACTGTTGTGTTAATCAGTTCAACACGGAATGACGATGTCGATGTTACGTGTTCATTAATCGCATTCGCATAGTTTTGAAAACCAATGAAGGTTTGTTGAATCGATCCTGCTTGCGGTACCAAATCATAGAAACTGTAAATGAGTGACCGAATAAGCGGTACTAAGAACAGTAAGAGAAATCCGATAACCCAGGGTGCTAAGAAGATTGCAGCCCAAATGCGTTTTTGATTCTTATAGGAAATTTCAAAACGCTTTTTTCCATCTTTTTTTGAAGGTTTAAGTATCATATCTTTTGTATTGGATTCCATCATCTTAACCTCCAATCACGATATAGTCCATCGCTGGTACGGTATAAGAACCCACCGTTTGTGGACTAAGATTATAATTGATCAATAGGACTAATCCCTGTGAATACGTGACACGATAAACATTAGGCATCATACGCTCATGGTTGATTAACTCACCCTCATGAAGACCTAGTGCGTCCATTTCATGAACTTGTTGATCAATCGCATTGATCCAGTTCGTGAAATGTGTTAACATGTAATAATTGTATTCTGTATTTAAAAGTTCACGTGAATCATCAAAAGATAGTGTATACTTGATGTTTGATCCAGTTTCTAGAACTTTTAAGAAGGTATATTCAAGACTACGCGAACTTGACATATTGATACTTTGTGTCGCATAATCAACTAATCCTGATAAAGCAAGTTGAAGTAATGGAATTTGATCATCAATGATTGAATAAAGAGTTGCTTCTGTAGGAAGATCAACAATCACATCAGCGTAAGGTATAGCAAATCCTAGCGGATTTTCTAACATTAAGTTTTCAGTCATCATCGATAAAATATGTTCTTGGATTAGAAGAGAATCTTGCTTATAAAATGATGAACCCTTAGGATAATGACCTGCTAAAAGTGAACCTAGATAAGATGTTGATATATACTCACCTTGATAATCTTTACTAAACGCTTCATAAATAGCTTCATAGTATAAAGGATTAATGACATAATCATCTGCTGAGTGTGTAAATTCTGTTTCTGAATAAGGTAAGCGTGTTGGGTAATGATACTCAAAAGCATACGATAACGAACCATCGATACGACTTGCTGTATAACGATACTGATCGAATAGCTTATCATATTTAGATGCTGTCATCACATTCAATGTGGTATACAGTGGAATATCCATGCTATCTAAATAATCTTTTAGCATAGCATAACCTTTTTTACCACCAAGTACTTTTTCAATTTTCACATCATTTTGTAAACCCGTGCTTAAACCACCATTCATCATACCAAGATAAGTGACATTGATATGTTCAATACCTCGGTCAAGAAGCATGTCAATCATTTTCTTAGCTTGTTCAAATGTGGTCATGGCATTCGTTGTATAATATGGGATTCCTAAAAGGAATTCTTTTTTGTCATATGCACCAATAATTTCAGTGTTTAATACAGTTTGCGTAGTCGTATCGTTTTGTTGCATACCTTGATCTATTAAATAGTCACGATAACTTTTAGCAATACCTACATAAGAATTATCTTCACCTGATAAAAAGCGATATAAAACGCCAAAATCAGTTTTTACAATTTCTTTGGTCCATAGATTAATACCATATTGATTAAAACCTGAACCTAGAGTAACACGTTCGGTTTCACGTAAATCAAATGATGTATAAACTTTATTGTATGAATCAATTCTTCCGCTAACGTCTGCATGAATATTCGCCATGGCATCACCTTGTGTGATGATAGCTGCAAATCCAGCTTCTTGTTTAACCATGCCATAAAGTGGAATACTGATCTTTTGTTGTTCTTCTGCCATCTTCATGGGTAAGAGTGACAAGTCTTGACCATAAAGGCGTTTACGGTATGGATTTTGATAATATTTACCATTGTCAAACTCAATAAGAGCTCCATTACCATCAGGTAAAACAATATAACCTGGTTTGACGCGATCAGGTGATTCTTCTATCGCTGTACCAAATAATGGATATAATGAAATGTTTGAAATCTTGATTTCACTTGGTTCTACAATTGAATCTCTAATGATGGTTGTTTCAACACCATGATCATGTAATAAAACTTGAATAGCAACTTTAAACTCGGCTTTTTCAAAATAATCGAAATAACCAAATGATGCATTTTCTTCAATTGCACGTTCACGTGTGTATCCCAGTTTTTCATAGAAAATAGGATACAAACGTTTGATCACGAGTTTAGACATACCAGGATAATCATCAATGTAATAGGCGTTCAAATCGCGATCGATATTCTTATATGCAAAGCTTTGAATGTATTCACTATCTTCTAACTGTTCCATATCTTCTACAGAAATGTACTTAGGAAAGAAAAGATAGTCAACTTCAAGATCTCGTATATCATAGAGGACTTGGAACCCATTAGGGATATACTTAATCGAATACGTTCTTTCGCCTTCTTCATTAAGTTTACTTTCTGGATGATAGATACTCATCTTG
>ERZ795053.5194-NODE-5194-length-13587-cov-5.356341_pt1 | contig 13587 bp, 15 predicted proteins | sample MGYA00375137_ERZ795053 | MGnify/ENA primary metagenome ERZ795053 (study PRJEB30182, sample SAMN05720284) | activated sludge metagenome | isolation source: Anaerobic digester | place: Hong Kong | collected 2014-12-17 ... | reverse complement strand
GGCGAAGGGACGACCCGCCGAAAGCGGCCACAAGATGCGAAACAGCAGACCGTAAATGTGATGGGGCAGGACCGTCGCCAGCACCGAATGCAGGTTCGGTCCGCCGAAAAGCGCTTCTAAGGTCTCGACCTCGGTCTCGAAACAACGCAAGGGCTTGTTGACCGCGATCCCTGCCCCGGACGTGCCGGAGGTGTGCAACACAATGCGCGCGTTGTCGGGATCGAGGGGGGCCAGCGGCGGCTGGTCCTCCGTCGCGCCGGCGATCAGAATCGGCAGCCATCGCGCGTGATCCGCGCCAGCGTTGCCATGGATGACGAGGGCATCGACCGTCTTGCTGACATCGGTAAGGTGGGCGCTCTGGTAACTTGCCGGTATGACCGCTTCCGCCCCGGCATGCAGCACCGCGAGGAGGGCGACGGCAAAGGCATAGGCGTCGTCGCTGACCACCAGAAAGCGGCGACCGCCTGAGGCTCGAAGTCGCTCGGTCAGGTGTCCCACGTCGCGGCGAAAGGCCAACCAGGAATGGCTGTGGTCGGCGCCAAACGCGACGATGCGATCGTGATCTTCCGCCGCGGCGAACAACTTGGAAATCGGCATGATGCCGACGCGCCGTTGCCGCCTCAAGGCGCCGCTCTGCCGATCACGCGACATCGCACGACGAACTCGGCGGCACAGATGAGTCCCATCACGCAGTACGAAATGAGTCCATTGTAGATCGCCCAGAGTTCGAGGCTCGGCCCGATGCTGCTGTAGAGAGCGATCGCAGCATTGCACAGAAGAAATCCGCACCAAACCTGCGTAACACCACGCGTATAGCTGACAGCCGCGCCCGAAAGATCGGGGTTACTGAGGCGGGCAAAACGTTCAACCATACTGGGCGGATTTCGCAAGGTCCAAAAGAATATACCAAACAATAGTAGGCTCATAAACACCGGGTAAAACCGCAGACAGCGATCACAATTGAAGACGAAGACGAAGATGGCGGTGGCAGCCAGGACAACGGCGCCGCCGATCAAGGGCGTCAAGACCTGCCGTTCGATATCCCTGCGTCCCAACGCCATAAGCCGCACAATCGCCGCTATCAGCAGAAGGAGCGCAACAACCCAGGCATCGAAATATTGCAGGCCCGCATACACCACTGCCGGATAGGCAATGACCACGGCGGCCGTAATAAGATGGGCGACGTTGCGGGCAATTTGCGGTGAGCTAAGTGCTGAGCACATTTTGGAGTGCGTCCAAGATATCCCGGACAGTCCTGATCGTCTTGTAAACCTCCGGTTCCAATTTCTTACCGGTTCTCTCCTTGAGTTTCACCATCAAATCAACGGCATCAATGCTGTCGATGTCCAGATCATCGTAAAGACGCGCGTCGAGAGTAATGGCCGATTCGTCTATCTCGAAATGAGAGACAAGCACCTGTTTCAACATTTCAAAAATTTGTTCGCGCGAGTTCATCGGATGTCACAACACTAGTGGAGAGCATTTGCAGTTATAAACTGCGCGAGGGAGTTAACCGAGAAAAAGTGCTTTCGCGTTTCATCAGACGATGCATCGATCTTAATTCTGTAGCGCTGTTGTAGTGCTATTCCAAGTTCCAGGGCATCAATCGAATCGAGCCCTAAGCCATCTCCAAACAGCGGTGCTTCAGGGTCTATGTCTTCTGGAGCTACGTCTTCCAAGTTCAGGGTCTTGATGACTAGTATTTTTAGCTCCTCGACCAGATTCGTCATGTTGCGTAATGCCTGTCACAAGTACATCCCTCAGTAAGCGACTGACCCCACGGCTAGATTGACTCAGCGACTCGCTCGCGACAATCCGCGGAGGCGGATTGACGGCGTCTCTAATCGTGATCCTAAAGTGCACTCTCTTGTAGGGAATATGATACCACTTCTCCGCTTTTGTCAGCGTCGTCGGCTCGCTCGTTATCGTCACCGGCGTAAAGGCCCTCCCGCTCTTGACAATAATCAATGCCGCACCGCGCTTCAACTTTATTGGACGCCCCGGGACGGTGCGCGTCCCCTCCGGAAAGATGACGAGTGCGCTCCCGGCCCGCAGCGCCGCGACGCAGGCGTCAATCAATGTTTCCGGCTCATCGTTGGCAATATAGCCGGTCGACCACATGACGCCAGCCATAAAAGGATTCATCCATGCCGCCCTTTTGACGACGCACAAGGCATGAGGAAGCATTGAAATGATAAAGACGATATCGATTAAGGAGGGATGATTGGCGACTATAAGCCGCCCAGACGGGGCGAGCAATTTTTCTGCACCCTGAATTTCGTACGTGATGACCCCGAGGCTTCGCATCATGAAAATGAATAGCCGAAACGCCAAGTGAACTACATACTGACAACGCAACTTTGCCTTTTCGCTATTGAGTGAGATAATATAGATGATGGGAAATACGCAGACGCTGATCAAAAGGCCGCCAATGCCGAACACGCTGAAACTCAAGGCTGTTCCGAACAGCCGCCACCAATAGTCAATCGTTCGCGTCATCGAATGTCCAGGTCCACCTTACGCGCCCCGTGTCAACCGTTACGGGATCACCGCCGACGAGGAGAAGACGCAGTACGTTCAGCGGCGGATCGTCGGCGACGGCTCCAGCCGATGTGTCGGTACTATCGCGCCATGCAAGGCGCAGGCTTGGCACCGTCTGCCGCGGGTGGGGTCGCCGCAGCAACAAACCGATGGCGGCACTGTGCCGTACGGATGTTTCCTGTTCCGCGTAAAGCGTCGGCAATACCTCGTCAAAGTAGACCAGCAGCACGGACGGTGCATCCGCTGTCTGCAATGCGCTCCAGGCGTCGATGAAGCCCGCTTCAAGCGTATCGGCTCCCGAAGCGACGGCAGACGACGACGATCGGTTGGCTCGGATGATGGCGAGCGTCGCGGCGGCCGTATTGTGCACCGACTGGCTGAAGATCATCGGCGAAACGGTCTGACCGGAGCCGAGGTTCTGTAAGATCCCGAAGGTGCGCGGAAACTCACCGTACCGCGAACAGGAAATGACCATCGGGTTTTCGCTTTCGTCGGCGAGGCAATACCAAGCGACGGCGAGCGCCATTTTCGTGGCGCGGCTCAGGCGCCGGCGCTGCAACGGTTCGACGAAGGGCACCGACGGCGAGGTGCGATCGCGCACAAGAGACCGCATGCCGAGCGCCCACTCCCGCCACGCCTCCATGTCGGTAACGCCGGGCGACCACGCCGAATACCGATGGACCGCAAGGCGAACTTCTGACGATGCCTCCTTTCGCGCTGTCATCGGCGGCTCGTGCATCAGACTCCGTGCGCAAGTCGAAACGCTTACGGAATGCCGTCGGCGAGGAGTAGCGCTGCTGGCATCGCTCGACATCCCCTCCCGTTGCCAATCCGTCGGCGGCGGCGAAATTTACCCCATAATGATAATACGGAAAAGAAAATGATGGGGAGGTGGTGTTCGCCCATTCTACTTGCTTCGGTGCGGCCAGTGCCGCCCGACGGATGGGGCGTGAGCGTGGCGGGGGCGCTTCGGGCGGCCCTCGGGGATCGCTCTTTGCAGAACCTTCCAGACAGTACCAAGACGCCTTGCGTAAGGTCACGGTATCTCATGGGATTGCGGGCTTGAGCATAAAATCGCTACCGCCGCCGCTGCTCGGCCCACTCCTTTGGCATCGCCCGCGTCAGCTCGTCCAGCTGCATCCCTTTCGGCTGCCGGCCGTCGAGGATCGCCTCCTGAATGTCGGGCGCCAAAAGGGTGAGCCGCAGTAGCCGGTTGACATAGCTGCGATCGATCTTCTCGGCTTCGGCGATCTCGGACACAGAACAATGTTTGCCGCTCTCCAGCATCCGCTTCCACCGGTGCGCGCGGGCGAGTGCGCGGATTAGCGTCTCGTCGTGGCGCGGTTTCGCTGGTGCCCACGCGTCGGAGCCGTCCGGCGCGATGATCACCTTGCGGCCGCCGCGGCGCTTCCAGGTCATGGGGATGGTGACGATGATGGTGGTGCCGTCCAACTCCCAGTTGGCGCCGGCGATCTTGCGTTTCGCTTTCATGCGGCCTCCTTCACTCTCAGGTCCTCAACCAGCGTCTGCAGCCCCTCGGCGCGGAGTTTCACCCGAAGTCCGGTGGGAGCGAGATCAACCCGCTCCACCAGCAGCCGGACAATCCGCGCCTGCTCGGCCGGAAACAGCTCGTCCCACAGCGGCGCGAAGTCGGTAACCACCTGGATCACCTCACGCTCCGGCGTCTCACTCTTCGTTTCGGCCCACGTCCTCGCGATCACCTCGGGCGTCTGCAGCAGGTGCCGCACCTGCGCCATGACCGCGTCCTCGACTTCGGCGGCCGGCACGCCGCGCACCGGGCATTCGGCGTAGCCCTGGCGGATGGCGTCGGTGGCGACGTAGTAGCGGTACAAACGGCCTTTTTTGCGCGTGTGCGACGGCGTCATCGCATGGCCGCCGGGCGCGAACATGATCCCGCGCAGCAGCGCCGCCGTCTGCGCGCGCGTCTGATTGCTGCGGACGACGGTGTTCTCGGCAAGGATGGTATGCACCTTGTCCCAGGTGGCGCGATCGATGATCGGCTCATGCTCGCCGGGGTAGGGCGTCCCCTTGTGCACCGCCTCGCCGAGGTAGACGCGGTTGGCGAGGATCTTGTAGATGGCGCCCTTGTCCATCGGCTTGCCGGGCCGGAGGTTGCCCTCCTGCGTCGTCCACGATTTCGTGGTGTGGCCGGCCCGGCGCAGCTCCTGGCCAAGCTTGGTCGCCGAGCCGACACGCAGGAACCGCCGGAAGATCAGCCGGACGAGTTCGGCTTCCGCCTCGTTCACCACCAGCTTCCGCTCGGTGACATCGTAACCGAGCGGCGGCATGCCGCCCATCCACATGCCACGGGCCCGCGAGGCCGCGAACTTGTCGCGAATGCGTTCGCCGATGACCTCGCGCTCGAACTGGGCGAACGAGAGCAGGATATTGAGCGTCAACCGGCCCATCGACGTCGTCGTGTTGAACGACTGGGTGATGCTGACGAAGGTGACCTGGCAGCGATCGAACACCTCGACCAGCTTGGCGAAGTCCATCAGCGAGCGGCTCAGCCGGTCGATCTTGTAGACCACCACGACATCGATCCGGCCGCCCTCGATGTCGGAGAGCAGACGCTTCAGGGCCGGGCGTTCGAGCGTGCCGCCGGAGAAACCACCGTCGTCGTAGCGGTCGCCGACAGGAAGCCACCCCTCGTGCTTCTGGCTCTCGACGTACGCCGCTCCCGCCTCGCGCTGGGCGTCGAGCGAGTTGAACTCCATGTCGAGCCGCTCGTCGGTGGAGACGCGGGTGTAGATGGCGCAGCGGGTTTTGCGGACGGACGTCTTCACGATCGGCCTCGATGGTTGCGCAGCCCCCAAAAAAGTGGGCCATTCCAGCGCGTTCCCGTGATCGCGCGCGCGATCGCCGACAGCGACTGATACCTCCGGCCCTGGTATTCGAAGCCGTCGTCGAGCACCGTGGTGGTATGCTCCACGCCCTGCCACTCGCGGATCAGCCGGGTGCCGGCGATCGGGCGATCACCGCGGCGCGCCGGCTGCCTGCCCTTGAGGCGCAGATCCTCGTCCGCGATCCGCTCGGCGAGCTTTGCTTCCGCGCGTGCCGACAAGCCGCCGTAGCTGAGTTCCTGGATCCGGTACGCCAGCCGCTTCACCAGAAACGGTTTTGAGTACGGCGGCGGCTCGCGGTCGTAGAGCTCGCGCCACAGCTGCTTGAGCTCCGGCGTGGTCTTCCCCGGTAGCGCCGCCAGTTGCGCTAACACACTGTCACTCATGGTCTTTCTCTGCGTTTTGGTTTCCGTCCATGACGGCTCTGGTGGGCGGGGATGGCAAGGGAAAGGTCTCTGCGGTCGCGAACGGGACGCGCCGCCTGCCGGGCTTTGAGCCTCAGGATTCCGGCGGCGAGGATCGCGGCGATCTCGTCCAAGCGCTCGGCCGCGGTCATCCGGTTCGGATCGAGGGCGTTGGGCAAAGGCGCGATCTCCACGGGCGAGACAGCGCCGAGGATAGCGCAGCTCAGAAGACGCGCAATGAAGTCAATTAGTTAGCGCAAATGCGCGCATTTCTGCGCAATTGCGCGAACGAGCGAGAGGTGAATTTTCCGGCCAAAAATGCGCCCTTGGGAACGTCGACTACTGCACCGATTCGCCGGCCTTGCACCATATAACGCGCCGCGTTATAGTTAGGTGCGATGATCTGGAGCTTCGCCGATCCCGAGACGGAAACCATCTGGAGCGGCCGGCGGAGCCGAAGGCTGCCATCCGATATCCAGGGTGTGGCCTTACGGAAGCTCCGCTTGCTGAACCAGGCGAAGGCGCTTGGTGATCTCAGAGTGCCGCCTGGCAACCGGTTGGAAGCGCTGAAGGGCAGCCGTGCCGGTCAACACAGCGTGCGCATCAATGATCAGTGGCGGATCTGTTTCGTCTGGACGGAAGGAGGGCCGAGCGATGTCGAGATCGTCGACTACCATGACTGACGACGAGCGGCTGCCGAACCCGCATCCTGGCGAAATCCTGCTCGAAGACTTCCTGAAGCCGATGGGCCTGAGCCAGAATGCGCTGGCCCGCGCCGTCCACGTGCCGCCCAGGCGGATCAACGAACTCGTCCTCGGTAAGCGCTCCGTGACGGCCGACACCGATCTCCGCCTCGCCCGCTACCTTGGCATCTCCGAGGGGGTCTTCCTCGGGCTGCAGAACGATTATGACCTGATGGAGCGGCGCCGGCAGATCGAAGCCGAACTGCAGTCCATCACCCCCCGCGCCGCGTGAGGAAGGCTGCAAGAGGTACTCATCCTCAGGTTCTCGCCGTTTGTCGCCCTTGCGCAGAGCTACGCGCACCTACGCATAAATACGCTCTGACTACGGATCAGAAGGTTAGGGGTTCGAGTCCTCGCGGGCGCGCCAAATCCGCACGAAATACCAGTGCGTTAGCGGGCGATGGGACGATCATGCTGGCGGGGCGCCGCGCCCCGGTCAGCACCAGGTCAGCAAGCGAGAGGGAAATCCTACGTAACCCCGCGTCGCGACTTACCGGCGCCGCGCCGTCGCGACATCCTCGCCCCGCTGCTCACGAACGCATCGAGCACGAGCGGGCGGACTTCCTCAACGGGCTGTTAACGGCGTCGGGCAAAATTTTTCGATACCTCGCGCGCCGCAGCGGTCGTGAACGTCTCCATGGCTGACTTCCGCTGTTGCGGCGTCTTTGCGCTCGCCAGGACCTGATTAGCGGCATCGACGAAGGTATCGGTCGATTGTCGGATCGCCCGTTCGGCCTTTTCTCCCGTCTCTACGCGCAGATACGGCATGTTCCTGTCGATGTCTTGGCGGAAGACGCCGTACCGCACGTCCCGGTAAAACCCGTTCTTATCGTAAGGTTGACCGCGCTCGATATGGGGGTTGGCGGTCTTTCTGAGGTCGCCGTCCAGGATGCTGACGCTGTAACTGGTTCCCAAGGCTCGCGCCTCCTGGATATTCCTTTCTTGGATTTGGGCGATGCCTTCCACAATTTTTTTCGCCATCTTCCCGATTATAATTGGCGCGTCCGAGCGCTTCGGCGGTCTTAGCGGGAAGTCTCGCGCATGGTCGCGCGGCGACTCCTTTGGCAACGGCTCGGGCAGCTTGGCCTCTTCGCCGATCTTGGCGCCTTGCCTAGCCGCATCCGGGTGTTCCGGGCGCGGCCCAGGCGTCGGGGTGACCGCCTTCGGGTTGTTTGGTGCGCTTTCGTTCGCTTTTCTTGCCTCGATACGTCGGGACTTCGGCTCTGTTGGCAGAACAAAGCCACCCCATTGTTCGACCATACCGAAGGGCTTGATGTCCTCGACAATACCTTTGAGCGGCGAACTCTTGTCCCAAACCACCCCATCCAATTGCGGTAGACCCGTCTTGTCACGCGGCGCCTGGACGAGCCGGTTTTCCATTTCCTTGTGCATTTTCAAAAGCGTTTCCGCGATTGCCGATTTCTGCAGAGGACCGGCCTCGTGCGCTGGCGCGAAAAGTTTGTCATTCAACCGGTTCGCTTCCTTGATGATATCCTCGTTGCTCGAATGAGGAATCAACTCTCGGAACCCTTTTTCGACTGCGGCCTGCATCGAGTCGATTTCGGGGATCATGCCGATGGCGCCTTCTTGCAGGGCGTCGCGATAGTCTCTTGCAGTCTTTTGGTTCCAGCGGTCCGTGCTTTCGGGTTCACCGATTTGGCGATCCTTGCCCGTTGGCTTGTCGGTCTGTTTGGATTCGTGATTAGACATTAGAGCCTCCTAATGGATGGCGCGCCCTAGCTACTGTCCTGGTCGCCGTATTTTCGCATCGCGCCGGGCCAAGCCACCCACCAACCCGGGGTCACGCAGTTCGGCGCGCTTAATCGCGGCCCGGTTCCATTCATCCCGCGCTTCTTCCTTCGCACGTAAGTTACTGCGTTCATTGATAAAATCTTCGAGCCGGGAGGAATGCGGTGACCTCGGCGCTTCGTCATGTCGCGAGCCACCCGCCGATGTATGCGGGTGGGCATCGCCGGATGGAACCGCGGATCCCGGATCTCGTGGAGGCTTGGGCCTCGGTGGTACCTCCGTCGGTCCTGGACCGCTTGGAGCATCAGATGGAAAGTGATCCTTCCCTCGACTGTCTTTCGACGACGGGATCCACTCCTTAGGCGGCCGCCACGCGGGGGGAAGTTGATCGCCGCCGCCCGCCTTAGTGGCCCAGCCAGACCGATCCGTTGCCATGCGGTTAAATCCTGCATCGGCGATTGCCCGCAGTTGCGATCCGGCGTCGGGTGCCGGCGTTCCTTCCCGGCCTTCGACTGGCGTATCCTTGAAATCAGCGTTCATTTTCTTCGCTCCCCATCTTGACTGTGTGCCTCGCGGCCGCATCGATCCCCGCGATGAGGCATTCGGCTGCGAGCCGTCTTGCTTCCTCGAGCAGGCCGGACCGGAAAGCGATCTGCTGGATGCCGTAACAAAGTCCGACGCTGCGGCGGGCGTCCGGGCTACCGCCCCGGCCGAGAAGGCGCATCCCTACTTGGTCGATCGCCGCTAGATCGCGCCACTGGCCATTAACGGCATCGGCCATGCCGCGGTCGAACAGTTCGGTCAAGCCCCGGTCGTACTGCAAAGCCTGAGCATGATAGCGAAACAGGCAGTCGGCGCCTGGACAGATGACCGAGCACCAAGCAAAGGGGTCATGCCGGCGTTGGCAGGCCGCCGCGTAATCCGAACGGAACCGTTCAGCAGCATCTGCCGCGCCACTTCCGCCGGTAACTCTGTCGAGAAGAACATCCAACAGCTTTTCCCGCAACCGCTCAACCGTCGCATACGGCCACTCATAGCGCCGGCCATAGTGCACGAAGTAGCCGCGCGCGGCGTTCATGAGCACGCAGGGAACGGCGTGGTCGTAATCGGTGCCGGTGGCCAGATGCGCCCGCAGATAGCTCAGGAGTTCGTCGATCATGGTGTCGATGACGCCGTCGGGTACGACCAGCGCCAGGACCGTCGCCGCGAACATAGCCTGGAAACGCTCGTGGGCGACAATACCGCGGGCAGTCTCGCAGAAACGGAACGGCTCTCCGCACGTTCGAGGACAGCGCGGGAAAGGTACATACAGCGCCGAGATCGTGGAACCTTCGCGGAAACGCGCCATGTGCGCTGCCACTGCGCGGTCGGAACCCGCCTTGGTGTGTATGTCGGGGGCAGCCACAATCTTGCTATAGGGCACTTTGACTAAGATGGGTTGATCGTCGCCCTCGGCGAAGACAGCCGCATCGCCCGTATTCAAGGTCGCCAGCATCGCGCTTCGCTGACTGTTCATGTTCATCGTTTGGGCGAGCAGATCGCGGTCGTCGCCGGCGACAAGACGATGGACGACCTTGAGATTGGTGTTCTTGATTACGTCAGCGGCAAGTTTCGCTGGGATTTGTTCAGCGATCAGAAAACCCTCGCCATACGCACGGATCTCCGAAAGCATGTTGGTGAACGTTTCGACCGCCTTACCGCGAACGTTGGCCTTTTCTGGATCGGTGCTCACGGGAACATTGGTGAGCAGGCGGTGCGCCTCCTCGACGACGACCACATGCCGGAGCCCCCGCCCTTCGAGGGTACCGGTCGCGCGCAGGTGCTCGTACAGGCGGATCAACAAGAGCCCGATGAGAAATGCCTTCTCATCGTCATCGCCGATGGCTTCGAGTTCGAAGATCGTCGGTTGGTCGAGCAGAGCGGTCATTGGTACCGACTGATGAGTATCGAGCATCACGCCTTTGCCGCCAATGCGAAGGCTGTGCAGGCGCGTCATCAAGGCCGCCTTGATGTCGCTGGTGACGCGCTCTTCGTAACCTAGCTCGTCGACGACTTCCGCCACCTTGTCATGCAGATCCGTGAGGGTCGGAAACGCCTCGCCACGATGTGTCGCTCCTTCCCCAAGCCGGGTGTTAATACCGCTCACCGGTTCCCAGCCGTAGTCCCGGTAAACTTCGTGTATACAGCGTTCTAGGACTTGTGGGAGCGGGTTCCACATGCCGAAACTGGCGTTAAACACCGATTTTAGTAGATCGATGTGGGTAGCCACGGCGACACCGGCTTCAACCTGGAAAGGATTGGTACGCAACGGCGAAACCTGTTCCTGGCCGAGGGTGAAGATCCGCAGGTCAGGACCGAGCACCGGATCATTGAGCAGGGCACGGTATTCGGTTTTCGCCGGCTCAATGACCAGGAACGGAATTCGCTGATTCCAGAGATGCTTGAGGAGGTGGAAGCAGGTATTGGTCTTACCGCTGCCAGTGACGCCCGTGATCAATCCATGCCGGTTCAGGTCGTTGATGCCGAGCGCGTAGGGCGTGGTTGACGGGCGTCCGCCATCGACGATACAGCCAAGTTCGATGGCACTTGCGGGGTCGGTCGGATGCGGCATCACGTCGAAGGTCGGGACCATCCGAACGCCGAAACCAAGCGTCTCCAAAGCCGGGAGATGGATGAACGCCGCCAATTGAGACGAGTTGAGCAAGGTCTGGTAGGCGAAGGGATGGTGGAACAGGCCGGGACCGCGCGGTGCCGGGTTGTCAGGCAACGCCCAGCGCAAGGCAAACTCGCCGGCGGCGACAGAGCGCCAGACCTTCACCGGTTCGGGGATCGATTCGGCGCCGGCGTAGATGCCGCGCCAGAGGGCGGCGAGTTGGTAGAAGCTGTGCTCGTCGCCGAGGAGATACACGCCGGCCCGCCAGGCCCCGATCGCCTGTCCCTGGAAGAACGCGGCTAGCGCCGCTTGCAGCAGCTCCGCGTAATGCTGCATCAGCGGGCTCGGCACCTGCGCTGCTTCGGTGGCGGTCAGCGCCGCCCGCATCTCGTTCAACAGGCTTTGCTGCAGGCGTCGCAACGCCGTCGCGTCGATCGGATCGGCCAGGATCAAGCATGTCCACCGCGAGCCGCGCAGCGCGCGGATAAGCCGGTCGAGCGGCTGCGCGCCATCGTAAGCCTCAGGACGCTTGTAGGTCGGGATGCCCAGGGCAAAGCCCGCTTGCGGCAGCGGTTGCCACTGAGGGTTGGCTCTGGTCAATTGGATAGCCGGGAAAAGGCCGTGCAATGCAGCTTCGAGAACCGCCTGCCGGCTGTCGAGAACCGACGCCTCAATCTTTGGCTCGCGCGTCCGCGGCGACCAAGTGCCGAGGTGGATTGCGGTTTCCGAACCGTCGCCGGTGATCAGGAAAGCAAGTGGGATGCTGTAGCCGTGGAGCCCCACCAACACATCCTGCGTGACTGGACCAGCATTGGGGCCACTGTCTGATCGCTGCCCTGGCGCTACGCCTGACCCCTCTTCCTGCCTGCTAAGCGTCGTTCGGCCGATACTGTGCACGCGCCACAGTCGTCGTCGCTCCTGCGGCGCCTCCGTCGCCGTGCCTTCCAGGGGGATCGCGCCGGGAGACAGATCGCTTCGTTGCAAATAATCGACGTGATCCGTCGAGAAGGCCGTCGCCATTCAGGGTCCCTTCCCACTGAAGAGCAGAAAGACAAAGTACCCAATGAAAATAAGAACAATCAGTCCCAGCAGAAAACCGATTGTCTTGCTGATCCGGTACCAGAGGGGAATGTTCGCGGACACGCGACTGTGGGTCGTCAGATTGTATACCATTCTGACCCGCAAGGGCTTGTCCCGCCGGGGTTTGCCATTAACCGCTACGCGGTCGCCCTCGGCGATGCTGCCCGTGATGCCAAGCCCCCGCAGTTCGACGGCGATGGGATCGAGCCGGTTGCCAACGGCATCGTAGCGGTCCACTCGGAACGACCAGATCGTGTATTCCGCTAGCGAGTTGGCCTGGAACTCCTGACGGACGGTTACGTTGCGGGCTTCCCCTACCAGCCGCCCGCCGGGCAGCTCGCTCCCAGCAGCATCGACGATGGTGCTGTGTTTCCATGCCCACCGCATCGTGAAAAACGCAACAACGATGAGAGGCAGTGCGATGAAAATTTCAGGCGAACCCAAGCGTCCGGAAACAGTCAAAGCAACCAGAGCGAAGAATACAATTGTTAACAGAATTGCGAACAATATTCGCCAAGTGGATCGCCGGACTGCACTCGAAGGTTGCTCGGGTTTCCCGATCCGATCTGGCTTTGCGGTTGATCGATCGCGTGTGAGCTCTGTAGAGCCACTATCGGGTCCGCTCCAGGGTTGGCCGCCAATGTCGGTCGGTGGCGGAAAAGATGGGCTTGGGGCACTGCCGGCGGACAACGCCGCCCCGCAGACCTCGCAAAACCTCGCCCCCGGCGACAAGCGGGCGCCGCAGCCGGGACATTGGATGAGGCGAGGCATGTCGGCTAGAGATGCTCCGCAATCGCCGCAGAATTGCGCCGACGCCGAGTTCGTTTTTTGGCACCGTGGACATACGCGCGACATTGCTGAAGACCTCAGTTGTCCCGCCATCTGTTGTTCACTGTACTACGATAGGGCAGCCCTGCAACCTTTCTTAACAGGGCTATCGCACTTGGGGATTGGCGAACTGGGCGAGGAGTTCGGCGAGGAAGGCGGTGTCCCAGCCGGCACGTTTGAGTTTGCCGCGCATGGAACCGTTGGAGTGTTCGAGCTTGGCCAGGATGAGGCCAAGGCGGCGCAGGTGGCGAACGTCCAGCGGCGCCGTCAGCCGATGCGGCTCGAACCGATCAAACGGCAGCCTGATTTCCTGCCATTCGGGGCCGGCAACGAAGCCCGCCCGATAGGATTGCCACGGGCGAACGCAGTCGGGCGTTCGCAGATGGGCGCCGTAGCTCTCGCCGTTGCCGCGTGCGACGAGGAAGACGCCGGTGTAGGCCGAGGCATTTAGCGTCTGCCCTTCGGGCGCCAGATCGAGCGCCATCTGGTTGAAGCCGCCGTTGTTCTCCAACCGAACGTCGCCGGTGAGCCTGAAGCAGCGGCGGCCGTTGATCTCGGTCAGCGCGATCGTTTCCTGCGATATGCCGCCCATCACCTGATCGCTGAAGCCGCGCCAGGGCGTGCCCAGGGTGGAGATCAGATCGTCGCGAGTGAAGTCATCCAAGATGAGCACGTCGTTGCTTCTCGCCATGGCCAAGCGTTCGAGACACCAAGCAGCGGGGATC
>ERZ795053.5192-NODE-5192-length-13588-cov-8.587379_pt1 | contig 13588 bp, 11 predicted proteins | sample MGYA00375137_ERZ795053 | MGnify/ENA primary metagenome ERZ795053 (study PRJEB30182, sample SAMN05720284) | activated sludge metagenome | isolation source: Anaerobic digester | place: Hong Kong | collected 2014-12-17 ... | reverse complement strand
GTGTGCGGATCGGCGACACCGGGCTCAAGGAGGGGCTCAACGGCGTCGACAACGGCCGGCTCTGGTTCGATCGGGTGCGGATCCCGCGCAGCCACCTGCTCGACCGGTTCGGGCAGGTCGCCCCCGACGGCACCTATACCTCGCCGATCGAGAGCCCGGCCCGGCGCTTCTTCACGATGATCGGCACCCTCGTCGGTGGCCGCATCACCATCGGCCTCTCGGCGCTCTCGGCGGCGAAGTCCGCGCTGACCATCGCGGTGCGCTACGGCAACCGGCGCCGGCAGTTCGGGCCCGACGGCGGCAACACGACCCCGTTGCTCGACTACCGCACCCACCAGCGGCGCCTGCTGCCGGCGCTCGCCACGAGCATCGTCCTCGATTTCGCGCTGAGCCAGCTGGTCGATCGCTTCACGGCGCTCGAGGGCGAGTCGGATCGCGAGCTGGAGGGGCTCGCGGCCGGGCTCAAGGCCTACACCGCCTGGTTCGCGCAGGGGGCGATCACCGACGCGCGCGAGTGCTGTGGTGGGCAGGGCTACCTGCAGGTCAACCGGATCGCCGTGCTGCGCGGTGACATCGACGTGTGGTGCACGTTCGAGGGCGACAACACCGTCCTGTACCAGCTCCTCGCCAAGGCGTTGCTGACCGAGTACAAGCAGGAATTCGCCGACATGGGGGTCATCCGGCTCCTCACCCGCCGGGCGCGCGCGCGCCTGCGGGCGATGAACCCGATCGCCGCCCGGCGCGACGACGAGGACCACCTGCGCGATCCGGACCAGCAGCTCGCGCTGCTGCGCTACCGGGAGGAGCGGATCCTCGACGCCGCCGCGCGCCGCCTGCGGCACGCGCTCGCGAAGGATCCGGAGCGCGCGATGTCGGAGGTGCAGGACCACCTGATGCACCTCGCGACGGCGCATGTCGAGCGGGTCGCCTTCGAGGCGGTGCAGCGCGAGATCGAGCGCGCCGGTCCCTCGCTCGCGCCGCTGCTCGCCCTGCTGCGCGACACCTTCTGGGCGAGCCGGGTCGATGCCGACATCGGCTGGTTCCTGATGACCGGGGTGGTGGAGACGCCCAAGGCGAAGGCGATCCGCTACCTCGCGAACAAGTGCTGCCAGGAGCTGCGGCCGATCGCCGAGACGGTCACCGAGGGGTTCGGGATTCCCGACGCGGTGCTCGCGGCGCCGATCGCCTTCGACCCGCTCCCGACCGCCGACGCCTAGGGGGTCGCCGCGGCGCGCAGCAGGGCGGCGGCCGCGCCGATGTGGGGAAGGAGTCGCAGCACCGAGCCGACCTCGAGGCGGAGGTCACCGCTGAGGGCCGCCGCGGCGAGCTCGCGGCGCCCGGCGACGAGGTCCTCCCAGGTGCTGATCGCGGCGGCCAGCACGAATTCGGCCGCCGACTCATCGCCCGCCGTGGCCGGACGCATCGCGCCGATCCGGCCGTCCTCGATCGCGATCCACGCCCGGCGCGCGCGATCAGTGGGATCGCCCTCGCGGAGCACCAGGGTCCCGCTCCAGCCGCGCGCCGCGCGGGCAAAGGCGGGCGTCGCCTCGAGGTGACGTCGCCAGGCCGCGAGACCGTCCGGGGAGAAGAGATCGTGCATCGGACGAACATAGCGAGGCCGGCCCCCGCCGAGCGGGGACCGGCCTCCTCTGTCGCGGCGGTCCGGGCCTAGCGACGCCGCAGCGTCACCGACCCGTTCACCGTCTCGATCCGGATCCGTCGGCCGCCCTCGCCGATCGTCCCCGAGAACGTCTTGGGACCCCACTTCCCCCGCATCGTCACGGGGAACTCGCCGAAGTCGATCGAGCCATTGACCGTCTCGCCGGCGATCTGGGCGCTGAAGTCTCCCGGCAGCGAGAGCTCGATCGACCCGTTCACCGTCTCGAGGTCGAGGTCGCCGCTCCAGCTCGAGGAGGTGAACCGTCCGGTGATCCGCCCGTTCACCGTCTCCAGGCGGTGCGCCCCGACGCCGTCGAGGTCGATCGCCCCGTTCACGGTCTCCACGGTCGCGGGGGTGTCGATGCCGCGGAGCACGACGTTGCCGTTGACGCTCTCGACCTCGAGCCGGACGCCGGCGGGTGCCCGCACCTCGTAGTGCATGTTCACCTCGAACCGCACCCGGCCCGCCGAGCTCCAGTTGCCGGAGTTCTCGCCGCGGCAGGTGCTGCGGTTCGGGTCACGGTTGAGGTACACCGTGCACACGCGCACGTAGCCGGTCCCCTCTTCCATGATCGCCTTCACCAGCGAGCCGTCCCCGGCCTTGACCTCCTTCGTCACGACGATCTCCGCCGTGCGGCCGGTGCCCTGCGTCACCCGGATCTCGCCGTTGATGTTCTGCAGTTCGAGGCGGTCGCCGGGCCGCATCTCCTTGGTGAAGCGGGTGTCCTGGGCGGCGAGCGGGGCGACCCCGGCCACCAGTGCGAGCGTGAGCAGCATCCTGCGCATCGAACGGTCCTCTCCGTGAAGGATGGGGCAGCCCCCACCCGGGTGATCGAGTCTTAGCGACGGCGGATCGTGATCGAGCCGTCGACGGTGCTGAGGCGGAGCGACGGGCCGCCGCCGTTGATGGCGCCCTCCAGCGTGCGCGGCCCCCACTTGCCCCGGACGGTGAGCGGGAACTCGCTCTCGAGGTCGCCGTCGATCGTGCTGGCGCGCAGGTCGAGCGCCGCCGACGCGGGGAGGGTGATGGTGATGCTGCCATCGACGGTGCTGATCCGCGCGCCGTCCGGGACCGCGCCGGTCACGTCGAGCATCACGTCGCCATCGACGGTGTTCAACCGGTCGGGCATCACGCCGGCGTAGTGGATGTCGCCATCGACCGTGCTGATCCGGCCGGGCGTGTCGGCTCCCTCCACGCGGAGGTCGCCGTCGACGTTGGAGGCGTCGAGCCGGACCCCGTTCGGCAGCCGGACCTCGTAGGTCATCTCCACGTCGAGGTTGCGGTGGCTGCCGCTGCTGGTGCCGCGGCACCGGGTGCGGTCCTCATCGGCCGTCGCGAGGTAGACGGTGCACACCTTGATCCCGTCATCGGTCTCCTCCAGGATCGCCTTGACGAGGTCGCCGTCGCCGCGCACCACCTTCTTCGTGACCACCACCGTGGCCGTGCGCCCGCTGGTCCGGCTGACGGTGATGTTCCCCTCGATGTTGCTCACCGCGAGCGTCTGGCCCGAGCGCAGCTCGCGGCTGAAGCGGTATTCGTCCTCGGCGCCGGTGCCGGTGCGGACGACCTCGCGGGTCCCGACCGAGAATCCGGCGAGGGTGACGGCGGCGGCAAACAGGGTGCGGAACATCGGCGGCTCCTCGCGCTCAGTGGGTGCGACAGTGATCGGCCTTTGGACACGCCGGACGCCCGGAGGGTTGCAGCGACGCTCCGCTCAGGTCTCGCCGAGGGGGCGGACGACCACCGAGCCGTTGAACGACGACAGCTCGACCGTGGCCTCGCCGCGGCCGTAGGTCGCCGTCACCCGGCGCTCCCGCGGCGGGCCCGGGCGACGCTCGGCGGCGCCGGTCGTCGCCGCCGGGATCCGGGTGTCGAAGGAGCCGTTGAAGGTCTCGACCCGGAGCCGGGCACTCACCCGCGGCGGCAGCCGGAGGACGATGTTCCCGTTGTGGGTCTCGAACCGGTAGGTGCCCGCGGGGTCGAGCGGCCCGGCCCAGCTGACCTGCCCGTTGGTCGTGCTGACCTGGACATCCCGGCTCGTGACCCGCTCGAGCCCGATCTGCCCATTGACGCTCTCGATCTCGAGGCTGCCGGTGGCCCCGGCGACCCGGATCGATCCGGTGAGCCCCTCGATCCCGAGGCGGGATCCGCGGAAGTCCGTCACCTCGATCGCCCCGGTGCCGGAGAGCGACATCTCGCCCCCCCCGCCGCGGACGGCGATTCGCCCATCGACGGCGTCCACCTGAAGGTCGGTGGGGGCCTCGGTGATGACCACCTCGCCGCTCACCGTCTCGATCCGGACGGTGGCCCAGGTCGGCACGTCGATCGTCACCGGGCCCCGGCCGGAGCGGCCGGGCATTCCGCCATCGATCTCCAGGGTCCGCCCGTCGAGCTCGAGCCCGGTGCCGCGCACGGTCACGCGGTCCCCGGCGACGCCGTTCAACCGCACCGGGCGATCGAAGGTCGAGATCTCGACGGTGGTACCGCGGGGAAGGCGGACGGTCGTGTCCGGTGCGGGGAGGGCGAGCGCGGCGGCGAGCAGCAGGGCGACCATCGCTCAGCTCCGCTGCTGGGTGAGCGTGGCGACGCTCTGGAGGACGTCGAGCTTGCGCTGCATCGTCCGCGTCAGGTAGCGCGCCGCATCAAGGTCGCCCGGGGCGGCATCGACCCGGAGCCGGGCATCGGCGATCGCCTCGTCGAGGGCCGCCAGCGATTCCTGGATCCGCTGGCGGGCAGCCGGTTCCAGCGAAGGAGCCGCCGCGGCAACCGCTTCCTCGAGCCGGTCGATCACCTGGTCGAGCGCCACGGCGGCGTCCCCGTAACCGGCCGGGAGGGCGCGGAGGTCGCTCGTCCCGGCGGCCAGCGGCGCCTCCGGGGCGGCGGCGACGCGCCGCCCACCGCCGAGGGGCACCACGGTGGCGAGGGTCGCCCCGCCGGCCAGCAGCGCCAGCGCGGCCGCGATCGCGGCCGGCCAGCGGAGCACCAGCCCCGGTCGGGGAGCGGGCCGGATCCGCTGGCGGATCCCGGGCCAGAGGTCCGTCGCGGGCGGGCGGTCCTCGAGCCGGGCAATCAGCCCCGCGAGATCCGGGTCGGGTCGATCCTGGTCAGTAGCCATCGAGCATCCTCCTGAGGGCGGCGCGCGCCCGGGACAACTGGGACTTCGAGGTGCCGCTGACGAGGCCGAGCTCCGCGGCGATCTCCTCGTGGGTCCACCCCTCCACATCATGCAGCACGAAGACCTGGCGGGCCCCCTCCGGGAGCCGGGCGATCGCCGCCTCGAGGTCCATCACGATCCCCGGGTGGGGTGGCCGCTCGCCGATGAAGGCGAGCGCGTCGTCATCGGGGAGCAGCCAGTCGCGCTCCGTCCGCTCCTTGCGCCGACGGGAGAGGACCACGTTCACCGCCAGCCGGTGCAGCCAGGTCCCGAAGGCGCTCTCGCCCCGGAACGACCCCAGCTTGTCCCAGGCCCGCACGAAGACGTCCTGGGTCACCTCATCGGCGACCAGAGCATCGGTCATCCGCCGGACCAGCGAGTGGATCCGGGCCACGTGCCGGTGGTAGAGCCCCTCGAAGGCGACCTCGTCGCCGCCGGCCGCCCGGCGGACGAGCCGGGTCTCGAGGTCGGCCACCGGGGTGCCGCCGACGGGGGTGGTCAGTGCCATGGCGTTCGTCACGACCCCTTGGATGGCGTGGCGGGCGGAAGGGTTGCAGGGGTGGAACGAGAAGCGGGAAGCGAGAAGCGAGAAGCGAGGAGCGAGAAGCGAGAAGCGGGGACGCGGCCGGGGGCCCGCTCGCTTCACGCGTCTCGCTTCACGCGTCTCGATTCCGGCCACTGCTGCGTCAGGCAATGAAATGCCCCGAGCCCCCACACCAGTGGCGCGGCGTCGATCACCACCACCCGGCGGGCGGGGAAGAGCTCCTGCAGGGTCGCCCGCGCGACCTCGTCGCGCTGCGGGTCATACCCCGGCAGCAGCACGACCTCGTTGCCGATGTAGAAGTTGGCATAGCTCGCCGGGAGGCGTTCGCCGTCGAACTCGACCGGGCGGGGCATCGGCAGCTCGACGATCCGCAGCGGGGTGCCGTCCTGGTCGGTCATGCCGCGCAGCCGCTCGAGGTTGTCCTGCAGCACCCCGAAGTTCACGTCGGCCGGATCCTCCTCGACGACGGTCACGACCGTCGTCGGGTCGACGAACCGGGTGAGGTCGTCGATGTGGCCATCGGTGTCATCCCCGACGATGCCGTCGCCCAGCCAGAGGATGTGCCGCACGCCGACGAAGTCGCGCAGGTGCTGCTCGATCTCCGCGCGGCCGAGCGACGGGTTCCGGTTCGGATGGAGCAGGCATGCCTCGGTCGTGAGCACGGTCCCGGCGCCGTTCACGTCGATCGAGCCGCCCTCGAGGATGATCCCCGGCTCGACGCGTTCGATGTCGAAGCGCTCCGCCACCCGCGCCGGGACCTGGTCGTCGAGGTCGAAGGGCGGGTACTTGCCACCCCACGCGTTGTAACCCCAATCCACGATCAGCTCCTCGCGGGAGCCGTCAGCGCGCGTGCGCTGGACGAAGCAGGGGCCGTGGTCACGGCACCAGGCGTCGTTGGTGGGGATGTGGTGGAAGAACACATTCCCGGTGTCGACCGCCGCCGCCTTGAGCATCCGCCGGGCGCTCGCCTCCATCGCGGCATCCGCGACGTTGACGTGCACCTCCTCGCCCGGCGCGAGGGCCCGGATCATCTCGGCGACGATCCCCGGCACGGGGGCGAAGTTGCCGGGCCACGAGGCCTCCTTGTGCGGCCACGAGAGCCAGGTGCCGCGGTGCGGTGCCCACTCGGCCGGCATGCGGAACCCGCGCATGGCCGGCGTCTCAGTCACGGTAGCGCCTGGTGATGTCGTCATACGCGTCGATCCGGCGGTCGCGCAGGAAGGGCCAATGGGTCCGCACCGCATCGACGAGCGACAGGTCGCAGTCGGCCACGAGGACCTCCTCGTCCTGTCCCGCCTTCGCGAGGATCCGGCCATTGGGGTCGGCGATGAACGACCCGCCCCAGAACTCGATCCCCTGCGCGTCCGGCTCGCTCCCCGGCAGGATCTCGTGCCCGGTGCGGTTCACCGCGCAGACGAACACGCCGTTGGCGACGGCGTGGCTGCGCTGGATCGTCTCCCACGCGGCCTGCTGCCGCTCGCCGTACTCGGCCTTCTCGGCCGGGAGCCAGCCGATGGCGGTCGGGTAGAAGAGCACCTGCGCGCCGGTCAGCGCGGTCAGCCGCGCCGCCTCCGGGTACCACTGGTCCCAGCAGATCAGCGTGCCGATCGGCGCCGGCTTCGTGTCCCAGCGCAGGAAGCCAAGGTCGCCGGGGGTGAAGTAGAACTTCTCGTAGAACTGCGGGTCGTCGGGGATGTGCATCTTGCGGTACTTGCCGAGGTACGACCCGTCGCTGTCGAGCATCGCCGCGGTGTTGTGATACAGCCCCTCGGCGCGCTTCTCGAACAGCGAGGCGACGATCGCGACGCCGAGCTCGCCGGCGACGGCACCGAGCCGCTCGGTCGATGGGCCGGGGATCGGCTCGGCCAGCTTGAAGAACTCGTGGTCCTCCCGCTGGCAGAAGTAGTACCAGCCGAAGAGCTCCTGGAGGCAGACCACCTGGGCCCCGCGGCCGGCGGCCTCGCGGATGCCCTCGATGGCGCGCTCGAGGTTGGCGGCGGGGTCGGGCCCGACCCGTTGCTGGACCAGGCCGATGCGGACGGTGCGCGATGAAGTCGTCATCCCGGGAAAATAGCGGCCGCGCCGGCCGGGTGCCCGGTCGAACCGCCCCGCCGCCTTCCGATCCGGCCTGCGGGGGCCCATACTTGGGGCTCCCACCACCAACGAGCCCCACGCATGGACGATATCCGCGCCCGGCTGGAGCAGGCCCTTTCGGGTGCGTACACCTTCGAGCGCGAGCTGGGCGGCGGCGGCATGTCGCGGACCTACCTCGCGCGCGAGACCGCCCTCAACCGGCAGGTCGTGGTCAAGGTGCTCGCGCCCGAGCTCCTCGCGGGGATCTCGGTCGAGCGATTCCGGCGCGAGGTGCTGCTGGCCGCGCAGCTGCAGCATCCGCATGTCGTCCCCGTGCTGACCAGCGGCGAGGTCGATGGCATCCCGTGGTTCACGATGCCCTACGTCGATGGGGATTCGCTGCGCCAGCGCCTCGCCAAGGGCGGCGTCGGGATCGGCCAGGCGGTCAGCATGCTGCGCGACGTGGCGCGCGCCCTCGCCTATGCCCACGCCCGTGGTGTCGTCCACCGGGACATCAAGCCCGACAACGTGCTGCTCTCGGCCGGCACGGCGACCGTGACGGACTTCGGCATCGCCAAGGCGATCAGCGCCGCCCGCACCGACGGCGGCGTCGACAACGCGACGCTGACCCAGGTCGGGACCTCGATCGGCACCCCCGCCTACATGGCGCCCGAGCAGGCCGCGGGTGACCCCGACACCGATCACCGCGCGGACCTCTACGCCTTCGGCGTGATGGCGTACGAGGTGCTGGCCGGCCGGACGCCGTTCGTGGCGAGCACGCCGACGAAGCTCCTCGCCGCCCACATGAGCGAGGCGCCGCGCAACATCCTGGAGCTGCGGGCCGACTGCCCGCCGGGCCTCGCCCACCTGGTGATGCGCTGCCTGGAGAAGGAGCCGGCGCGGCGTCCCGCCGACTCGGCCGAGCTGGTGCAGGTCCTGGAGACCGTCACCTCGAGCGGCAGCGGGGCGGCGATGCCGGAGATCCTCCGCGGCGGCCCGATCCGGCTTGGTCGCGCGCTCGCGCTCTGGGCCGTCGCGACGGTGCTGGTGATCATCACCGCCTGGGCGGCCCGGGAGGTGATCGGCCTCCCCGACTGGGTGCTCCCCGGCGCGGTGGGCGTGATGCTCGCCGGCCTCCCGGTGCTGGCGTTCACGACCTATGTGCAGCGCACGGCCCATCGCACCTACACCGCGACCCCCTCGCGCACTCCCGCGCCGCAGGGCACCCTCGCGACGCTGGCCATGCGGGCCAGTCCGCACGTCTCGTGGCGGCGCACCTGGCTCGGCGGGGCGATCGCCGTGGGCAGCTTCGCGGTGCTGGTGGTCGGCTTCATGGTGATGCGCGCGCTGGGGATGGGGCCGATGGCTTCGCTCAAGGGCACCGGCGCGTTCGGCGCGCGCGAGACGCTGATGATTGCCGACTTCGGGTCGCCGCCGAGCGACTCGACGCTGGGCACCACCGTGGCCGAGGCGCTCCGGACCGACCTCGCCCAATCGACCTCGCTCAACGTGCTCACGCGCTCGTCGATTCGTGAGGCGCTGACACTGATGCAGCGGTCCCCGGAGGAGGCGGTGCCCTACGAGCTCGCGCGGGAGATCGCCACCCGGGAGGGCGCGAAGGCCGTGCTCGATGGCAACATCTCCCAGCTCGGCCAGAGCTACGTGATCACCGCCCGCCTCGCGTCGGCGCTCGACGGGAGCGACCTCGCGGCATTCCGTGAGGAAGCGGCCACCGAGGGCGACCTCCTCCCGGCGCTGGGGCGGCTCTCCAAGGAGATCCGCGCCAAGGCCGGGGAGTCGCTGAAGTCGATTCGCGCCAGCAACGAACTCGAGCGGGTGACGACTCCGTCGCTGACCGCCCTGCGCAAGTATGTCGAGGGGTCGCGACTGGCCGACGAGGAGGGGGAAATCGAACGCGGCATGGCCCTGATCCGCGAGGCGGTCCAGCTCGACACCGCGTTCGCCATGGCCTGGCGCAAGCTCGCCGTGCTGCTCAACAACGAGGGCCGCGACCGGGCGGGGATGCTCGATGCCATCTCGACGGCGTATCGCCACCGCGATCGACTGACCGAGATGGAGCGGCTCCTCACCGAGGGGTTCTACTTCACGCGGGGGCCGACGCCGGATCGAGACAAGGCGCTTGCCGCCTACGAGGACGCGGCCAAGCTGGACTCCCTCAGCACCTCGGCCCTCAACAACGCGGCGGTGATCCTTGGGGAGAAGGCCGACTACGAGGCCGCGGAACAGCTGTACCGTCGGGTCGTCCAGCTGCCGCACACCTTCGGCGGCGCGTTCACGAACCTGCTCCAGGAACAGATCCGGAACGATCGCACTGCTGCGTCGCTCGATTCCACGGTGGCGGCGTTCCGGGCAAGCTTCCCGGAGAGCAATGATCTCTGGGAAGCCGAGTGGTTCGCCGCGTGGGGGAAGGATGACCTGGCTGCCGCGGACTCGATCGCACGGGCGATCAGCGCGGCCCCGCGGAGCGTTCGGCAGGCGATTCGATCTGCGGGCGGTCTCTCCGGCACGGCAGAGCTGCACGGACAGGTGGCCGCGGCAGCCGAGTGGCAACGGAGGAGTTCGGAGGCGCTCTACAAGGTGCAACCGACGCCGGGCAACCTCCTCTCCATCGCGCTCGACACGGTCTACTACGAGATGTTCTATGGCACCAGGGCGACGGCGCTTGCCGCCCTCGCGCGCGCCCGCGCACGAGTGCCCATGGCGGAGATCCCGCCCAGCGAGCGACCGTGGGGCTTTCTCAAGTTCGTCGGCGCCGTGCTGCAGGAACCGGAGCTGGTGCGCGAGGCCACCGCCGGCTTCGAACGTGACCAGGCCGGGTTGTCCTCGGACCCGGAGGGACGGCGCGCCGACTACGCCACGAACCTCGCCTTCGCCGAGGAGCGCTGGCGGGATGTACTCCGCCACGCGGAGGAGGCCGAGCGACGCTACGCTTTCACTCCCAGGACGGCCGCGTTCGTCAAGGGTCGCGCGTACCGCGAACTGGGGCAGCCCGACTCCGCCATCGCGGCCTTCGAACGGTTCCTGGTCCTGCGCGACCCACTGCCGGGGACGGATGCGACCTGGCGTCCACGGGTGCTGGAGTGGCTCGGGGAAGCCCATGAGGCCAAGGGAAACCGTGCGAAGGCCATCGAGGCGTACAGCGCGTTCACGGAACTGTGGAAGGATGCCGATCCTGCGCTCCAACCCAAGGTCCGCGAGATCCGCGACCGCATCGCGCGGCTCCAGGCCGAGACGGGCTGAGCGGGCGCACCGCTCGGGATAGATTCCCCTTCGTGTCGACTCCCTCCACCCCCGAGGCCCACGCACGCTACCGCCGGACGGCGGTGCGCGTGTTCACCGTGCAGGTCGTGACGCTGCTCCTGCTCTGGTGGCTGCAGGCCACCTTCGCGAGCTGACGGCCGACTGATGCATCCGGTCAACTGGGCCATTCTCGTCGGCTACATCGCCTACGTCCTCTGGGACGGGATCCGTCGCTCGCGCGACACCCACAACATCGAGGGCTACTTCCTCGCCAATCGCTCCCTGCCGTGGTGGGCGGTCGGGCTCTCGGTGATGGCAACACAGCTCTCGGCCGTGACGATGATCGGCACCACCGGGCAGGGCGCCACGGATGGCCTCCGCTTCGTCCAGTTCTACTTCGGGCTGCCGCTCGCGATGGTGATCCTCGGCGTGACGCTGGTGCCCTTCCTGCACGGCGCGAAGGTTTTCACCGCCTACGAATTTCTCGAGAAGCGCTTCGACGCGAAGACCCGCTCGTTGACGGCCTTCCTCTTCCTGCTCTCGCGCGGGATGTCCTGCGGCACCATCATCGCCGCACCGTCGGTGGTGCTCTCGGCGATCTTCGGCTGGGACCTGACCTGGTCGGTCGCGATGATCGGGATCCCCACCGTCCTCTACACCATGATCGGCGGGGTGCAGGCGGTGACCTGGGCCGACGTGAAGCAGATGGTGCTGATCGTCGGGGCGCTGCTGGCGATCGTCGCGGTCCTGCTGGTCAAGATTCCCGTCTCGCCCGCCGAGGCGCTGCACCTCGCCGGCGCCACCGGCCGGCTGCGGGTCTTCGACTTCTCGTGGGACGTGACCCAGACCTACACCTTCTGGTCGGGGATCCTGGGCGGCACGTTCCTGATGCTCTCCTACTTCGGCACCGACCAGAGCCAGGTGCAGCGCTACCTGACCGCGAAGTCGGTCGACGACGCGCGCACCTCGCTGCTGATGAGTGCCTACTGGAAGATCCCGCTCCAGGCACTGGTGCTCATCGTCGGCGTGCTCGTCTGGGTGTTCTACCTGTTCACGCCCGGTCCGATGCTCTGGAACCCGGCCGCGGCCGCGCGGGTGCAGGCGGAGGCCCCAGCGGAGTATGCGGCCCTGCAGCGCCGCTATGACGACGCGGTGACCATCCGCAGCCGGGAGGCGCGCGCGGCGGCGGAGACCCCCGCCCGCGAGACCTTCGTCGCCTCCGAGGCGGCGGTCACCGCAGTGCGGGGCGAGGCGCTCGAGCTCGTGACCCGGGTCACCGGCGAGCCGTCTCGCGACGTCAACTACATCATCCCGCGCTTCGTGCTCGACTGGCTGCCGCTGGGGCTTGCCGGGATCTTCATCGCCGGGGTGATCGCGGCGGCGATGTCGAGCATCGCGGCCGAACTCAACTCCCTCTCCACCGCGACGGTGATCGACTTCTACCGCCGCTGGTGGCGACCCGACGGCAGCGAGGCCCACCTGCTCGCGGTGTCGAAGGTCTCGACCGGCCTCTGGGGGCTCTTCGCCTGCGTGGTCGCGACCTACGCCGCGAACCTTGGCTCGCTGATCGAGGTGGTGAACCGGTTCGGCTCGTTCTTCTACGGGTCGATCCTCGGCGTCTTCCTCCTGGCGATGCTGCCGCGGACCCGCGGACCGGGCGCGTTCATCGGGCTGCTCGCGGGGATGGGGGCGGTGGCGGCGGTCTCGTTCGGCCTGCCCGAGGTCTCGTTCCTCTGGCACAACGTCATCGGGGCCGTGACCGTGCTGGTGGTCGGCGTCAGCATCAGCGTCGTGGCGCCACGACCCACCCCGACATGAGCAGCACCTGCCGCGCGGCGGTCCTCGTCGTCGCCATGCTGTGCGCGGCGGCACCGCTCCGGGCCCAGCGCCTCGACTGGACCCTGCGAGCGACGCTCTACGGCGACAACACGGAGTTCTTCACCCCTTACCGCACCGGCCAGACGGTCCTCGGCGGGCAGGTCGCGACCTGGCTCGGCGCGGCGGCCACCGAGCGGGTCACCCTCCGCGTCGGCGCGTTCGCCGATCGCCGCTGGGGGAGCGAGGAGTTCACCGACTCGCTCAAGCCGATCCTTTCCGCACGCTACCAGACCAGCCACGGCCTCGGCGTCATCGGGACGCTGGAGACGGTCCGACGCCACGGCCTGCTCGACCCGCTGATGATCTCGCTCCGCGAGCTGACCACGCCGATCGAGTACGGCCTCCAGTGGCGCGAACGCCGCGCGTGGCTCGATGCGGAGGCCTGGATCAACTGGCAGCAGCTGAACACCCCCGAGCAGCGTGAGGGGTTCGAGGTCGGCGCGGTCGTCACCGCCCGCGCCACTCGCCTGCTGACCCTCGAGGCGCAGCACCTCTGGTCCCATCGCGGTGGCCAGCTCTACGACGCCGGCGTGCCGGTCACCAACAACCGGGTCACCGCGCTCGGGATCGGGGTGGCCGACTCGATTCCGCTGGTGCGCCACGGCCGTGTGCAGGCGTTCGGGATCTGGAGCGAGGGGCACCTGGATCCCGCGTACCCGGCCGAGCGCCCCAGCGGCGGGCACGGCCTCTGGCTGCGCGGCGAGGTGAACCCGTGGCCGCACTGGTCGCTCTTCGCGATCCATTGGCGCGGCACCGATTTCGAGGCCGCCGCCGGGGACCCGAACTACGGCTCGGTGGGGCAGGCCCCAGGGTTCTACCGCGCCGAGCGGCGCTACTGGGAACTCGGTGCGATGCGGCGGGTCGGGGTGGCCGATGAGGGGGTGTCCTTCGACACCGAGGTGCGGCTCCACCGGATCGATGACGAGGACAGCGTGGCGTTCTTCGGGACGCCGTGGGAGCTCTCCTACCGGATCGTCCTGCGGGTGCCGATGGGCGCCGTGCTCCGGCGCTGAGGCGG
>ERZ795053.5190-NODE-5190-length-13590-cov-3.833912_pt1 | contig 13590 bp, 8 predicted proteins | sample MGYA00375137_ERZ795053 | MGnify/ENA primary metagenome ERZ795053 (study PRJEB30182, sample SAMN05720284) | activated sludge metagenome | isolation source: Anaerobic digester | place: Hong Kong | collected 2014-12-17 ... | reverse complement strand
TGCGTCTTTGGGAACGCCATCACGTCGCGAATGGATGCAGCGCCGCTCAGGAGCATCGCCAGCCTGTCCATTCCAAGAGCGATACCTCCGTGGGGAGGAGTGCCGGAAGAAAGCGCGTCGAGCAGGAATCCGAAACGCTCTCGCGCCGCTTCTTTTGTAAAGGAGAGACAGGAGAAAACCTTTTCCTGCAGAAGCGGGTCATGGATTCTGATGGAACCGCCGCCAAGCTCGTTGCCGTTGAGGACGCAGTCGTACGCCCTGGACCGCACCTCGCCGGGATTTGAATCCATGAGCGGAATATCTTCAGAGCAGGGAGAGGTGAAGGGGTGATGCACCGCGCTCCAGCGTCCCGCCTCCTCGTCGCGTTCGAACAGGGGGAAATCCACAACCCAGAGAAACTCCCAGGCGCCTTTCGCGACAAGCCCATGCTCGCGAGCCAGTTCAAGGCGAAGCGCCCCGAGAATTTCGGAAATCTCGCGACGGTCGCTCCCCGCGACCACAAAGAGCGCGTCGCCGTCGTCAATGGACGAGGATGATTTGAGCAACGATCGGGAGCTCTCGTCAAGGTATTTTACCAAAGGTCCCTTCAGCTCTCCGTCTTTGATCTGGAAGGGAGAAAGACCGCGGGCGCCGAGGCGCTTCGCTTTTTCCTCGATATCGGAAAGTTGCTTTCTTGAGAGCGAGGCCCCTCCGGGAAGAGGAATACCGCGGACATACCCTCCTTGCGCCGCGATTTCGCGGAACGGTTCAAAGGAGCTCCCTGCAAATACCGGGGAGAGATCGACAATTTCAAACGGGATGCGGAGATCCGGCTTATCGCTCCCGAAACGGTCCATGGCCTCCCAGTAGGTCATTCGGCGGAACGGCGTCGCGACGTCCACGCCGATCGTCTCTTTGAACAGCCCCTGAAGGTACTTCTCGATGAGAGAGAAGATGTCCTCCTCCACGAGGTAGCTCATTTCAATGTCGATTTGTGTGAACTCAGGCTGCCGGTCCGCCCGGAGATCCTCGTCACGGAAGCATTTCACTATCTGGAAATACCTGTCGAAACCGCTGATCATCAAGATTTGCTTGAAGATCTGCGGCGACTGCGGAAGCGCGTAAAACGACCCCGGGTTGACGCGGCTCGGCACAAGATAATCCCGGGCTCCCTCCGGAGTCGAGAGGGTAAGCATGGGAGTTTCGATCTCGAGAAATCCGCCGTCGGACAGAAAATTCCGCGTGTACATTGCTATCTTATGCCGAAGACGCAGGTTCCGCTGCATCTTCTCTCTGCGAAGGTCGAGATACCTGTTGTGAAGACGCAGGTTCTCATCCACTTTGTCGGTCAACTCGCCTATCTCGAAAGGTAACGGAGCGGCGGGGGCGAGGCGGAGTAAATCTCCGGCGACTATCTCCCACTCTCCTGTCCTCATCGAGGGATTCGCGGTCCCTTCAGGACGGACGCGAATCTTCCCCTTCACCGAAATAACGAATTCGCTGCGCAGTTCCCGGGCTCGCTCATGTACCTCAGGGGTGAGCTCGGGGTTGATTACCACCTGAACTGCGCCTGTATGATCCCAAAGTTCAATGAAGATGAGACCGCCGAGATCTCTCCTTCGCCTGACCCACCCGTTAACGACGACAGGAAGCTCTTCTCCGCTCTTTCCGGAGACATCACCGCAATAGACCGTTCTTTGCCACTCTTTTTCGAAATACCGTTGCGCACCTTCCATGAAGCGTTCCCTCCAGGAGCCGTTTACCCTTTGCGGGTAGAGGTCAGTTTATTTTTCAGTTCGGCAACGAGCAGGGACAGTGTAATTTCCTGCTGTTCCGCCGTTGCGAGATCCTTCACCATTACCGTGCCGCGCGTGCGTTCGCTCTCGCCGAGAATGCAGGCGAATCGTGCGCCGCGCGATGAAGCGGCCTTCATCTGCGCTTTCATACTCTTCCCGGCAAGATCCATCTCCGCTACGATTCCGTTCCGGCGAAGCATATCCACAAGCTGCAGGACATTCCGCCTCGAGATATCATCCAGGGCAACCGCGAAGACTTCCACGGTGGGAACGGAACCAAAAGAACACTCCTGCTGCTCCATCACCATCACAATACGATCAACGCCTGCGGCAAATCCGACGCCGGGGACATGCGGCCCTCCGATCGCTTCCGCGAGGTTGTCGTAACGGCCTCCGCCGCAGACAGCGTTCTGGGAGCCGAGCTCTCCTGAGAGAATTTCGTACGCCGTCTTCGTATAGTAGTCCAGTCCGCGGACAAGGCGCTTATCAAGACGGTAGGAGGCGCCGAGAGCATCAAGGCTGTCTTTCACCACGTCGAAGTGTTCGCGGCATTCGCCGCAGAGGCTGTCGTAGACATCGGGAGCCTCTTCAGTGACCGCTTTGCACCCGTCCCGCTTGCAGTCCAATATGCGCAGGGGGTTCCTTTCGAGGCGCCCGAGACACGTCTCGCAGAGATTGTCCTTTCTCGACTCGAAGTAGTCGGTGAGACGCTTCCGGTAATCGGGGCGGCACTCGGGACACCCGACGGAATTGATCACCACCTCAAGGTGACGAAGCCCCAGCCGCCGGAAGAGTTCCAGGGAGATGGCGATAATCTCGACATCGGCATAGGGAGAAGAAGCGCCGATACTCTCGAAATCGACCTGCCAAAACTGTCTGTACCGTCCCTTTTGAGGGCGTTCGTACCGGAACATCGGGCCGGCGCACCACATTTTCACCGGCTGAGCCATCGTTCCCATCCGGTGTTCAAGATATGCGCGCACCATGGACGCCGTAGCCTCCGGACGGAGCGTAATGCTCCTGTCCCCTTTATCGAGAAAAGTGTACATCTCCTTTTCGACAACGTCGGTTGTATCGCCGATTCCCCTTGAAAACAGCTCCGTATGTTCAAAAATAGGAAGATGTACTTCCGAATATCCAAAATGACGGGCCGTCTCCTGCACCATCCTAAAGACGTACGCCCATTTCCACGATTCCTCCGGAAGAATATCCCGAACTCCTTTTGGTGCGCTCATTTCCGCCATGTTTTCTCCTCCCGACCGGCGGTTTTTGCCCCGCCGAAACGCTGTTGCATTCCTTCACCTCAAAGAAAAGATGGAGACACCTCGAGGGCGAATACATTATGCAAGCGAGTATACCCATTCCTTCGTTTTTTTTCCAGAGATGATCTAAAAAAAACAAAACCCGACCCTCAATTCGGGGCCGGGCTCAAATGCGTTGAATACGCCGCGTGAATTCAGCGCGATTCCAGCTGAAACTTGATGGCCGTCCTTTCTTCATCGTCAATGGAAATTTTCGAAAAGGCCGGTATACACACAAGATCAATACCGTTGGGAGCGACATACCCCCTTGCGATTGCAATGGACTTCACCGACTGGTTCACGGCTCCGGCGCCCACTGCCTGAACTTCGACCGCCCCTTTCTCCCGCAGTACCGCTGCAATGGCTCCCGCGACCGACTTTGGCTGTGACTTTGCAGAGACCTTGAGCACTTCCATAAGTAGCGACCTCCTTCGTAGATTGACGATCTGCGCATATCGGAACGCATCCGGCGAATCATGAGCTCGAAGAAACAAGTTCTCCTTCAATTCGTCAGGGCGAGAAAGCCTAAGAGTCTGCCACTAGAGTTCTCCGAAAGTTTCTAAATTAGTATAATCGCAGGAGCAAGTTCTTTGCAAGGAGTGAATCGCTTTTTTCTCTTTTTTCAAAAAAACGCTCTATCATCCTGTTTCAGTAATTCGAGGCGCAAGGAGATGGACTCCTGTCTTGCGACGGCTCATTTTCACCCGTTGTTTCCACCCTGCCGCAGGCGAAGCAGACGGTGCTCCATAGCGGTCAACCGTTCGCGGTCACGCACTGAAAGCCGGGAAAAAAGCTTTTCGCGTGCTGTTTTTCCCAGGTTCGCGCGTCCTGCTCCACGGTCTTTTAAACTTCCCCATGAGATTTTGTCACGTCCGCTATACAGATCAAAGTCCGCCAGCCTGTCGCCGTTCTCCGCGTACTCCAGCCCCATGAGCAACTCCTTGACGAGCAGCGTCGAAAGAAAAGTAAAAAGACGAAGGCGGTATATCTGGACAGGCATCAGAATATGCGCAAAATCCTTCCCCCAGCCTTCTCCGAGGATCATGCCTATCTCCAGAGAGCCGAGGAGTGCGCGAAGACGCTCGGCATGCTCCATGAAAAAACCCCACGAATCGTATATCCGTATTTCCATCTCGTTCCATGAGCGGTTTTCCAGCCCTTCGCTGAAATACCAGAGGCCCCTGCTCCGGAGAAACACATTTAAGTCATAAAAGAAAGTCCCTTCCACAAAAAGCACGTCGTTCAGCATATCCGCCACGGCTATGAGACCGTTCAGAGGAGCGTACGTAAAGCAGACCGCAATCTCGTTTCTTCGTGAACTCCCTAAAAGAGCTCGCAGCCTCCCTCTCCGTACGGTTGCTCCGGGAATACCTCCCCCTGCGAGATCGTTTTCAATCTGATCAAGCACACGCTCCTTGTCGCCGAAGATACGGAAAAAGAGAATACGAGGAAGCAGACGGACTGATTCAAGGCGGCAGGAGCTGTCGTTCACAAGGGCGGCAAGCACCTCGTCAGAGGAAGAGGAAACAATCCGGAACTCTCTCCCTCCGTCATCCTCCTTTCCGTGAAGCGCGACAATCGTCTGCCCCTCTCCGGCGCAGTCCAGGGCGCTTTCAAAGGTATGCCTCGTTACGGAGAAAGCGGCGGAAAGCGCATGATCCAAAGCGCTTCGCTCTCCCTTAAGGAAGAGAACCCGAGGACCGCCTCGAACAATCGAAAGCATCAACACACCTCCCTACTGTAATCAAAGGCCGACTCTTCTTTTATTGAGCCGGGCGTCGTTCACATACCCGGGGTACTCCAGGGCCAATACTTCCCCTGTGTCGACACGTAAGACATGAATCGCATAAAGACCATTAAGGAACACCTGTCCTTGACTCGGCGCTTCCTCCGGAACAGGCGCATGCCCGAAAAGGTTGAAATGGCCGTATGGAGTCTGCAATCCTTCCGGTTCGTGGCTTAGATTGAAATCCAGACCGCACATCTCGATTCGCCCGCTCTTAATAATTACAGAACTGTCGGGGAAGAATTCGCGGACACTCTCTTCGTGATCGTGATTCCCCGTAACAAGAACTATCCTGCTCTTCTGAACAGATGAGAGCACCGAAGTGAGCTCCATCAGTTTTCTTCGATACAGAGGGAGTTCGCCCGGACGAATCTCAAGCTTCACGTCATCCGCCAAGTCTCCTGTATGGACGATGCACTGAGGCTCGAAAAACCGTATCAAACGCCTCATCACTCCGTAAAAGGTGGACGGAGTATCCGAGAAGTGCAGCGCTACTTTTCCCCGAAGCGCTTCTGCGTCAACGGGGAGAGACAGCCCCAAAACAAGTCTTCTGTACAGCGGAAGCCACGTATTTCTTCCCACAAAGCAACCCTCTCTTCACAACAGATTCTACCACGATATTTCCCCGCATTTCTTCTCGTGCTAGAATGAGAGGACAAGAGGCCTCATACATGCATTTGCGGGATCGGAGGATTCCTGATGAACACCGAAATTTGCGAACGAGTGTCAAAAGAACTCAAACTGCCGCGCGACTCCGTGCACGCAGTGCTCCTGCTCCTCGAAAAAGACTGTACTGTGCCGTTCATTGCCAGGTACAGGAAAGAGGCGACAGGCTCATTGGATGAAGAGGCCGTCCTTGCTATCAAGGAGCGTTCGATCCGTCTTGAAGAGCTGGAGGCGCGCAGAAGCGCGATTCACGCCTCGCTTACTGACCGTGGGCTTCTTAATCCTGAATTGGAAAAGGCAATCGCGAACGCAGCTTCTCTTACTGCGCTCGAAGATATCTATCTCCCATACAGGCCGAAACGCAAGACGAGAGCGTCCATAGCGGCTGAGAAAGGACTTGCTCCACTCGCCGACCTGCTACTCCGTCAGGAGGGGAACGATCCTTTCAGCCTTGCAATCTCTTTCCTCTCCGAAGAAAAAGGAGTTGCAACAGAAGAAGAGGCTCTGCAGGGCGCAAAGGATATTATCGCCGAACGTATCAGCGAAAATAGGGAGGCGCGCCGCCAGGTCCGAATTCTTTTCGGCAGGAGAGGAAAGCTGAAAAGCAGCTGTATCAAGGGAAAAGAAGAAGAAGGAGCCAATTTCAAGGACTGGTTCGCTTGGGAAGAGCCCGCGGCGCTTGCTCCTTCCCATAGGATACTGGCAATGTTCAGGGGAGAACGGGAGAAGGTGCTTTCGCTCTCTCTGCTCCCACCCGAGGAAGAAGCGCTTCGTATTCTCCGGGATATTTTTGTGCATGGCGTAGGCCCCGATTCCATACTTGTGAATGAAGCGATTATCGACGGCTATCGGCGCCTGCTCGCGCCCTCCATGGAGACCGAACTCCGCAACGCGCTGAAAAAAAAGGCGGACAGGGAGGCTATCGCTGTCTTTGCAAAGAACGTCCGGGAGATTCTTCTCGCCTCGCCGCTCGGCCCCCGGAATATACTCGCAGTTGATCCGGGTTTCCGGACAGGCTGCAAGTTCGTCTGCCTTAACCGGCAGGGTGATCTGCTCTTTAACGGGACAATTTTTCCTCATCCTCCCCGTGCCGATGAAGCAAAAAGCGCGGAGATCATGCGGAAGGCAATAGACGAGTATGGAATTGAAGCCGTCGCCATCGGCAACGGAACGGCGGGGCGGGAAACAGAACGTTTTTTCCGCGGACTCGGACTCCCTTCGGACATTCTGATCACGATGGTGAACGAGAGCGGCGCGTCGATCTATTCCGCTTCGGAGACGGCGCGGCGAGAGTTTCCGGAACATGATCTCACGGTGCGCGGCGCAGTGTCCATCGGGCGCAGACTGCTCGACCCGCTCGCCGAACTTGTCAAACTTGATCCTAAATCGATAGGCGTCGGTCAGTACCAACACGACGTTGATCAGAAAGAACTGAAAAATGCGCTCGCGACGGTTGTCGAATCCTGCGTGAACGCAGTCGGCGTAGAACTGAACACGGCGAGCCTTGAACTGCTCTCTTTCGTCTCCGGCATAGGCTCCGGAACAGCGGACCGTATCATTAAATTCAGGGAGGCGAACGGCCCGTTCTCCTCCAGAAAAGAGTTATTGAACGTCCCGCGGCTCGGACCGAAAACATTTGAACAGGCAGCAGGGTTCCTTCGAATCCGCGGAGGAACGAATCCTCTCGACGCAAGCGCAGTCCACCCCGAACGCTATCCGCTTGTCGAGCGTATAGCCGCGGATCTGGGGTGTTCTCTCCCGGACCTGCTCTCAAGCCCGACGATGAAGAACAAAATTGATGTAAAGCGGTACATCTCCGAAGACGCGGGCCTTCCTACGCTTACCGACATACTGAACGAACTGGAAAAACCCGGGCGCGACCCGCGGGAGACGTTCGAGCCGTTCACATTTCAAGAGGGCGTCGAGAAGATTGACGACCTGCTCCCCGGCATGCCGCTTCCCGGGATCGTTACAAACATCACTTCTTTCGGTATCTTTGTCGACGTCGGCGTACACCAGGACGGACTCGTCCACAGGAAGCGCCTGCCGCACGGGAAAGAGTTTCGTCCCGGAGAGCGCGTCAACGTCTCGGTACTTGAGGTGGATCGTCCGCGCAAACGCATCTCGCTCTCAATGCGTGAAGAGAAAAAGGGTACGAACCGATGAGCGCTCCCCAGATCGTGGTAATCGGCGCCGGTCCCGCCGGACTGATTGCCGCGGGACGCGCGGCTGAGAAAGGCGCCAGGGTCATTCTGGTCGAGAAAAATCAGACCGTCGGTGAAAAGCTCCTTATCAGCGGGAAAAGACGGTGCAACCTGACAAACGCCGAGGAAGACATGGATGTCTTTCTCTCAAAGTACGGACCGAACGGAAAATTTCTCTACTCCTCTTTCGCCGGCTTCGGACCCCGCGAGACAGTTTCTTTTTTCCAATCCAGGGGAGTGCCGCTCAAGGAAGAACGGGGCAAACGGTTCTTCCCGGCAACAGGCGGATCGGAGGGGGTGCTCGCAGCCCTTCTGAACTATGTACGGGAAGGCGGAGTCACCATCTACCGCAAGCGTGAATCGATCAACCTCGAAATTCGCGACGGTCGGGTCCGTCGCTTCATACTCAGGGGACAAGAAGTGGAGGGAGACGCGTTCATCATCTGTACGGGGGGAAAGTCCTTTGCGAAGACTGGATCGACAGGCGACGGTTACCGCTTCGCACGCAGGGCGGGACACACCGTCATTCCTCCTGTTCCGGCGCTCTGCCCGGTCAGAACAGTGGAAAAGTGGCCCCTTGCTTCCCGGGGGATGACACTACGTAACGTCTCACTCACTCTTTGGAAAAATGATGAAGTGGCATCGCAACGCTTTGGAGAGCTTCTGCTGACACATTTCGGCATCAGCGGTCCGATTGCTATGGACATGAGCAAGGAGATTGCAGCCGCCATGGAAACGGGCACGGCCAGGCTTACTCTGGACCTCAAGCCGGCGCTTTCTCTTCCTGTGCTGAAAAACAGGATTGGCAGGGATTTTGAGAAGTTCTCCGGCAGAAAATTCAAGGACTCTCTCGGGGAGCTTCTCCCAAGGGGGCTCATTCCTGCAGTACTCGCTCTGAAGCCTCTACCGGAGGATAAAATTGTGAACTCCGCAAGCAATCAGGAAATCGAAACGCTTGCCGAGCTGCTCAAAGCCTTTCCTCTGACTCCGGACGGACTTCTCGGATTCGACTGGGCAATAGTGACCAGCGGCGGTGTCGCGTTGAAGGAGATCGAGCCCCGAACGATGCGATCCAAGCTGGTGGAGAACCTCTTTTTCGCCGGAGAAGTGCTCGATCTCGACGGTCCTACCGGCGGGTTCAACCTCCAAATGTGCTGGAGCACAGGGTACCAGGCAGGAGAGAGCGCGGCTGACCTCTCATTGCCGCGCTAAACAAAGCGAGAGAGGAGATACATAGTGCCGATCAACATTTCTTTCCTACGAAAGCAATTCCGGTATCTCGTACTCGTTGCAGCGCTTCTTCTCCACGGCACACTTTCATCGTGCGCGGCTCCCAGGGTAGCCGGAAAGATTCTACTGCTCAACTCATACTCCATTGAAGACACGTGGACTGCCGAGACAAATCGAGGCATCGCAGCAGCTTTTGAGGAGAACGGAGCCAATGTTGAATTCTTTGTTGAAAACCTCGATATCACGGGGACGTTCTCCGCAATGCACCTCCCGGAACTCCGGGAGCTCTATCGTACTCGGTACACTTCAATGCGCCCGGATCTTATCATCACAACGGAAAATGACGCTACATCATTCGCTCTCGGACAAAGAGGCGTCCTTTTCCCCGACGTTCCCATCATCTTCTGCTCCCTTACGAACAAAGCGCTTCTCTCTATTATCCCCCGGACAAAGGGAACGGGAATCTTCAGTGAAAACACCTCGCTTTTTATATTGCGGGAAATAATCCGCCTTCATCAGAACGCCCCCCGTATCGCGCTTGTTACGGATATGTCGCCTCGCGGGTTTCGTGATATTGCACAAATGAACGAGGCGGCAACAATGCTCTCGATTCCGAGAAAACGTCTGCAACCGCTTTTCGGAATGGATATCGAACAGCTCACAACATCTCTTTCCGAGCTTCCTCCGAACTCTGTTATCATCCTCGGGCACTACAATATTACCCGGGAGGGAGATCTCGTTTCTTTACCCCGTCTGATAGAGGCTATTCAAGAAGCTTCGGATCTCCCTGTGTACTCTCTCATAGAAGAAGGGGCCGCATTAGGCGTTTTGGCCAGCGTCTCCGAAGGAGGCTTTCAGAAGGGATTCGACGCGGGAGAAATTGCGTTTGAGCTATTAAAAGGATCGTCTCCCGAATCGATGCCTCCGAGAGAAGGACAGGCTCCGAAACTTCTTTTTAACTACTCCGGAATGCGGGAGTTTAGCATCCCAAGATCGGCCCTTCCCCCGGGAAGTATTATTCTAGGAGATCCCTTTTATAATATCCAGGAGTATACTCCTTTTATTTTCGCAAACCTTTTTCTCCTTCTTTTCCTTGCGGGATTGGCCGTTTATCTGAAGAGAAAGATCAACAGACGAAAAAAAACGGAAGAGGAGCTCCTTCGACAGACAGAGTACTGGAAAAAGCTCTTTGAACACTCTCCTCAAGGTATTCTTATCTACGATGGCGCAGGCCAAGTAAAAGAGGCAAACAGCCGTTTCCGGGAAATGTTCCGTCTTTCGGGGCCGGCTCCGCTTCCAGAAAATATCACGTCGCTTCTCTCCGGAACCGAAGCTGATTTTTCGCGAAACGACATTTTTCCACAGGAGGAGAACATTTCAGGTACAGCCGCGCCGGCAAAGGAGACGGCTCTTCCTGACGGGGACGGCGGAACGCTCTCTGTCTCATTCCAAGCCTTTCCCCTGTCGTCAAATGATGAGGAAACTCATTATTGCGCTCTCTTCCATGATATAAGAGACAGGAAAACGATGGAACAGAAGCTCCATCGGAGAACGATTCTTCAAGAGCGAATGACAGCTATTTCCTCTCGATTCGTCCTCTTCCAGAACTTCAGGGACTCCATGGAAGCCGCGCTCGAAGATATACTTGCACTTTCGGGAGCGCGTACCGCCTCGCTTTTCGTGATTTCCGATTCAGGAATTCTGATTCCTGAAATGGAAGCGTTTTCTCCGGACAAAGCGGGCCCCTCTCTTGCCGCAAACTTCTCCGACGGCGACGATTTCTTCTGGAAATCTCTCCTATTGAACGACGCCCTTCCCTCCGTCATCACCATCGAATCAGCAGTACATAAAGTAAGAGAGAGTAAATGGGATTTTCTAAAGGAAATGGGGATCGACTCCATCACGATTCTCCCTCTTTTCGTCAAGACAAGTTTCCAAGGATTTCTAGCGCTCACAGACCCTCTCCAGCAGTGGGTAGACATGTCCAATGACCCTCTGCTCGGTCTTTTCTCCGACCTGATGGCAATGGCTATCGAGCGACGCAAAGAGGAGGACTCCCTTCGGGAGACGCATGAGCGAATTCACGACAGATTCACCGGAGCCATAACAGCGCTCTGCCAGGTCAGCGAACTCAGGGACGTCTCCACATCGGGACATCAGAAAAATGTTTCTGTTCTTGCAGAGGGCCTTGCAAACGAAATGCAGCTCCCCGAAGAGGTTCGGATGGGGGTCAGGTACGCAGGACTCGTGCATGATTTAGGTAAACTCTATATACCTGCCGAAATCCTGGGAAAGCCCTCCCGGCTCTCGGAAGCCGAGTACGAGCTCGTAAAAAAACACCCCGAATTCGGACACGATATTCTCTCCCTGCTGAATTTCCCCTGGCCATTGGCGGAGATTGTTCTTCAACACCATGAACGCGTTGATGGAACGGGCTACCCGTATTCCCTGAAGAGAAAAGATATTCGCATTGAGGCGCGTATCTTGTCTGTCGCAGATGCTTTTGAGGCCATGACATCCGATCGCCCCTACAGAAAGAGAAAGACGGTGAAAGCCGCTCTGAAGGAACTTATTGATCTTGCGGGGAAAGCCTATGACGCAAAGATAGTGAAGTCGTTTGTGAAGATGATTCTTGAGCGTGGGGAAAATCCTTAAGAGTACAAGCAACTGGGACAGCGCGCACTGAATCTTTGTAAAAACGCAAGCGCCCGAGCTCCCATCGGGGGACTCGGGCGCTTGCAAAACGAACTGTGAAAGATGGGTTATTCCTTGCCCGCGATGTACTGCGCCAACTCCACCATCCTGTTCGAATAGCCGTACTCGTTGTCGTACCACACCATGACCTTGGCGACCTTGCCCATGATCACCTTGGTGGAAGGCGCGTCGACAATACCCGAGTGCGTGTTGCCGATGATATCGGCGGAGACGATCTCTTCGTCGTTGTACTCGACGATTCCCTTCAGTTTTCCGTCGGCTGCCGATTTCAGCGCCGCGTTGACGGACTCTACGGTAACTTCCTTTTTGAAATGAACGACGATATCTGTCAGAGATCCGTCGGCTACCGGAACACGTACAGAGATCATGTCCATCTTGCCTTTAAGCTCGGGGAAAAGAGGAACCATAGCCTTTGCCGCACCCGTTGTTGCAGGCACAAGAGAAACTGCAGCGGCACGTCCTTTTCTGCCGCCCCCCTTCGGTACATCGACGAGGACCTGTGTCGATGTGTAGGCGTGAATGGTTGTTCCCATCAGATATTCGATGCCGAAAGCGTCGTTAAGAATCTTTGTCACCGGCGCCAGAGAGTTTGTCGTGCAAGAGGCGTTGGAGACGACGACATGTTTTGCCGGGTCGTACATATTCTCGTTCACGCCGAGGACGATGGTAAGGTCGGAGTCTTCAGCAGGAGCGCTGATGATGACCCGCTTCGCTCCGGCCTCGATGTGTGCCATGGCTTTTTCTCTCTTCGTAAAAAACCCAGTGCACTCAAGAACAATATCCACACCAAGCTCTTTCCAGGGAAGTTTTGCAGGATCCTTTTCCTTAAAAAGAGGGATTTCTTTCCCGTCAAGTACCAGGCTGTTCTCTCGAGCTTCGACCGAGAAGTTGGCTTTTCTGTGGATAGAGTCGAACTTTATCAGATAGGCCATCTCCGAGGCCGGCGTCAGATCGTTCAATGCGACGATCTCAACATCGGCAGGCTTGTTCGCCATATAGCAGCGAAGAACAAGCCGCCCGATCCTTCCAAGTCCGTTGATTGCTATTTTTTTCATTGCAACACCTCCAGAAGTGTATGAATAGCTTTAATCTACATTGCCATATCTTATCACAAAGTGAACGGTCAGTCAGCAAGCTCTTCGTTGTGTCTTTTCTCATCCGGGATATGAGAACGTGCTATCCACCATACGCCGGCGCCGGCAGTCACAGGAATTGTGAGAAGCAGTCCTACCGTGCCGGCAACACTGCGCAAAATCTCCTGTGCGATGTGCGGATCGTTGAGAAGTGCGACCAAATCTGGGCCCTCCATCGAGATTAGAACGACGAACGGGAGCGAACTCCCGAGGTAGGCAAGTATCAACGTATTGATCATACTGCCGAGAACATCGCTCCCGACGTTGATCCCGGCCCTCCATAGTCTTCGCAGCGGGATCGAGGGATCGTAGGAGTACAGCTCCGCCATCGACGAGGTCACCGAAACCGCTACGTCAAGCACAGCTCCTATGCCGCCGACCATCACTGCGGCAAGAAGAAGCCCCCGCAGTTCAAGGTGAGGCGCAACGGAAAAAAGAAGCACGGCGCTATCGTTCTCCAGTCCGGTCAGCTGCCACAGCCCAACCATAATCCAGCCCGTAACCGAGGCTCCGATTGCTCCTCCTACGGCCCCGATGAAAGGAATTGGCCAAAGAGCGCGTTTGGGAACGACGAAGACTATCGTCAGCAGAGAAACCCCAGCTATAGCCAAGATAGCGAAAGGCACAGGCGTATACCCTTCGGCAAGCATCGGAACGAACCATCCAAGTAACAGGAAAAGCGACAGAAACAGACCGCAGAGAGCCTTTACCCCCGACGTACCCGCAAGAACGGCAAGCGCTGCGCAGGCCAAGGTGATAAAGCCGGCGACAGCGGGTATC
>ERZ795053.5189-NODE-5189-length-13590-cov-11.714296_pt1 | contig 13590 bp, 10 predicted proteins | sample MGYA00375137_ERZ795053 | MGnify/ENA primary metagenome ERZ795053 (study PRJEB30182, sample SAMN05720284) | activated sludge metagenome | isolation source: Anaerobic digester | place: Hong Kong | collected 2014-12-17 ... | reverse complement strand
TGGATAGTATATATTTCGCCAATCGGAATTTGTTTTACCGGGGGCATGTCGTAGTCGTCGTCAACGCACGAGAACATGATTGCTGCCACAGCAACAAGCAGTGTTAAAATTGATAGCTTTTTGAAATTTTTCATGATATATATTTTTTTATTATTTACGAATTAAAAACTTACGGTTAAAATAAGCATATATGATCTGCCATACATATAAAAATAATTGGCAGGGAATTTATTGACATCTTTATTCTCATAATCGAAACGCAATTGTTCGTATCCTCCAGTAATCAGATCCTGATTATCGAGAATATTGGTAATGTTAGCAAATAAGCTAATATAATATTTATCGATGCGCCACGATTTTCCTCCGGTTAAGTTTAAGGTATAACCACTGGGTAGTTTTTCCTGTTTCAGAATCTGATCCATAAGCTCTGATCCCACATCTACTCCTTCTACAGCAGAAGTTGTTCGTCGGGCAGGATTAAAACTCAAGTAAATATTATCGAAATAACTTGCATCCAGTTTTACCCACCAGTACTTTGGAGAGCGGTATTCGATTCCCAAGGAGTAGGCTGTTTGTGGTGTTCCATCTACTCGAAAATCTTTCACATAAACGGTTTCGTTTTCAGCAATAATTCCTGCGTCGTTATCGCGAATGATGGTTACATTAGGCCTTGAGTCCCAGGTATACTGGCCCATTGCAGCAGCCGCTGTTAATGTAATGGTAGATGTTATTTTACCTTCTACACCAGCTTCAAAACCAAAGTACTTTTTATCAATTCCGGTCATAGCATAGTTTACAAAACTTGCATATGCATCGTGATAAAAGCTCATTACATCGGTTTGGTCGGTAACGGTTGAGTAATACCCCGATAATCGTCCGGTAATGTATGGTAATCGGGCCAGGTAATTTACATCAAAGCTCATAATTTTTTCGCTGGTAAGCCCACTTACTAAATTATCACGTGTACGAGGCGAAAGGTAAGCATCTTCGAAAAATGGAGCCCTTGTCAGGTATCGTCCGTTTGCATAAACAATATGCCTTCCGGTAATTTTATATGTTAATCCTCCGGTTAGGTTGTAATTCAGGAAGTTTTGTTTTTCCGAATCACCATATGAGTTATCGGGAAATTTCCCAACACGCATATTACCTGTTCGGTAAAAGCTGGTATTTGAAACACCTGCGCCCAAATAGATATCCAGGTTATTAATGGTATAATCAGCTTTAGCAAATCCGTTTATTTTGCTGATGTTTGATTCGTAATCGTAACCAAAAACATCTCCTTCGCGGGCAATACGGTTTGGATTATTTAAATCACTTTGCAGCTGATCAGAATTGTCAACATCGCCTAAAGCAAATTTATCGATATCGTACCAAAATTCACCTCCAAGTAAATCTTCCACAAGTTTATAATGGCGGTTATTGTAGTATGAGTAACTTACATTACCTAAAACACTTAGGTCAGCATTTACATCATAATTAAAGTTTACATTGGCCATAATTTGGGAATGATCATCGCGGCGGTCTTCAACCATATATTTCGATCGGATACCACTATATTCATTTCCTTCAATTCCGTTCCAATCTTCAACCACATAGTATTCGTCATAATTGGCCTGGTATAAATCATCCCATTGCACCTGTTGGTTTATCCAACCTTCGTAATTTTCGTCGTTTCGGTTGTAATATGGTAAATTTCTGTAATAGTTAGGCCTTGGATCCGGTGCATCGCCCCAGTTAAGTGCGGTGTTTCCATTTCTTCCAAACGAGTATGCTACCGAAGAGTTTAGCTTCATTTTTTCGTTAATATCCCATAAATGGTTAAGGATAAAATAAGGTTTCCACGAATCGGCTACACGTGCATTTCTAACTTCGCCATTTTGGTATCCCCAGTTGGCATTGTAAAAATTAGATCCGTTTAAATCGTAAGCTTCTTGTGTTGATCCTATCTGCTTACCTCTTTTGTTTGGTGTTGCAAAAGCTGTTAACGATACAGAGTGTTTCTCGTTTATTATTTTTTCAGCGGCTAAAAAATAGGCCCATGCATCGTAGAATGTTCCTTCGATGTATCCTTCCTGAGCCCATCGACGGGAGCCCGAGAAAGTTACAGCCCAGTTGTTTTCCATAACTCCTGTTGATGCTGTTACCATAGCGCGGTGTTTGTAATTTGCATCTCGGTACATATACGAACCACGAACTCCCGGCCTGTATTCCGAAGCACGGGTAATAATATTAGCTCCACCACCAATATAGTCAATGGATAAATCATTATTGTCCTGTCCGTAAAATACTTCTTTATTACGTTGTACATCGTTTAATCCACCCCAATCAGAATAAAATGAACGTCCTGTTTCGGGATTATTCATATCCAATCCATTGAAAAAGACTGCGGAGTTTTCAGCGTCATAGCCTCTTGCCCTGAAACGAGCATTACCAAATGTGTAAGCTGCTATTTCAGAAAAAACATCATCCGATGATTGCAAAATACCACTGATACTTTGTGAGCTTTCGTCGTCGAGATCGGCTTCTTCGAGCACAATAATCGGAATTTCGTTTACTCCGGAAGCAATGCCCGGGGTATAAGTTAAAGTTATACTTCCTAAATCAAGCTGTTGTTCTGTCCCAAACTGAAAATTAACCTCTTTTGTTTCAAAATCATCACCCGAAATAATTACTGTTCCTTCATTTGCAGGAACATCACTTAAAAGAAATTCTCCATTTAGGTTGCTTTTAGTTTCTATATCAGTACCAGCTATTTTAACCGAAATATTTTCTGTCGGTTTAGCTGTTTTACTGTCTATAATGGTTCCGCGCAATGTTCGTTGCTGAGCAAAGCCCGAAACTACCAAAAACAACGAGAGGAAAAATGTTAATGTAAGATGTCTCATGTGTTTTTATTTATTAAAAAGTAAAGGTTTAGTATATTGTTGATTTATTTATTTTTATACGCCCGATCCCTCATTAATTTGTAAAGAAAAAGGATCTAAAAATACATACTAATTTTTTAGTTCCGAAATTTTTTTTTACAATTACCAACAATTTAATAATCAACAGCATGAAACAGAAATTTATTATAATTAATCGCACGTTTTTAGTGTTTTTTTCTTTGTTTGTAAGTTTAAATTCGCTAAATGCTCAACAAAAGCAATATAAGGTTGTAACCATAGCTTTTTATAATCTGGAAAATCTTTTTGATACGTTGGATACTCCGGATAAAAATGATTTTGAATATACTCCCGAAGGCCGCAATAAATGGGATTCTAATAAATACTGGTCGAAACAGAAAAATATGTCGGAAGCCATTGCTCAGATTGGGGCCGATTTAACCAAAACGGCTCCGGCTATAGTGGGAGTATCGGAAATAGAAAACAGGATTGTTTTGGAGGATCTGGTAAAAATGCCGGCGCTGGCACAGTATAAGTACGAAATTGTGCATTACGAATCGCCCGACAAAAGGGGTATTGATGTTGCATTACTATACCAGAAGGATGTTTTTAAAGTAACAAACAGTGTTTCGGCTACTTTAAAGATTGAAGGAAGAGATGATTTTTTTACCCGCGACCAGTTGGTTGTATCTGGAATGCTTGATGGTGAAGAAATGTTTTTTATTGTAAATCACTGGCCATCGCGCAGTGGAGGTGAGAAAAGAAGCCGCCCTTTACGAAATGCGGCAGCCGACTTAACACGTTCCTTAGCCGATTCGATAATGGCAATTAACAAAGAAGCAAAAATTGTGATTATGGGTGATTTAAATGACGATCCCAACAATGAAAGTGTATCAAAGCACCTCGGGGCTAAAAAAACGATAAAAGAAACAAAAAAAGGCGATTTGTTTAACGCCGATTATACCTTATTTGAGCAGGGCATAGGCTCACTGGCTTACCGCGACCAATGGAATTTATTTGATCAGATTATAATTTCGGATGGTTTGCTTTCAAAGGATAAATCGAGCTACTCGTTTTACAAAGCTTTTATATTTAACGCTGAGTTTTTAAAGGAACAAAGCGGGCAATATAAAGGTTACCCCTTACGCACACATGGGGGTGGGGTTTATAAAAACGGGTATAGCGACCACTTTCCATCGTATATTTATTTAATAAAAGAAGTAGAATAAAAGTATTTAAACACTACCTCCAACATTATAATAAAAGCACTATTTTTTAGTGCTTTTATCTTTTATAGAACAACCAATGGCTTTTGTAAAATCGGGATCAGGTTTTTTATTCTCCAGCAATGCATTAACAGCATCGGCGAGGTATTTTTTACTTACCTGCTCTGCGTCCTTATAATTATCGTCGATGGTACCAATATAGGCCACTTTAAAATCCTGCCCCTCCTTTTTTAATAAATATACATGCGGAGTACGTGTGGCTCCATAGATTTTATATACTTCTTGTTTTTCATCTAATAAATAAGGAAATGGAAATGATTTTTCTTTAGCTCTTTCCTGCATTTTTTCATATGAATCTTCGGGCACAAGCTCAGGATCATTTGGGTTAACAGCAATTACCGGAAAACCTTTATCGCGAAATTTATTGTCCAATTCAATTATTCTGTCTTCGTATGCTTTTGCGTAAGGGCAATGGTTGCAGGTGAAAATAACAACAGCTCCTTTTTCGGCATCAGCATATTGGTATAGGTTAATCATTTCACCGGTTACATTTCTCAGGGTAAAATCCGAAGCTTTATCACCAACCTGGTAACCCTGAGCGTTTGCAGTAAAAGCTAACGCTAGCATTAATGCAAATAAAATACTATATTTCTTCATTTCTGTGTGGTTTTAAATGGTTATTATATTATAAAAAAGTTTTAAGTTCTTTTTCAAGTTCATCATATTCAAAAGATTGTTCGTAAAATTTTCTTTTTGATTTATTGTAAATAACTGTGGCAGGAATGCCGCCAGTCCAGTTTTTGTCTACTTTATCGATCCATGCATTTGTATCAGGGTCGTCCAGAATAATAATTAATGGTTTAATCTGATGTGTTTTTATAAATTGTTTCACTCGCGGCTGTACATCCTTGCCAAAATCGAGGCTAACCAAAACAATTTCAACACCCCGGTTTGCATATTCTTTATACAGTTTATTAAATGCAGGCATTTCTTTTACACAAGGTTTACACCAGGTTGCCCAAAAATTAACTACATAAACTTTATCATCTGTTTTTTGCAGAAATTGCTTAAATGCATTAAAATCATAAACCTTTATATCCTGCGAAAAAGCGAATGATGTATTGAATAATAATAAAAGGATGATTAACTTAAGATTTTTAAATTTCATGTTATTCAGATTTTGTATTATAACAAGCAATCAGCAAAATTGTTCTTTGTAAATCAGTGGTTTATTAAACTTTTAAGAAATAACATTAGTCTAAGCATTTACATTTAGAAAAAAATTTAACCCTAATTATCTATATCATGAAAAAACCCTACACCACTTTATTATTAGTACTGGTTTTTAATTTAGTTTTTTTACCAGGAGGTTATTTGCAAGCTCAGCAAAAAATTAAAGACCCCAAAACCCACTATGGATTTGAACCTGGCACCAATAAAATGCTTTTTAACTACGAAAGCCTGATTTCCTATTTGCAGGAACTGGAAAAATCTTCGGATCAGGTTAAATTGGAACAAATCGGCACTTCGCCAATGGGTAAGCCTATGTATACCGTTTTTATTTCGTCGGCCGAGAATATTAAAAACCTCGGTAAGCTCAAGGAAATAAACAAGCAGTTAGCTATTAATTCCGAAATTCCTGATCAAACAAGAGAAGAATATATTCGCGAAGGGAAAGTTTTCTTTTTATTTACTTTATCCATGCACTCGAACGAGGTAGCACCTTCGCAAGCTCTGCCACTTATTGTTTACGATCTTTTAACAACTCAAGACGCGAATAAGAAAGCCTGGCTAAACGATGTAGTATACATGGTTGTGCCAAATCATAACCCCGATGGCATGAATATGATTGTAGATCATTACAATAAATATAAAGAAACTAAATATGATGGAGCATCTATGCCGGGTGTTTATCATAAATATGTTGGGCACGATAACAACCGCGATTTTGTGGCCTTAACACAAAGCGATACAAGAGCTATTTCTCAACTTTACAGCAAGGAGTGGTTTCCGCAGGTAATGGTGGAAAAACACCAGATGGGTTCTTACGGGCCACGTTATTTTGTTTCGCCACCCCACGACCCCATTGCCGAAAATATTGACGCAGGAATATGGAACTGGATGAAAATTTTTGGATCGCGCACCATTACAAAAATGACACAAGAAGGTTTAACCGGTGTTAGTCAGAATTACCTTTTCGATGATTATTGGCCAGGGGCTACTGAAACCTGTATATGGAAAAACATGATTGGCATGCTTACCGAAGCAGCCAGTGTTAAATATGCTACTCCTATTTACATTGAACCCAACGAATTAAGAGCTGGTGGCAAAGGTATGGGCGAATACAAAAAAAGTATAAATATGCCAGCACCATGGCCTGGTGGATGGTGGACATTGAACGATCTGATGCAATACGAGATTACATCTACCATGGCATACCTCGAAACAGCGGCTCTTTATAAAAAGGAAATACTGCAATTTAGAAACGATATGTGCCGCAAAGAAGTTGAAAAAGGGAAAACACAAGCGCCTTATTACTATGTGTTCCCCATAAAACAGCACGACCAAAGCGAGCTGGCAAATCTGGTTAATTTATTAAACGATCACGGAGTAAAAGCTTTTGCTTTAAGCCAAGATGTGATTTATAATACTACATTATTTAATAAAGGCGATATTATTGTACCATTGGCACAACCTTTCAGGGCTTTTATAAAAGAAATGCTCGAGTCGCAGGTGTTCCCCGAAAGACATTATACTCCCGATGGCGAGCTTATTCAACCTTACGACATAACTTCGTGGTCGTTGCCCTTGCATAAAGGAGTTAAGGTTTTTGAGATAAATACTTATAAAAATTTATTCGATGGTAATTATTCCGAAATATCTTATCCACTCAGTTTTTTCGAAAAAACAGATGCCGGGTATAAATCAGTATTGCTAACTGCCAATCATAACAATTCGTATTTATTAGTTTTTAATGCATTACAAAAAGGATTGAAAGTTGAGCGCATACTCGAAGATTATCATTACGAGGGAGAAGTTTACCCGGCAGGTAGTTTTATCATTAAAAACACACAGGATTTAAAAGAACTTCTAAAGGACATTAGCTTTAAACCACTTTATGTAACGGAGGATATTCAGGTTCGCAAACAAGAAATAAAAATGCCCCGAATAGCATTACTTGAAAGTTATTTCCATCCCATGGATGCCGGCTGGACAAGATACCTTTTTGATACTTATCATATTTCTTTCGAAACTATACATCCCGACGAGGTGGAGAAAATTGATTTTATAAAGAATTTTGATGTAGTGGTAATCCCTGACGAAGACAAAACTGTATTAATTGATGGTACATACAAATCGGGAAGCGAGCAGTATTTTATGAATTACCCACCGGAATATTTAAAAGGAATGGGCAAAAAAGGTTTTGAAAAAATCTTAAAGTTTATTGACAATGGTGGCAAAGTTATTGCCTGGAGAGATGCTGCCCAGCTATTCTATGGGGTACAGGAATATACTATAGACGAAAAAAATAAAGAGGTATTTGAATTTCCGGTGCGCGACATTTCAGGAGAAATGGTGAAAAAGGGATTCGAATGCCCGGGATCGCTGTTAAAGATTCAATTAAAAACCGGACACCCCATAACATACGGAATGGAATCCGAAATAGGGGTTTTTCATCGTAGTCAGCCGGTTTTTGCAACCCGCCAACCTAATTTCGATGTGGATAGAAGAGTTTTAGGTACCTTCCCGGAAAAAGATATTTTACTTAGTGGTTTTACCAAAAATGAAGAATTAATCGGGAATAAATCAACCATTGTTTGGTTAAAGAAAGGCAAAGGGCAAGTGGTTTTATTCAGCTTTAACCCACAGTTCAGGGCATCAACACCGGTAAGCTATAAATTGCTGTTTAACTCTCTTTTATTATAATCCACAGAACAAAAAGAATGGCAAAAAAGATTGCATGTAACCTTACAAATAATTAAAAAATAAACACATAAAAAGGGTGTTCAAAAAAAACTTTGGGCACCCTTTTCATTAAACAAAAATGTTTTTGGTACAGATTTTAAAAAAAGATAATTTTTTTTTATATCTTACCATGGATGAAAAAGCCGCTTTTAACATTACTTTCTCTTATTTTAAGCATATCGTTTTGTACTTGTGCACAAGCACAAAACAAAATCGATAGTTTAGAAAAGTTATTACAACGGGCAAAGGATAAAGATAAATCCGAAATTCTTAATTTGCTTTCTGCTGAGTATTTGATGGACAATCCTGAAAAGTCTATTGAGTATGCCCAACAGGCTTTAAATAATGCTATCGGTACAAAAGATAAAAAACAAGAAGCTATTGCCTTATTAAAGCTAGGTGATGGAAATTATTACTTACGTAAGATTTCGATAGCTGAAGAATATTATAAAAACTCGGGATATCTTTTTAAGGAAATGGATGATATGGCTAATTACTCCGAAATTCTTAAGAAAATAGGTAATATCTATTTTTTTTATTCGAGAATTGATTCGGCAGAGATATATTACAAATTAGCCATTCAGTTAAAAACAAGAAAGGGAATAAAAAATGGGTTAAGTACTTTGCATGCCAACCTCGGACTAATTTATTTAAACACAGGTAGACTTGATGAAGCTTTTCGGGAACTTGAAGAAGCAATTTCTATAAGTAGAAAAGAAAAGGATGAAAAAACCGAATCGTTTGCCTTAAGCAACCTTGCCATGGCATATTACAACAAAGGGCTTATTGAAGAGTCGATGGATTATAATTTGAAAGCGCTTAAAATATCCGAAAAAAACAATGATTTATATTCTATTTCAACTATTTATAATAATCTGGGAATTATCTACCATTTTCTCGAAAATTTCGATAAATCGCTTGAATACTACAAATTAGCCCTTCAAATTAACCAGAAAAGAAAAGATTTGTATGCTACTGCTATAGCTTACAATAATATAGGTATTATATACTTTGAAAAAGAGCAGTTGGATAGCTCTTTATATTATCATAAAAAATCATTAAAAATAAAAGAAAAACAGTCGGATAATCAAGGCATTGCATCCTCATTGCATAATGTGGCAACCATATACCAGGCTAATGAAGAGTTTGATCAGGCTCTTTCATTTTTATTTCAGGCACTTGAAATAAATCAGGAAATTAATAATTATCTGGCAATTATCGAGAACAAGATAGCTATTGGAGATATTTATCTTGATCTCAAGAATTATGTTAGAGCAGAAAAATACCTTCAGGAAAGCCTTATACTGGCGGAAAAATATTCATTCAATCGCATTTATTTAATTTACAACCTATTATCAGAACTTTTAATGGCAAAACATGATTATAAAAACTCACTCAAATACCATAAACTTTACGCTTCATATAAAGACAGCATACTTATAAGGGATAAAGAAAAATCAATTGAGAATTTAAAGGTTGCCTACGATTTTCAGAAACAAAAGCAAGAAATAGAAATTTTATCGAAAGATAAGGAGCTGCAACTTGAGAAAATGGAAAAACAAAAAGTTTTTCGAAATGGATTATTGCTTATCATTTTTACAACATTATTATTGCTGATTTTAGGATATATAAACTACAAAAACAAAATACGTTCTAATAAATTATTAACAGATCAAAACAACGAGATTAAGAAAAAGAACGAAGAAATCTACCAAAAATCGGAGCATCTTAAAAAAGTAAATCAACAATTAGAAAAACTTTCGATTGTAACAAGCAAAACACATAATGCTATTATAGTTGCTTTACCCGATGGAACAATAGAATGGGTTAACGATGGATTTGTCAGGCTTTATGGCTTTACGTTACATGAATTGTTGCAGGAAAAAGGGAAAACGCTTATAGAGTTAAGCTCGAATTCTGATATCCAAAATATTATTCAAGATATTTTGTTAAGCAAAAAATCCAGAATATATGAATCATCATTTATTTCGAGAGAAGGTAAACAGTACATTTTACAATCGACCCTAACGCCTATTTTGGATGAGAAAGGAGATGTTTCGCGATTGGTTACTATTGATACCGATATTACCAACCTTAAACAAATCGAACAGGAATTAAAAAAGCTTTTATCTACAAAGGATAAGTTCTTTTCTATTATTGCACACGATTTAAAAAATCCTTTCAATTCACTTATTGGCTTAACTCAGCTGCTTGTTCACGGATACGACCGCTTATCTGACGAAAAGATAAAATACTTTCATCAAAACCTTTATCAGATCAGCAAAAATGGGTACGAATTATTGATAAACCTCCTGGAGTGGGCACGTTCACAAACCGGTAAAATCGAGTATAACCCATTAAAAATAAATATATTTGGTTTATCTGAAGAAACGATAACTCTTTTTCAGGCTAAAGCAACAGAAAAGGAAATTCAGCTAATTAACCAGGTACAATCAAATCAATTTGTTGTTGCCGATTTAAATATGTTTAAAACTATTTTACGAAATCTGGTTTCGAATGCATTAAAGTTTACTGATAGGGGAGGAACAGTAGAAATATCGAATTATATTCAAAATGATTCGTTGATTATATCGGTACGTGATACTGGAATTGGTATGCAAAGTGATGTGTTAGAAAAAATATTTAACCTCGATAGCCATTATACTACCAAAGGTACCGATGAGGAATCGGGAACCGGATTGGGACTTATACTATGTAAAGAATTTGTCGAAAAACATGGTGGTACTATTTGGGCCGAAAGCAAACCTGGATTTGGTTCCATTTTTAGTTTTTCGCTTCCTTTAAATCATATCCCATAAAAAGGGTTGCCTGTTCAGGTCTCTCTCCTATTGTTTCTTCTAAACTTGTGGTTTGTAAAATCTTAATTAACGAATAGGATTAGCTTCGCTGAGCTTATTGCTTACGCAATTTCGGTTCCTTCGTCGTGCCTCCTCTGAATGACGTTGCTGCGAGGAAATCCAGATAATTATCAGGACTCTGAGGAACTTTGTGTTACAAAAAATTCCGTATCTAACTTACGGATATTAGGAACTATCGGGAGAACGAGGCAGCCTATAGTTGTTTTAAACTTGAAATGACACTCGTTATTCTAATTACACGAAGAAATTAATTCCTAAAAGGAGGTGGAGTTAAAAAATCGCCAACTAGTAAAAAAATGGTTTAATTTTAGGGTATTGGCTGCTTGGTTTATTAACTCCACCATATATATTGGTTTGTTTTATCAATAGATAATCAAACTCAACTTTACCCTATATAAACTTTTTAAGTTGTTTGTTGTTTTAAATAAAACACTAAATAATAATACGATGGCATTTACTTTAAAAACTGGCGAAAAAGCTCCTTATTTTAGCCTGCTGGCAACAAATGGGGAGGTATATAGTTTAAATGATTTTGAAGATGATTTTCTTGTAATATTTTTTACCTGCAATCACTGTCCATACGTGATTGGGTCTGATGAAACCACAAGAAAAACAGTTGAAAAATATATGCCCAAAGGCGTGCGTTTTATAGCCATAAATTCTAATAGCAAAAACACTTACGAGGAAGATAGCTTTCCAAATATGGTAAAAAGGATGAAACAGTATAGTTATCCCTGGTTATATCTTTACGATGAATCGCAAGAGGTTGCTATGGCTTATGGTGCTCTTCGAACACCTCATTTCTATCTTTTTAATAAACAAAGAGAATTAATTTATACAGGCAGGGCTATTGATAACCCAAAAGACCCTTCAAAAATGACTGTAAATGATTTGGAGCGTGCTCTTGATGAAGCTATTAGCGGATTGGAAATTTCTGTTCCGGTAACAAATCCTATTGGGTGTAATATTAAATGGGAAGGGAAGGATAAACACTGGATGCCGGCCGATGCATGCGATTTAATTTAACGAAACCTTTCCCTCTAACTTATTATCTTTGGCATTAGCATCAATGTACTGATCTATTTTAGTTAGGTCGGTTACTATTTCAATTTTAGTTATAACATTGCTTTTTACCGAGTAATATACTTCCACAAAAAAATCGCCTATTGAATAGAGATTTAACAGGAACTCCCCTCTCCGCAGTTGGGTTAAGTGCTTCCCCTTACTCATTAATTCCATACCTTGTTCGGGCATCGATAACGCCTTAAAATCATCTTTTCTCATAGCAACAAATAATTATTCTTTGCTAAAAGAAACAAGATTTAAGACGAAATGTTTGAACTTAAACCGGGATATTTTCAAGGCTTGCTAAAATCCGGTATGCTTCTTCGGCTGTTTCTCCACAAAAAAGTTTCTCTGGTTTAAATCCGGCACATACTTTGGGGCGGCTGGGAGAATCGAAAATTTTACATTTTAAATCATCGGATAAATGTATGCAACGCACCCCGGCAGGCTTGCCATCGGGCATTCCTGGAATAGGGGATGAAATAGAAAGATAAATACAACATGCGGCACAACCTTCACGACATTCCATGATACAATATTTTAATGCAAAAATAGCATCTTTTTATGTTGATTTAAAAAACAGATAAACAGTTTTATTCTAATCAGTCGTTAGTTTTTTGTACCTTTCTGCTTTAAAAATAATACGATGAAATTTGCACAGACTCTTATTCATGGCATATTAATAAAACGTTACAAACGTTTTTTAGCCGATGTAAAACTTGATAGTGGAGAAATAATTACAGCACATTGCACCAATTCGGGCTCTATGAAAACTTGCCTGGAAAACGGGGCAGAAGTTTATCTTTCGCCGGTTGACGACCCAAACAGGAAAACCAAATTTACCTGGGAAATGATCAAAATAAATGGCGATTGGATTGGAATAAACACCGGCAATCCGAATAAATTAGCATTCGAAGCCGTTAAAAACGGAGAAATTGAGAAGCTGAAAGGCTATACTGAGGTTCAGCGCGAAGTTACATTTGGCGACAGCCGGTTCGATGTTATGGCTAAAAACGAAAATGAAACCTGTTTTATAGAGGTTAAAAACGTTACCTTAAAAGAAGGGGATTATGCCCTTTTTCCGGATGCAGTAACCAGCCGTGGCAAAAAACATCTTGAAACACTTGTAAAAGTTAAAGAACAGGGTATGCGAGCTGTAATGCTTTATGTTATTCAGCGTATGGATGTTAGCATTTTTGCTCCGGCAAAAGAAATAGACCCCGAATACTCTAAAGCGCTGAAAAATGCCTGGGAGAAAGGTGTTGAGATTATTCCTATGCAGGCAAAGGTAAGTCCCGAAAAAATAGAATTAATCAAAGAATTACCTTTTGAGTTATGAGTAAATCCTTTCAAAACGCTTTAATTGGCATATTTTCTTTTGCATTGCTTATTTCTTGCTCCAACGATGAAATAAGCTACCCAGATTTTATTAAGGAAGGAACATATGCTGGGGCATATTTTCCGACTAACCAATGGAGAGTATGCAGCCCCGAAGAGGTAGGGATGAATGCGGATAGATTAAAATCGGTATACGATTACTGCGCAGCAGAGAACCGAAATACATATAGTTTT
>ERZ795053.5185-NODE-5185-length-13597-cov-3.816645_pt1 | contig 13597 bp, 11 predicted proteins | sample MGYA00375137_ERZ795053 | MGnify/ENA primary metagenome ERZ795053 (study PRJEB30182, sample SAMN05720284) | activated sludge metagenome | isolation source: Anaerobic digester | place: Hong Kong | collected 2014-12-17 ... | reverse complement strand
CGATCCGCCTAGATTGGCGCCGAGGACCATTGCAGCCGCTCCGGCAAGCGGCAGGATACCCTGACTTGCAAGTGTAACGATCAGAAGCACAGCTGCCACGGAGGAATGAACGACCCACGCAAACACCGCCCCGATGGCGAAGGCGGTGAACGGCTCACTGCCGAGATATTGCAGCACGACATGGGTGCCATTGCTTTCGACGAGCGGTAGGGTTGCCGCACGGATCATGTCGAGGGAAACGAATATCAGTCCAAGACCGACCAATATCCTGCCGAGCTGGCGCGTGGTGCTCTTGCTGCCACGCTGGAACAGGATGACACCCGCAAGCAGAAGTGCCGGGACCATGAAAGGCTGCTTGAGAAGGAGAAGTTGCGAAACTACAGCCGAGCCAACATCCGCCCCGAGAAGGATCGCCAATCCCACTGCAGTTGTCAGTCCGCCTTTGGCGACGAAATTGGACACCAGCATCGCCACGGCGGTTGAACTCTGCAGAAAAACCGCGCTCAGCATCCCGGTGCCCGCAGCGAGTATGCGGTTCTGCGCAGAACGCCGCAGCCAAAGCCGCAACTCGTTTGCAAAGGCACGTTCAACACCGGTCCGTACCAGCCGGACAGACCAGATGAGCAATGCAGCGGCACCAGCTATGTTAAGAAGAAAGATCAACTCCCGGCCTCCATCCGGTTCTCTTTTTTATTTATCGGCGGAAATTAATTTCTGGCAAGGGGAAGCTTCGTCATATTTCCAGCCGAGACATGGAGAACGTCAGAATATGGGGTCTGCCGCTGTCCGATGAGCCGCCATGGTTCTGTACACGATTGGATTGTATGGCCATTGGCAGGTTTGGATGAGAGATGATCGTTCTCCCTTCCATACCCTCCATCCGCATCGCCTACGTTACTCAGGCGCATAATTGTGCGGCCAATCCCGGAACAAGATCAAATTCGACCAGATCGTCGATTTCCCCGGAAGTGACTCACTTTGCCTTCTTGCGAACGCGGGCTGCCGCGCTGGTCCCGGCCCTGCGCTGTTCCTCTGCCACCAATGCCCAGAGACGGTAGAAGCCGTGGATCATCTTGGTGAAAGGCAGGAGAAGGAAGAAGCTCAGAACCGATCCCAGATGCACCGCAAGAAGGGGTGAGACCAGCGTCGTGCCCGTCGCGGCATAGAGCGCAAGCCCGCTTAGTCCCACGAAACCCAGCAGCAAGACGAAAGCCATCTCTCCGCCCCAGACACGGCGGCTGCCGAGATTCGGGTCGGCCCGGGTCTTGAGCCATGCCAGGCCGGCACAGCCAAGCACCAAGAGGATACCTCCGGGAACCCCCAGCAGCTTCGGCGGACTGAAGAAACCGTAGGGTGCCTGAAAGCCGAATGCATAGTGCATGATCGTCGCCACCGATGTGGAGGCGAAGCAAAGCAGGAACCCGTACATTACCATCTGGTGCAGCAGACGGCGGCGGTCCGAATAGCGATCCTCGCGCTCGAAGTTGCAGCCCTGCCCTTGTCCGCCATCAAGATTGCGCAGCACCGCTGCTTGCCGGACGGCTTCGGCAAGCCCGGCAATGGAGACCGCGCCGGAGCCGGTTTCACGCCAATAGGACCGAAGCGCGAACGCGACCGCGATCAATGGAAAAATGAAAGCCGGGGCGAATATTGCGACCATCGCACCATGGCTCAGCACCGAATAGAAACCTTCGCCGCTGTACGGTCCAAGAGCCTTGATGGTCGCAAACAGCGCAGCGATACCGGCCACGAGGGCCGCCGCCAATGCAACGCCATTTTCGTGGAACAGTCGCGCAGCGGCGCCCGGCCAGGCATGGCGCTGCCAGCTTTCCTGCCTTACCTCCGCCAGAGCGGCGGGCAAGTTGAGTGCAAACTCGTGCGGCGCCGTGTACTGGCAGGCGTAGTAGCAGCCGCGGCAGTTGTGGCAGAGATTGGCGAGATGCGTGATATCGCCGTCGGAAAATTCCTTTTGCCGCATCAGCGACGGAAAGACCGAGCAATAGCCCTCGCAGTAACGGCAAGCGTTGCAGATCTCGACCTGACGGCGCGCCTCGGCCGCGAGTGTCTGAAGAGTTTCATGCGGCATGGGCGGCGGCCTCCCGGCCCGCAATGCGTCCGAAGACGCTTCCGATGGTCATGCCGAAACCGGCGAGATAGCCCTGTCCCAAGATCGACCCGGCCATGATTTCTCCGGCAGCCCAGACGTTCGCCAGAGGGCCTTTGGAGGACTGGACCTGTGCCGTTTCCGATACCTTCAGGCCAAGATAAGTGAAGGTGACGCCCGGCCGCAGTTGGTAGCCATAGTAGGGCGGGGAATCGATGGGCCGAGCCCAGTTGGTCTTGGGCGGAGCGAGTCCTTCGGTCGCGAGACCGTCGAGTTCAGTGGCGCAGAACGTACCTGTCTGGCAGGCTGCATTGAAACACTGAACGGTCTGCGCCACGCGCGCCGGATCGAGTCCCATCTGGGCTGCCAGTTCCTCGATCGTGTCGGCACGGTTCGGCGGGAAGACGGAAGGCATGAACAGGTCGATGGATTTGGCATCAATGATTGCGTAACCGACCTGGTCAGGCTGTGCCGCCACAAGCCGCCCCCAGATGGCGTAGCGCTTTGGCCAGACGTCCTCACCTTCATCGTAGAAGCGCTCTCCGTCGCGATTGACGACGATCGAGAACGGGACGCAGTCCAGGCGCGTGACGATGCCGCCATCGTATTTCGGCGCGCGTCCGTCAATGGCGACAGCGTGACACTGTGTCGGATCGCCGACCGAGGTGCATCCCTGATCCAGCATGTCTTTAAGGACCACTCCGCGGTTGTAGGGGGTGCCGCGAATGAGGAAGTTCGCCGCGGCCGGACCCCAGGCACGTGTCAGCCAATCGATGTCCGACTGGAAACCGCCCGAAGCCAGAACAAAGGCGCGCGCGGTCAACCTGATCTCGGGGCTGCCCGCGACCGAAACATGTGCCTGCGTGATCCGCTCGCCCTCGACGGCCAGATGTGTGACCTGCGCCTCGTAAACGACGGTGACACCGAGTTCTTCTGCGGCGTTGTAGTAGGCATTCACCAAAGCCTTGCCGCCGCCAAGGAAGAACGCATTTGTCCGGCTGAGCGATAGGGTGCCGGACAATGCCTTTTGGAAGCGAACTCCATGGGCCTCCATCCAGGGCAGGCATTCTTCGGAAGACCGGATGGCGAGGCGGGCCAGGTTCTCGTCGGTCTTGCCCTTCGTGACGAGCATCAGGTCGTCAAGATACTCATCCTCCCCGTAGCTTTCGGTCAGGACTGACAAGGGACCGCGGTGCATGCAGCGGAAGTTCCTGGTGTGGCGGCTGTTGCCGCCACGATAGGGCTTTGGCGCACCTTCGAGTAGCAACACGTGCGCGCCGGCCTCGGCGGCCGTGATCGCGGCGCATAGCGCGGCATTACCGCCGCCAACGACTATCACATCCCAACTGCCTGCTGTCAGGCCGGAGTTTGCTTCTGGAGCCGTCGACGTTTTCCCAAACATGACTATTCCTCCTCGCCTGGCCATTCCTGGAGACGCAGAGCCTTGAGACGTGCACGCTGAGCGGCTTCGATGTGCGCGCGCATTTCGTTTTCGGCGGCAACACCGTCGCGAGCCTCGATAGCAGCGAGCACGCGCTCATGCTCCTTGGTGGCGGCTTCAGCTCTGGCCGCGTCGATCAGCGTCGATGGACCCAGGATCATCAGTGTTTTCTCAAGAGCGTGAATCGCCTTGACCAGATAGCGGTTCTTTGCAGCGTTCTGGATCGCGCGGTGCAATTGGCGATTGACCTCAAAGGCGCGGCCGGGGCTATCTGCCGCCGCCGCAAATTCCTTGCCCAGGGACATTATCTCGGCGACTTCGACATCCGAGGCGGTCCGGGCGGTAAGACGCGCCGCAGTACCTTCGAGTACCGCCCGCATCTCATAGAGCTCCATCACTTCCGAATAGTCGAGCACGCGTACGATGGCACCCATCCGGGGCTGGTGCGCAACAAGACCTTCCGCCTCCAGTCGGCGAAGTGCTTCGCGGATCGGAGTACGTGAGATTTCCAACCTTTTTGACAGCTCAATCTCCCGCAGACGCGTGCCGGGGGAAAGCGTACCGCAGCGGATCTCGTCGAGAAGCTGGAGGTAGACCCACTGTCCGTGGGGCAACTCTTCTTCGTGATTTTTTTCTGCCATTGCATCAAGCTCTGAATAATTGTATCCATTTGGATACAGAAATATACAATCGCCGTCAAGAGGCCGGGTCATGCTCCACACCACTTTGCTTCGCGCACGCACGCTGGCCATCGCAGCGTTGGGAGCAGCGCTCTTCTGGTTCGCCAACTTGCCGTTGCCATTTCTTTTCGGCCCGATGACCGCCTGCCTTGTCGCGGCACTTGCCGGCCTGGAATTCAAGGGTTTCGGTCCGGTTTCGGTGGGCGCCCGCTCGATTCTCGGCGTGGCGGCTGGCGCCGCGGTGACGACAGAGGTCGTAGCGCGCATTCCGGACATGATCGCAACTGTTGCGCTGGTACCGCTCTACATCATCCTGATCGGAGCGATCGGTGTTCCATTTTTCAGGAGGCTCGGATACGACCGGATGACTTCTTGGTACGCTGCAATGCCCGGCGGTCTTCAGGACATGATCCTGTTCGGGCAAGAAGCGGGTGCCGACGTTCGGGCATTGTCGCTGATCCATGCCACGCGGGTTCTGATCATCGTGACCATTGCACCGGTTATGCTGGTACATTTCTACGATGTCAGTCTGAATCGTCCGATTGGCGAACCGGCAGCCACGCTGCCCCCCTTTGAATTGGCAGCCATGGCTGCAGCGGCGCTGATTGTCTGGAAGGGCGGCCAACGACTGGGTCTTTTTGGCGCTGCGATTCTGGGGCCATTGCTCCTTACAACAATTCTGTCCCTGACCGGCATCATTCATCACCGCCCCCCGCGCGAAGCGATCCTGTTCGCACAGTTCGTCATCGGAATCGGAATTGGGGTATCCTATGTGGGCGTCACGCTGCAGGAATTGCGTCGCTTCGTGGCCTCCGGCATTGCCTTCGTCGTCCTGCTCGCAGGCCTTGCCGCGGCATTCACGGAAGTCATTCACTTACTGGGACTTGCCGGACCTGTTGAAGCATTCCTGGCCTTTGCGCCAGGCGGTCAGGCCGAAATGATCGTGCTTGCGATCGTTTCCGGCGCCGACATCGGCTATGTGATCGTGCACCACCTGACCCGGCTGTTCCTCGTTATCCTTGGCGCACCTATTGCCTCCCGGCTGGTATTCCGAAGCTAGTTCGTTTCACCTTCGGGTGGGAACGATTGCTTTCGGCAGACAACCGAATTCATTGCGGCAATTCAATTTCGCTGATTCCGCCCAAGTCGAAATCGCTCTAGGAATTGTCGCGGATTTCAGGGTTGATCATGTGAATGGGCGCGCCTTCGGCATAAGCGTTGATCTGGTCGTAGATGTCGGCGAATTGAAGGTCGAGTTCGTCTTCGGTGACATAGCCGATATGCGGTGTGGCGATCATCCGGGGATGATTCACCAACTCGTCATTTGGGTCGGTCAGCGGCTCGATGTCGAAAACATCGACCGCCGCCATGCCGGGCCGTCCGGCATTCAATGCGGACAACAACGCCCCTCTTTCGACAAGCCCTGCCCGTGAAGTGTTGACGAAAAGAGCGCCGGGTTGCATCGCGCCAAGGTCATCGCCGGTAATGATGCCTCGTGTCTCCGGCTTCAGGCGGACGTGCAAGCTGACAACATCCGATTCCGCGAAGAAAGTCGAACGTGTGTCAGGCACCGTTTTGCCCTCATCCCGGGCCCTGGCCCGTCCAGCCTCCGATCCCCACCAGATCACCTGCATCCCGAAGGCGCGGGCATACCCGGCGACCGCGCCCGCTATCCGGCCATTGCCGTACAGGCCGAGCGTCCGTCCGCGCAAGGTCTTGCCCACCCCCGCCTGCCATCGTCCGGCGCGCAGGCTCTCCATTTGCTGAGGTATCTGCCGCATTGCCGCAAGGATCAGCCCCCATGTCAATTCGGCCGCGGCGTGAGAAGGTGTGTCCGAATGCATGTTCGAACAAAGAAGCACGCCGTGTGCTGTACAGGACGCCACATCGACATGCGGATAGACGCTGCGTTGCGAGATCAGCTGCAGATTCGGCAGACGTTCGAGCAGCTCCGCGTTTACGGGCGTGCGCTCACGGAACAGAACCAGTGCCTCGGCATCCACAAGACGCTTCGCCAGAATATCCGTATTTTCGACATGGTCATTCCAGACCGTCACCTCATGCTCTTTCAGCCGCGCAAAAGATGGCAGATTGCGGAGTGTGTCGAACCAGTCGTCAAGGATGTGGACCTTCACTACCGTGGTTCCCGATCCAGTTCGGCCAATGCGGCCTGCACATTTCTGCGCAAAGCCAAGAGATGGTTGAACTGGGCGTCGCATCCGGCGACCGGCGTTGGGTAGCCAGCGATCTCGTCCCGGATCAGCGCCTGTGCCGCAGCCAATGCCGATCTGGCCTGCTCCAGTTCTTTGGCTATAACCTCCATCGCGACCTCATTTGCCCTCCCAAACGGATCTTGGCACAAAAACCTCGCCTCGAGCCAAGAGCCGCGCAGTGCGCAAAAGGCCGGCGGATCTCAGCGTGAAACCATCCAAGTCTATCAGATAATCGACCGTGACATCGATCTTTCCGGTCGGATGTTCGATCGCAACCACGGCCGGTGCGCCTTCGGGCTGCACCGCCAACCCCTCCGCAACCGAGCCGGGCGTCAGGGCACAGGCGGCTATGCATTGCGCCCCGGTCACCGCCATTGTCGGATGGCAGTTCCTGGGCATGAAGTATCGGGCCGTCAGCGTGCCTCCGTCGCGGGGCGGGGCGACAATGGCGAATTTCGGCGTGACCGAATTGGACACATCGCCCATGCCCATTCGTTGTCCTGCCTCACGCCGGATTGGCTCCATTCGAGCATAGAATTCACGATTGGCGTCGAGTTCCGCCGCACTTTCGTAACCGGTTAGCCCGAAATCTGCGGCCCTTGCGATCGCGACCGGCATTGCCACATCCATGCAGCTGACCGCGATACCATCGATCTCGTCCTGGAGAGCACCGGTGGGCAGGAAGGCTCCGGTAGAGGAGCCGACGACGCCCATGAAATTCAAGAGAACCGGCGCAGCCGAACCTGGCACGCCGTCGATCCGGGTGTCGCCGTCGTAATTGACCTGCCCACCTGGAGTTTCGACAATGCTTTCGACAATTGCACCTGTATTGACGGCACGAATGAGGATGCGAGTAGTATCGCCCTGTGCTGAAATCAGCCCCATTTCAAGCGCAGCGGGCCCCACGCCAGACAGGATGTTGCCGCAGGTGGGCTTGAAATCCACCTGTTTCTCCTCAACCGAAACCTGGGCGAAGAAATAGTCAATATCCGCACCCGGTGCGTCTGACCGGGACAACATCGCCACCTTCGTCGTCACCGCCGCGCCGCCGCCGAGCCCATCGATATTGAGCGGGTGCCCGGCGCCAACCGCGGAAATCAGCACCTGGGTCAGGGTTTCCCGATCCTCAGGCAAATGCTCGCGGCGAAAATAGGGGCCGCGTGAAGTTCCGCCGCGAAAGAAGTGGAATGGTATGGAGGTCTGGGTCATGGCGATCACCGGAACGGCCAGGGCAGATCGTAGAAATCCTGCAGCAGACCGCGCGGAAAATTCAGGTTCAGCATGTTGGCAAGCAACAGGATGAATCCACTCGCACAGGCAGTGAGGATCAAAGTCTGGATCCAGCTCGACTTGGCGCGAAACCGGAGGAAGGCGACAAAGAAGCCGATCATTGCAGCATAGAAGCCAACCAGCGCCGAGCCCGCCACGAGGCCAACCAGCCACAGCGGTCCGGCCCAGAGCCAGCCCGTGCCTTCCTGTCCTACATGGTCGCCGACGATCTCGTAGTCAAAGAAAGCCGGGTGATCCTCATGGCCGCGCCAAAGGTGCCATAGGAGTATGACTGCAAAAAGCGCACCGACCACGCCCACGCCAAGCGGAAAAACCTGCCCGAGGAAAGTGTGGTGCACTGCGTCCCAGAGGGAGACGGCAAAGAAGCCGAGCATTGCGAGTGCGAAGGCGATCTGGACGTTTCGGCTGGCATGCGAGGTTGAAACCGCCTCATTCGTGGGGCCAGTGTCGTCGACACGGCTGCGCAGCCCGTACCAGATCGAGGCAAGCGTGAGCAATCCGATGACAATCACACCGGGCCGGGTCAGGAACTCCCAGCCATTGAACTGCAGTGCCTGGTAGAAATAGGTCTCGGCTTGCGGAGCGAGCACATAGCCGATCAGCAGTGCCGGCCGCGGCCAGCCAAACCGCTTCATGAGAATTCCCAGCAGACCGAGAACCATAAGCGCCACCAGATCGGCCAGATCGCGGGTCGCCTGGAAGGCCGCGAAGCAGATCAGTGTGATCATGAAGGGCGCAAGAAGGCGGAACGGGATAGAGGTCAGGCGCGAGATCGGCTGAGCAAGGATAAGGCATATTCCCGCACCCATGATATTGGCGAGCGCCAGCGACCAGATCAGCGAGTAGGTAACGTTCAGATCGCTGCCTACCATCGACGGGCCTGGCTCAATACCGATCAGCACCATTCCGCCGAGAAACACGGCCATTGAACCTGATCCCGGAATTCCGAACAGGATCGTCGGCAGCATTGCTCCGCCCTGCATTGCGTTGTTGGCGCTTTCCGGAGCCACGACACCGCGAACATCGCCATTGCCGAATTTCGACTTGTCCTTGGCGGTCTGAACCGCATGGCCATAGGCGATCCAGTCCACAACCGAACCGCCAAGTCCCGGAATCGCGCCGATCATGCAGCCGAGACCAGCGCAGCGCGTCGAGAGCCAGATATTGGAAAGCCAGTCGCGGAAGCCGGTCAACCAGCCCTTGCCCAGCACATTGCTTTCCGAAATCGCGGCGTTCTTGCGCAGCAGGTCGGAGATCTCCGGCACGGCAAAGAGCGCAAGACCGATGATCACAAGGGGAATGCCGTCGTAGAGATAGTCGATGTTGTAGACCATCCGGAACTCGCCCGTTGCCGGCGCGGCACCGATCGAGCCGATCGCAAGACCCACGGCGCAGGCGGCCAGCCCCTTGGGCAGACTGCGCCCGGCAAGAACGGCGACCATCGACAGACCGAACAACGCCAGCATGAAGAGTTCCGCCGAGCCGAACAGAAGAATGATAGGCCGGGCGACCAGTACAAAGCCGGTCAGGATGATGGCGCCAACGATCCCGCCGAAGAGCGAGGATATGAATGCGACGGAGAGCGCCCGTGCCGCCTGCCCCTGCTTGGCCAAGGGAAAACCGTCCAGCACGGTAGCCTGACTGGCCGAGGAGCCCGGTATGCCCATGAGCACCGACGAAAACGTGTCGGAAGTAGGGATCACGGCGACGAGGCCGATCAGCATTCCCAGTGCCGAAACGGGATCCATTCCATACAGGAAAGGCATCAGCAGCGACAGGCCGGCGATACCGCCGAGGCCGGGAATAACCCCGATCACCAGTCCAACAGAGACGCCGAGCAGCATGTAGGCCATGTGCTCAACCGTCAGGAGTGCCGCAAGCGCGGTCATCAAAGTATCGATCATTGCGGCTCCTCCCGCCCGCTGAAGTCTCTATGCAAACGGGCGGCTCCGGATAATGGAGCCGCCCGACGCGGTCGGAAGACTATTCGCTGAGCTTCACGCCATAGTCGGTGGCGAGCATGGTGACGACCTTCTCGCGCAGTTCGGGAGTGATCTTCGTCCCCTTCTCGAACAGCGCGTTGGCTGCGGCGCCGGTTACCTGCTCATAGGTGCCGAGAACGGATTCCTTGGTCGCCTGGTATTCAGGATCCTTTTTCATCTCCTCTACGGCCGCCTGATATGCGTCGACGATCTCCTGCGGAGTGTCTTTCGGCAGGAACACCATTTTCTGTGCCGCGAAGCCGGCGGTGAAGAAGGCAAAATAGGCGTCATAGTCCGGACCCGAAGGTTCCTGCCCGGTCACGCTCTTGTACGCTTCGGCATAGCTGGGCACGTCGGGGAAGGTCGGGTCGCGCATCAGATTGCCCTGGTCGTCGAGAACACCCCAGCTGAATAGCGGGACGGCCTTGCCTTCGCCGACCAGAGGCTCCACGTTCTTGATGTAGGCAGAAGAGGTCTGATAGTCGATATTCGTCTCGCCACGCTCGAAGGCAAGACGGCCATCGCCGCGACCCTTGAACCCGAAGACATGCTGAACGTCCAGGCCCATCAGCTTGAAGCCGAGTAGCGGCACCAGGTCGAGTGAAGTAGCGCCCTGGCTCGCATAGACCAGCTTCTGGCCTTTCAACTTGCCGATTTCAGCGGCTGAGGTCACGCCGGTCGAGGGTGACGTATATGCAACGCCGCCGGTCGGCGAGGCCATGACGATCTTCCAGTCCTGGTAGTCGAACCGCACGCGCGGATCGCCGAGGAGGTAGGGAAACTGGGTCGAGCCGGAAGTACCGAGAATCGTAAGTCCATCCGGCTTGGCGCGAGCGGCAAAGAGGTTCGCGCCCTTGGTCGAACCGCCGCCGGGTTCATTGACAACCACGACGGTGGGATTGCCAGGCAGATACTTCGACAGGAACGGGGCGTTGAAGCGCGCCCATGTGTCGGACCCGCCGCCGGCCGAGAACGGGATGATCCATTCAATGGTCTTGCCTTCGAAGGTAACTTCAGCGGCTGCAGTTTGCGCAATGCCCATGCTTGCCGCAGCAGCGGCGATAAGCGCGATCGCACCGCGCCGAGTTGTATTAAGTGAAAATGTCACGGGTATTCTCCTCCAATTTCTGATGCGCATGACAACCCTTTTCGGGTCGCCAAGGCGGTTCAATCAGCCGGGATCCTCCCCTTTCGGCTTGATCTGCGGGAAAATATGGCCCAATCCTGTCTGAAAACTGTCGGACTGGAAGATGAGAATTCTGCTTGTCGAGGACAATGAAGGGCTGGCGCGGGGATTGGCGAACTCCCTGCGCGATCACGGCTATGCTGTCGACGTTCTGGATGACGGCGAGGCAGCCGATACATTCCTATCCACACAGGGTGCCGATTTGGCAGTTATCGATGTGAACCTGCCTGGACTGAACGGATTTGAACTCCTGCGGCGGATGCGCCAACGCGGCGACACGACGGCCGCTCTCATGTTGACCGCGCGCGGCGAAACCCGGGACAAGGTTCTCGGCTTGGACGCCGGTGCCGACGACTACATGGTGAAACCCTTCGAGATCGTGGAACTACTGGCCCGGATTCGCGTGTTGTCGCGCCGCCGAAATGATCTGAAACCGGTCAAAGAGCAGATCGGCGCTCTCACTTACGATCGAAGCGCGCGGCTGCTCACCGGGCCGCAGGGACCTATTGACTTGAAGCGCAGGGAGCGCGCCCTGTTCGAGAGCCTGCTGACGAATGCCGGGCGCGTGGTGCAGAAGGAAGACTTGCTCGAGCAGATCTATGGCACCGGTGCCGATATCGAGACAAATGCTGTGGAACTGTCGGTGTCTCGCCTGAGGCGCGCACTTGCCGGTGGCGGCGTCGCCATTCGCACGCTGCGCGGTATCGGCTACATGATGAGCAAGGACTAGGATGAAATCCTGGTCGCTGCGAAGCCGGTTGTTTCTGCTGATCATCCTGCCGCTGGTCTTGATCGCCGCGATTGCCGGGCTTGCCCGCTTTGTCCTCGCCGAGCGGATGTCCGAGCGTCTTTACGACAAGACGCTCCTTGTGACTGCTTTGACGATTTCGCGCGATGTGATCCTCAGCGAGGGCGACGTCTTGGCCGAGCAATTGCTGGACCGGCTTACGAATTCTCTCGGCGACCCTGTTTATTATCGCATCGTCGGGCCGGGAGGCCGCTTCGTCACCGGATACTCCGATGCTCCGGAACGTCCCAAGAACAGGGATACGCAGCCAGGCGTTCCGCTCTTCTACGATTCCCAAGTCCTGGGGCAAAAGGTGCGCGCCGTGTCTCTGGAGGAATTCATCTCGGAACCCCAGTTCGGCGGCTGGGTCACTGTGGAGGTTTGGCAAACGGTCCGGGAACGTGAGAATCTCAGCCGGTTGCTGTTCCTTCAGTCGATTTCGATCATGGGCGTGGTGATCTCCGCCGCCGCCATGCTGGTCTGGTTCGGCATCCGGCTGGGCCTCAAGCCCCTGACCGACCTGCAGGAAGCGGTACAGCTTCGCTCGCCGGACGATTTGCATCCGATCCGGCGACGCTTGCCGATAGAAATCCGCGACCTCGTTGGGGCGATGAACGCCTTGTTCTCGCGGCTTGAACGCGCCTTCGCCCAACGAGACGCCTTCATCGCCGACGCAGCACATCAGCTCCGCAACCCGGTCGCCGCGATTCAGGCCCAAGCGGAATCCCTGACCACGGCAGTCAGCGAGGAAGATGTTCGGCGGCGCATCGGTGGCCTCGTAGAGACCGCGCGGTTGACGGGCCGGCTTACGCAACAGCTCCTGACACTCGAGAAGGCGCGTACCGGACTGACCCCTGACCGCCGTACCGAGTTGGACCTGCCGAGGATCGCGCGTGAGGTCATGGCGAAGGCTGCCGAACTGCGTCCATCTCAGCCTGTCGATGTAACCTTCGAAACCGGCGGAGTGCCTGCACCTGTCTTTGGCGATGCTGTGCTTGTTGAGGAAGCTGTCACGAACCTGGTCGACAATGCATTCATATATGGTTGCAAGGATGGTGGGGCTGTTTCGGTTTCGATTGATTTCGTACCCGGCAAAGCGGTTTTGACGGTCGAGGACACCGGGCCCGGAATCCCCCCCGCGTTGCGGAAGCGCGTGTTCGACCGGTTTTTCCGGGGTGGCGAACAGGCCGAGGAAGGATCGGGCCTCGGCCTGCCGATCGCACGCAGTATCGCGGAGGCCCATGGCGGCAGCGTGGAGATACTGGAGTCGCAAGGCGGGACCCGCGTGGCCCTCTGCCTGCCAACAATTCAGTGAAGTTTTTGCCGGCTTTGTTCCCCGTTGGTGACTAATGGACAGATTGGTTTGATTGCGTAAGGGAGTGATTTTGACTCGCTGCGCTGCTTATTCAGTAGCAAATCATGTAACGGCGTTCTGACTTTGCCAAACAGGAATGCGAAGAATTCCCGCTCAGGACACGGTTCTAAATGCGTTTCTTTGGTCTACAGGTAAGTTGCAATCTGTTCTGAAGCGAACTTTGATGCATTCACTTCGCGCAGCGGCGTTCCGCTTACCCCCGAGGCGCTATATCTCGAACGGTTGTTGGTGTGGGAGATCGAAAGCACGAAAGCAAACGCGGAGTGATGACACGCTTGCGCGGTTATCTGGCCAACCAACCTCCGTCAACGGCCAGAACATGGCCGGTCAAATAGGCCGAGGCAGGCGAGGCAAGGAACACGGCAGATGCCGCAATGTCCTCCGCCTCGCCCCACCGCCCGGCGGGAATGCGTTCCAGGATTTGCCTGGAACGATCTGGATCTGCCCTTAGTGCACTGGTGTTGTCGGTGGCAATATAGCCTGGCGCAATGGCGTTCACCGTTATGCCGAAGGGTGCAAGTTCATTGGCAAGTGCCTTG
>ERZ795053.5184-NODE-5184-length-13598-cov-5.253932_pt1 | contig 13598 bp, 6 predicted proteins | sample MGYA00375137_ERZ795053 | MGnify/ENA primary metagenome ERZ795053 (study PRJEB30182, sample SAMN05720284) | activated sludge metagenome | isolation source: Anaerobic digester | place: Hong Kong | collected 2014-12-17 ... | reverse complement strand
GGTGACCGAGTTCACGAAGAGCTGGAGGTCGGCTCCGTCGACCATGGCGTCGCCGGAGAGGTTGGCGGGCTCGCAGGCGGGACCTGCGACCGGAGCGCCGAAGCAGCCCTGGAAGAGGGCGAAGTCACGCAGGTCGTGGTCGCCGTCGTGATCCATGTCGCCGTCGCCGTAGGCCACGCAGCTCGCGGAACCTTCCTCACACCAGGTAGCGCCGCCGCAGGGATCGCCGGTCGAGGTGCAGCCGCTACCGCCGTCGCAGTACTCGGTGCCGTTGCAGAACGTGCCGTCGTCGGCGCAGAGCGCGTCGTTCGGCGTGAATGCGCAACCGTTGACCGAGTCGCAGGTGTCCTGCGTGCAGGCGATGCCGTCGTCGCAGATGAGCGGCGTGCCGGCGATGCAGCTTCCGCCCACGCAGTCCTCGGCGCCGTTGCACACGTTGCCGTCGTCGCAATCCGCCGGCGTGGTGCACTGGGCGACCGTGATGATGCGGAGCGAGTCGAGCGCGGCCTCGATGATGTTCCCGCTCGCGCTGCCATCGGCGGCGCCGAAGCGCAGGCGGACGGTGCTGGTCAGTGGAATGAAGTTCTCGAGGGCGAACGTGCGGTCGGTCCAGGTGTTGGCGCTGGTCAGATAGTTGAGCGTCTCCAGGTTGACCCAGGAGGAGCCGTTGTTGGACGAGACCTCGGCGACGAAGAAGTCGCCGCTGTCGTTGCCGACGTCACGGTTGAAGAACCAGCGCGTGTAGGCCAGCTCCGCCGAGGCCTCGCCGGACAGGTCGATGGCCGGGGAGACGAGGTAGATCACGCCGCTGTCGACGTCGTCGGTACCGAGCGACGAGTTCTGGGCGGTGAAGGCGCACCCGGAGCCCTCGTACGGGTCCTCGGGCTGGGCCTGGTTGCCGTTGTCACTGGTCCCATTGGGATTGCCAAAGAGCCAATCGCCGGTGCTCGCGGTGCTGCCCGAGCCACGGAGCGTCCAGCCCTGGACGTTGCCGTTGTCGAAGGTCTCAACGAACGCGGCGGTGGCGCAGGCGTCGTTCGCTTCGCTGCAATACTCGCCCGGGCAGGGATCGGCCCCGGGCGTGCAGATGTTGTTCAAGCAGGTTTCCGCGCCGTTGCAGTAGTTGCCGTCGTCGCAGTCGCCATCACCCGAGCAGGAACAGATGAAGACGTCGAAGTCGTCGACGTACCAGCCGGTCACACCGTTGCAGTAGTCCTTGCCGAATTCGAAACGGAACTGCACGGAGTCACCGGCCGTGGCGATGCCGGCGAGATCGATGACGGAGGTGCCCCAGCCGCCGCCGGCCCCGCTCCAGCCGGGCTCGCCGCCGAGGGGATTCGTGCTGCTGCCCGTGTCCAGCGTCACGTTGTAGTCGTTGTAGTCGAACGCGGACGACGGCACGAGGTTGAAGTTCCCGCCGTTGACGCTGACCTTGACGTTGCCGCCGTCGTAGCCGGCCTCGGTCGCGACGTAGTGGCGAAACTTCACCATGGCGCCGCTGGCGCCGGCGGGCAGATTGATGACCGGGCTGGTGAGCCGATGCACCGCGGTCTCGTCACCGCCCGTGGGGCATCCATCATTGAGGTCCGCGCAGAACCAGGCCGAGCCGTTGCCGCCGGGCGGCGTGCTGGCGGTCTGCACCCAGTTGTAGGGCGTGTCGGGGCTGCCGACGAACGCGGTGGTCCAGCCGTTGGCGCCGCTCTCGAAGTCGTCGAAGTAGATCGAGGTCTGGGCGCTGCAAAGCGGCGGCGGGAACGGATCGAGCACGTCCTGGTTGGAACCGCAGGAGCCGTCCGTGTCCATCTCGACGGCGAGCAGGGCCTTGTCGACCTCGGCGGCGTCGGCGGCGGTGAACATGCTGCTGGAGGGCAGACCGGTGACCGGGTCATTCGGCGTGGTGCCGACGAGGTCAGCCGCCGCCTGGTTCAGCGCGAAGTAGGCGTCGCGGTAGTCGGATGCGGGCGTGAGATAGACGGTCAGAGCGCGGTACCACACGGCGGCGGCCTTGATCGGTCCGATGCCGGTGACGGTCTGGCCGTTGAACGTCTTGCCGTCGGTGATGATGGCGAAAGCGTGGTTGCCGACGCCGCTGCCGCTGTGGACACCGCCGTTGTCGAGCGAGCTGCAGGTTTGCTGGGGGCTGTTGTTGCGATCCGGATCGCCGAAGCACTCGGGATTCCACATGTCGCGAATGGCGCCGCCGAATGCGGTGGCGTCCTCACCCATCAGCCAGCGGACGCCGTCGACGTAGCTGGAGGGCGTGCTGCACTGGCTGCGGAGGTTGTTGGGTGTATCGACGCCGGAGCCGGTGGGGTGGGTCGGCCAGTGGGGCGCGGCGGGCGGACCGGGGTTGGAGACGTCGCCGTTGTAGAGATCGATGAGTTCGCCGAACACGTCGGAGTAGGATTCGTTGAGCTGCCCCGACTGGTTCTGATAGATGAGGTTGGCGCTGTGTTCGGTGACGCCGTGGGTCATTTCGTGGGCGGTGATGTCGTCGGTGACGGTGCCGCTGCAGAAGACCATTTCGGTTCCGTTCCACCCGGCGTTGGGGCAGGGCGGGTTGGTGGAGTTGACCGTGAGGATCAGGGTCATGCCGGAGCCGTCGATGCTGTCGCGGTTGTGGCCGCGGAAGTAGTAGTCGTAGATATCGCCGGCGTAGTCGTAGGCGCGGTTGACGTCGGCGGGGCTGGCCACGGGTCCCTGGCCTTCGGAGCGGGCGAGGGTGCCGGGCAGCGAGGAACTGCCGTTGCCGTTGTAGACCGCGCGGTTGCGGGCGGTGAGGAAGAGCGACCACTCGTCGAGCGTTTCGCCGGTGCGGGCGTCGATGAACATGGCCTGGCGGGTCGGCACGGAGTTGTCGCTGACGATGAGGTAGTAGGCGAGGCGGGCGCCGCGGGCGGCGTCGCCGTACCAGCCGGGATCGACGATGACGAGCTCGGAGTGCTCGACCATGACGGCGGCTGGGTTCATGTCGGCAATGACGTCGGCGATGACGTCGGCCTCGGCGACGAGGGGTACGACCGGCACCTTGGCGGAAATGACGTGGAAGTCGCCGTTGGCGGCGACGACCTGCCCGGACGCGTCGGTGTGCACCTTGAGTTCGCCCGAGAATACCGGGACGCCCGCGTGGACCTGCATGTAGGTTGTGTGGATTTCACCAAGATCGTCGACATCGACGCGCTGCAGGGCGAGTTGATGAGCGGCGTCGTCGGCGCCGAAGAGCGGGCCGTACTGGGCGAGGAAATCCTGGGGCGTGGCCTGGGCGCGGTTGCTCGCGGCGGTCACCGGGATGGCCTGGCCGCCGCGGCCGGTGATCATGCGCACGGTGCCGTCGGGGTTGGCGTCAACGACGTGGACCTTATCGAGCAGCGGGGCGAAGGCCGGGTTGCGGCCGGCCTGCTGGGCCGAGGCGGGCCCGGCGAGGGCCAGCGTGATTGCGGCTGCCATACAGAATGAAACGCCAACTGATTTCACGGTCAATCCTCCTTGGCAAATACGGAATAGACGGATGCGGTGGGCCCGCGCGTTCCGACCCCGGCATCGCCGCAACGGGTAACGCCGGCGGGGGCACCGCCTGAGGTTTCGTGGAGCGACTCGCACACTTTCCCCTGCACCTGAACCGGTCAGTTTATCGCATGCGCGCAGCGGTTGCACAGCGAAGTTTGTGATGTATCCGGGCTGCATGATTGAAATCAGTTGGACAAGTTTCGGCGGGCGGCGGGCGCGCGTCAGCCGGGCGTGGGAATATCGGCCAGGGCGGCGGCGACGACGTGCGCGCTCGACCACGCCCACTGGAAGTTGAACCCGCCGATGCGCCCGTCGACGTCGAGAATCTCACCGGCGAGGTGCAGCCCCGGGCAGGGGCGCGACGCGAGCGTGCGCGCATCGACTTCGCCGAGCGGAACGCCGCCTGCGGTCGCTTCGGCAAATCCATAACCGCGTCCGCTGCGCACCGACAGCGGCCAGGCGATGAGGGCGTGGGCGAGTCTGCGCCGCGCATCGCGGGAGAGGTGCGCCATCGGCGTGGTCGCCGCGATGGCGAGCGCGGCGAGCAGCGCGTCCGCAAGGCGCGCGGGCAGCAGGCGCGCGAGGGCGTTGTGCAGTTGCAACCGCGGCTGGGCCGCGCCGAGTTCGATCAGGCGGGACTCGGCGCGGACGAAGTCGTCGCCGGGCAGGAAGTTCACCGTGAGCGCGACGTCGCGCTCGGCGGCGCGGGCGCGGTGCCAGTGCCGGGAGATGTCGAGCACGCCGGGGCCGCTGATGCCGAAGTGCGTCCAGAGCAGGATGCCGCGCACCCGGTGCGGCCTGTCGCCGGCGGCCTGCACGGTGAGCTCGACCGTTTGAGAAATACCGGAGAGCGGCGGGTGGAAGTCGCCGGCGAGGACGAGGGGGTCGAGCGCGGGCGTGAGCGGCACGAGCGTGTGGCCGAGCCGGCGGGCGAGCGTGTAGCCGAAGCCGTCACTGCCGGTCTTGGGCAGCGACTGGCCGCCGGTGGCGAGCACGACGCGCGTGGCGGTGAAGTCGCTCGCGCCGACGGTGACGCTGAAGCCGTCAGGGCCGCGCCGGATGTCGGTGACGCGGTGGTCGGCGCGGATGCGCACGCCGATGCGTTCGCACTCGGCGAGCAGGGCGCCGAGTACGGACTTGGCGCTGTTCGTCGTGGGAAAGAGCTTGCCGTTGTCCGGCTCTGCGTACATATCGACGCCGAGTTCGCGGAAGAACGCGACGGTGCGTTCGGCGGGGAAGGCGGCGAGGACGCGTTTGATGACGTTGCGGCTGCCGCCGGAGAAGTCAGCCGGCGTGACGACGCGGTTGGTGACGTTGCAGCGGCCCCCGCCGGAAACGAGGATCTTGGCGCCGAGCTTGCGGGCGCCGTCGAGCACGAGGACGTCGAGCCTGGGCGCGCGGCGGCGGGTGAAGATGGCGGTGGCGAGCCCTGCGGCTCCGCCGCCCACGATGATGACATCGGCTGATGGCGTGTTGCACCTCGTGCGTGCGGGAACGGGTTGTGGCGCCTGCGAGCGAACCGGGTGGATAGCGTAGCGGTTCGGCGGGCGGCTACAATGGTGCGTGATGGACGGCGAAAGTGGACAGGACAGGGTGCCCGGCGATGCGCCCCGGAGGCGCCGGGTGCGGTATTCCGGCACGCATCCGCGGCGTTTCGTGGAGCGCTACAAGGAACTGGATCCGGAGGCGTTTCCGGAGATGCAGGCGCACGTGCGTCGGCAGGGGCGCACGCCGGCGGGGTCGCACGTGCCGGTCTTGCTCGAGGAAGTGCTCGAACATCTTGCGCCCGCGCCGGGCGACGTGGTGGTGGACTGCACGCTGGGGCACGGCGGGCACGCCGCGCGGCTGCTCGAGCGGATCGGGCCGGAGGGCCGCCTGATCGGGCTCGACATCGATCGCGTGCAGATGCAGCGGACGGCGCAGCGGCTCGCGGCGCCGAACGTGGCTGTGCGCCGGAGTCACTTCGCGGGGGTGGCGAAGGTGCTGGCGGCGGAGGGTCTGGACGGAGCGGACGTGGTGCTCGCGGACCTTGGCGTATCCAGCATGCAGTTGGACGATCCGGCGCGGGGTTTCAGCTACAAGCACGATGGGCCGCTGGACATGCGGATGGATGACCGGTTGCCGCGGACGGCGGCGGACGTGCTCGCGGCGCTTGCGGGCGAGGAACTGGCGGCGCACCTGCGCGAGCTGGCGGACGAGCCGCACGCCGAGCGCATTGCGCGGGCGATCGTGCGGCGACGAGAGCAGACGCCGATCACGACGACGCGGCAACTGACGCAGATCATCGTGGAGGCGACGGGGCAGCGTGCGGGTGCCACGGCGGCGGGCCGCGACGCCGGCGCGTTGCATCCGGCTGCCCGCACGTTCCAGGCGCTGCGCATTCTGGTCAACGACGAGATGGGCGGTCTGGAGCAATTCCTGCGGGTGGTGCCGTACTGTCTGCGTCCTGGCGGTCGCGTGGGGATCATCAGTTTTCACAGTGGCGAGCATCGCCGCGTGGACGATGCGCTGCGTCGCGCGCGCGCAGCGGGCGTTTACGCGGCGGTTGCGGACGCGCCCGTGCGTCCCGGCGGCGTCGAGGTCGGCGGCAATCCGCGGGCGCGGTCGGCGCAGTTGCGTTGGGCGCGGCGCGGTCGCGATTGAGCGTGATTGACGGGTTTCTCTGGGCTGAAATCACATCCTGAATTCTCTGTCAACCGGAATTCATGCGCACGACAGTCAACGCTGGTAGCCTTCGAAAGGCGTGGCTTATTTTGCGCTGCGCCGTGGCATTCGACCCCAACCGACAGAAGGCGCAACATGCACTTACGCACAGCTCTGGAAGCAGCGGGAGACACCCATCAGAACATCGGCACGATCGAACGGGCGTTGTCCGTGGCGGTCGGTGCAAAGCTCGTGTGGTCGGGACTGAAACGCGGGCGGAGCATCTCCGGGCAGTTGCTATCCGCAGCCGGTAGTTATCTCACCTATCGTGGCATTTCCGGATTCTGTCCGGCGTACGCCGCGCTCGACGGGTCCGCGCCGGGGCCGCTCAGCCTGTTCGTCAGCGAGATCCGCGTGAGCGAGGCGGTGACGATCGACCGTCCGGCGGAGGAGCTCTACGGGTTCTGGCGGGACCTGGGCAATCTGCCGCGGGTGATGCCGCACGTGCAGCAGGTCACCGTGCTGGACGAGCGGCGTTCGCACTGGCGGGTGGACGGTCCGGGGAAATCCAGCATGGAGTGGGACGCGCGGATCACCGCCGACGAGCCGAACACGTACATCGAGTGGGCCTCGGAAGAGGGGATCTACCTGCAGCACCGCGGGGCGGTGGAGTTCGAGTCGGCGCCGGCGGACCGGGGCACGATCGTCCGGGTGATGCTGCTGTACCGGCCGCTGGGCGGCGCCGTGGCGGCGTTTCTCGCGAAGGTGTTTCACCGGGCGCCGAGCCAGGAGATCCGCGAGGACCTGCGCCGCTTCAAGCAGTTGATGGAGACGGGCGAGATCGCGACGGCGGAGGGGCCGTCGGCGCGGCGCGCCGTCACGCCGGCGGAAACGGACTCCGAGGACAGCCGACGACCGCGGTTGCGGAGTTCGGTCCAGCCAGTCGATCTGCATGAAGACGAACCGTTGCGGCGCGGCGACGCGTGCGACCCCGTCGACGAGGCGGCGCTGGAGTCTTTTCCCGCGAGCGACCCGCCGTCCTGGAACGGATGAGGCAGGCGGACAGGCCGGATGCAACGCCTTGGGGCAAGGATTCTCAGCAGGAAAGGACGCGGCGATGCGCGCAGTATGCTGGTTTGGTGAGCACGACGTGCGGGTGGAAAACGTGCCGGATCCCCAGATCGTCAATCCGCGGGACGCGATCGTGCGGGTCACGGCCACCGCGATCTGCGGATCGGACCTGCACCTCTACGACGGCGTGATTCCGACGATGCAGGCCGGGGATATCCTGGGCCACGAATTCATGGGGGAAGTGGTCGAGAAGGGTGCGGCGGTGAACAACCTCGCAGTGGGCGACGTGGTGGTCGTGCCGTTCAACATCGCCTGCGGCGGATGCTGGTACTGCAAGCACGAGCAGTTTTCGCTCTGCGACAACTCCAACCCCAACGCGTGGATGGCCGAGACGCTGTACGGCCACGCGCCGTCGGGCCTGTTTGGCTATTCCCACATGCTGGGCGGATACGCGGGCGGGCAGGCGGAGTTCGTGCGCGTGCCGTTCGCGGACACCGGCCTGTTCAGGGTCGAGCGCGACCTGCCGGCGGAGAAGGTGCTGTTTCTGACGGACATTTTCCCGACGGGCTACCAGGCGGCCGAGAACTGCAACATCCAGGAGGGGGACACGGTCGCGGTCTGGGGTTGCGGGCCGGTGGGTCAGTTCGCGATCCGCAGCGCGCTGATGCTCGGCGCGGAGCGCGTGGTCGCGATCGACGAGGTGCCCGAGCGGTTGCAGATGGCCACCGCCGCCGGCGCGGAAACGATCGACTTCACCGGGGAGAAGGTGTACGAGGCGCTGATGGACATCACCGGCGGGCGCGGACCGGACGCGTGCATCGACGCGGTCGGCCTGGAGGCGCACGGCGCGACGCTGGATGCGCTGTACGACCGCGTCAAGGTGGCGGTCTACATGGCGACGGATCGGGCCCACGTGCTGCGCCAGGCGATCCGGGTGTGTCGCAAGGGCGGCACCGTATCCATTCCCGGCGTCTACGGCGGCCTGATCGACAAATTCCCCATGGGGCCGGCGTTCGGTAAAGCGCTCACCCTGAAGATGGACCAGACGCACGTGCACCGCTACCTGCCGAAGCTGATGGAGCACATCCGCAACGGGGACATCGACCCGTCGTTCGTGGTCACGCACCGCTTCGGGCTGGACGACGCCGCGGAGGCGTACGCCACGTTCCACGAGCAGCGCGACGGTTGCGTCAAGGTCGTGCTGCAGCCCTAGAGCAAGCTCTATTCATGTGTTGCGGGCGTGCCCCGGCTTTCTTCGAGCACGGACCCGCACTTTGACGCTACAGGTGCATGGGGGACGCGCCAGGACAGTCGCCGCGGGCGCGGCCGGCCATCAATTCGCAAACGCACCCTGGAAATCGGCGAAGTCGCGCAGGTCGATGTTGCCCGAGCTGTCGCCGCGCGCGGCGTCAAACACGTCGCACAGGCAGTCGGAGAATTCCACTTCCGGACCCGTGAGGCACGCGTCGAAGGCCGCCAGGTCGGCGAGATCGATGTCGCCGTCGTTGTCGTAATCGTGCTGCAACGGCCGTTCCACCGTTCCGGTGGGCACAAGCTTGAAGACCTCACCGCCGAGATCGCAGATATAGAGTTCGCCGTTGCCATCCTCGCCGAACGAAGAGACGAGGCTGATCGAGCCCTGGCCGGCGGGCGGAGCGAGTTGGCTCGTGCGGTCGGTGACGGTGCCGACCGAGCCGTTCAGGTAGTGGAACGACCAGATTTCGGCTGTGGCGTAGTCGGCGAGGAAGTAGGTGCCGCGCAGGTCGGGGATGGCGCATCCGCGGTAGACGTTGCCGCCCGTAACCGCCTGGCGGCTGGTCTGGTACTGATTGTAGTCGTAGATCGGCAGGGTCAGTGACGGATCGTTGCAGGTGCAGCCGCTGACGGTGCAGTGGCTGCCTGCGTTGTTCGAGCACGCTGTGCCCTCCATGCAATCCCAACCGAAATTGATGCCCCCGGGGACGCCGGCTGGGTGGAAGGAAACCTCCTCGCGGTAGTCCTGGCCGACATCGCCGATGTAAAGGTCGCCGGTCAGGCGATCGAAGCTGCAGCGATACGGATTGCGCAGGCCATAGTCGAACACCTCGCCCGCACCGCCTGCGGTCGCGAACGGATTGTCCGGCGGGATCGCGTAGTTGCGGTTGGCATCACCGGGAAAGTCATCGCCATCGACGTCGATGCGGAGGATCTTGCCGAGCAGCAGACTGGTGTTCTGCGCGCGTTGGCCGGGGTCGCAACCGCTGCCGCCGTCGCCGGTCGCGATGTGCAGGTAGCCGTTGAGCGGACTGAATCCGATCCATCCGCCGTTGTGGTTCGTGAACGGCTGGTCGAAGGTGAGGATTGTCGTCTTGCTGGCAGTGTTGGCGACGTCCGGGTTGGCGGAGACCTGGTACCGGGCGATGACGGTGTCGCCGCCGAGCGAGCTGGACGTGTAGTTGACGTAGAAATAGCCGTTGCTCGCGTAGTCGGGATGGAAGGCGAGTCCGAGGAGGCCCTGCTCGTTGCCGCTGGTCAGCACGTCGCTGACCGTGACGAACGGCGTCGCGTTGATCGTGCCGGAGGTAAGGTTGAGGATGCGGATCTGCGCCGTGTTCTGCTCGACGATGAAGAGCCGGTCCGTATCGCCGGGTGGTGCGGTGACGAAGTCGGGCCGGTTGAGACCGGTCGCGACGCGGACGGTGCCGAAGGGCGTGGCCGCCCGGGTCGCAGCGGCGGTAAGCACACTTGTTGTGAAAACCAATAGCGTGAATCGCGCGGACATCGCTTCTTTCTCCGGTCGGGGTCGGTTGTATGTTCGGTGCAATCCGGCACGGCGGTGCAGCCCGGCACCCGCAGAGAGGATACGCGGACGTCCGGCGGCGTGTAAACCGCCGGGCTGAAAAAGGGTACATCTGGCGTGTGTCCGCCCGTTTACGGCGTTTGGACAAGCAGCGCTCGCGCTACGGGGCCGGTGCAGGGCAGATGTTCGCGTAACGCGCCTGCTGAATGGCCACCCAGCACTGGTGCGTAGGACCACCGGCGTCGAGCAGGTGATCGGAGAACTGCTGGAAGTCGGCGAGATCGATGATGTCGTCGTAGGTCAGGCCGTAGTCGAACGCACAGCCGCAGGCCTCGTCGGGGTCGGGGCCGAAGCAGCGCTGGAACGCGGCGAAGTCGAAGAGGTCGGTGTCGCCGTCACGGTCGTAGTCGTCGAAAACGGGGCAATCACCCGGCAGAAAATCGGGAATGCCGTTGGTGTTGCAGTCCTCGCAACTGTCGGGCAGGCCGTTGGTGTTGAGATCGGTCGTCGATCCGGCGGCGAGGTCGCACTCGTCGGGCACCATGTCGAAATCGCAATCGGTGCTCGCGCCGCTGCACACGTCGCAGAGATCGGGCACGGCGTTGTAGTTGCAGTCGGTCGTCGCGTTGCGGGCGATGGCGCAGACGTCGTTGATGCCGTCGGCGTCGCAGTCGGCCCCGCATTCGTCCAGGATGCCGTCGCCGTTCGCATCGGTGGCGCTGCCGGCGAGGATCTCCTGGTAGTCGTCGATACCGTTGGCGTTGCAGTCGGTGGGCAGCGGACGGGGGAGCTTGAGAAAAGGGTCACCGACGTATTCGTAGACCCACTGCAGGCGCGGGGACGCGATGAGCGAGGCTTCCGCCAGCGTGGCGCCGTTGCGGATGCGATCGAGAAAGACGCTGGGGTTGAGCGAGCCGACGGTGCCCTGTTCGCAGGTGGGCGAGGCAACGATGGAGGCGAAGCCGCCAACCGGGTCGATGGTGCCGTCGCCGTCGCAGTCGGGCCAGAGCGCGTTGAACGAGAACTGGCTGTGGATCCAGCACGCGGTGTTCGGGTCGCCGTCCAGGCACGGGGCCAGGCCATTGGTCGTGAGGTAGTCGGGATTGATGGGCGGGTTGTCGCTGAAGGCGAGCACGGGGCGCGGGTCGGTGGAGCGATAGCGCAGCGTCACGCCGCCCCAACTGATCCATGCGCAGGCGAACAGCCGGGTGCCCACGGGCTGCTGGCAGAGGACGCGGAAGGTCTTGTCCTGGATCCAGTCGCCGTTGATATCCTCCGCCCAGAAGTTGTTGTACTCGTAGCCGAACCAACCGAGGTCGTGCGTGGGATAGACCTCCGGCGGGCAGGGCAGCGTGTCGCACTCCTTACCGCCGTTGGAGTCGTAGTCGATGATGCCGTCGTACATGAATTTTCCCCACCGCAGGTCGCGGTGCGCCGCGACCACCGCGGTGGCCAGCTCGGGCCAATAGGGCAGATTCTCACGATCGTCAATGTAGTCCTGCCACATCAGCTCGTCGGGCCCCACGGTGACGTCGCCGTTGGTAATGGCCAGCGCCCGACGGGTGAGGTCCTTGGCGTCCTCGAGCGAGGGGCCGTCGATGCGCGCGGTAATGAACAGGCGATCGATGGAGTGGGCTTCGAGCAGGGCCTTGGTGAGGTTGCCGGTGCTGGGCAACTGCGGCCAGGGGAACACGCGGCCGCAGACCCAGAAGTTCAGGTCGGTCGGCACGACGATGGGGTTGTTGGCGTAGCTGCGCCCCTTCGCGGGCGGCACCTGGCCCATGCGGCTCAGGGCCGAGGCCACGGACTTGGCCCCGCGGCGGAAGGAGATCGGCAGCCCAGCCGGATCGCGGCTGTACACATCCCAGATCCCCGGCACGTTGTAGCCGACGAGGATGCCGATGACCTCGTCGCCGTTGGTGCCGGTGTCGAGGTAGTCGTGCACCTGGGTCCAGAGTCCGTTGCTGGAGGCGAAGTCCTCCTGCATGCCGGCCCATTCCTTGTTCCAGGTGCCGTCCGGATCGGTCAGGCCGAGGGTGCGCGGTTGTGAAATTCCATGGGTCGAGATGAACCAGTCCTTCCACTCGACGCTGTCGTTGATGCCGTTGGTGTTTTCGTCAAGTCCGGAGCTGTCGGCGTTGTAGAGGATGAGCCAGTGGTTCATCGAATCCCCCGTGATCTGTTCGGGCGGGGTCATGGCGGCGGCGCGGCTGGTCCAGCAGAGCGGCGCGAGGATCGCGGCGGTGAGAATGCGAACGGATGCTTGCGGCGACGGCATGGCCTGGGTCCTTTCCGGCAATGGACGCGGGTTGGGCAGAATTCGACCGGGATCCATCGTAGCAAACGGGGATGGGCAATCCAAGGGCGTGCCGCGGCGGCGCCTGGGGGGAAAGGCGAGGTGGGTCAGCCCTTCGGACGAGTGATCTTGTACTTCTTGACGCGGTAGCGGAGGTTGTCGCGGCTGATGCCGAGCGCCTCGGCGGCGCGGGTCTGGTTCCAGCCGTGGTTGCTGAGCGCCTGGACGATCAGGGCGCGTTCGTAGCCGCGCAGGCCCTGGGGCGCGCCGGTAGCGCCGTCGCCGGTAGCGCCGTCGGCGGTTGCGGCGCGCACGGTGCCGGCGGTTGCGGAGTCGGCGATTTCGCGCGGCAGGTGCATGGGGAGGATTTCGCCGCCGTCGCACATCAGCACCATGCGTTCGACGACGTTCTGCAGCTCGCGGATGTTGCCCGGCCAGTTGTGCGCCGCGAGGATCGCGCCGGCCTCAGCCGAGACGGCGGGCGCCTTGACGCCCAGGTCCCCGGCGGAGACGCGGACGAAGTGTTCGACGAGCTGGGGAATGTCCTCGCGGCGTTCGCGCAGCGGCGGCAGGTTAATGGGGAAAACATTGAGGCGATAGTAGAGGTCCTCGCGGAAACCACCCTCCGCAATGGCCTCGGTGAGGTCGCGGTTCGTGGCGGCGATGATGCGCACGTCGCAGGCGACGGTCTTGGTGCCGCCGACGCGTACGAACTCGCGTTCCTGCAGGACGCGGAGGAGCTTCACCTGCGTGGCGGCGGAGATGTCGCCGATTTCGTCGAGAAACAGCGACCCGCCCTCGGCGAGTTCGAACCGCCCGATCTTGCGGGCGACCGCGCCGGTGAAGGCGCCCTTCTCGTGACCGAAGAGTTCGCTTTCCAGCAGGGTCTCGGCGAGCGCAGCGCAGTTGATGCCGATAAACGGGTGTTCCTTGCGCTCGGAGAGCATGTGCAGGTGCCGCGCGGTGAGCTCCTTGCCCGTGCCGGTTTCGCCGAGCAGCAGCACGGTCGCGTTGCTGCGCGCGACCCGCGTGCAGAGCGATTTCACCTCGGCGAGCGCCGCGCTGGTGCCGATCATGCCGGAGTCGCGCGTGGCGAAGGACTCGCGCAGGCCCTGGTTTTCCCGCTTGAGCTGCTGGTGGGCGCGGGCGTTGGCGACGCCGGTCGCAGCCAGCTCCGCGAAGAGGCGCAGCACTTCCAGGTCATCGTCGTTGAAGGAGCCGTTGCGGCGGTTGATCACCTCGACGACGCCCACGAGATCGGAAGAGCGTCGTGTAGGGAAAGAGTGTGTTCGGTTGTGTAGA
>ERZ795053.5183-NODE-5183-length-13600-cov-9.514950_pt1 | contig 13600 bp, 9 predicted proteins | sample MGYA00375137_ERZ795053 | MGnify/ENA primary metagenome ERZ795053 (study PRJEB30182, sample SAMN05720284) | activated sludge metagenome | isolation source: Anaerobic digester | place: Hong Kong | collected 2014-12-17 ... | reverse complement strand
ATTAGTTGATAGTTGTTAGTTGGTAGCCAGAACTATCAACTAACAACTATCAACTAACAACTATCAACTATGGAACATTCAGGCAAAATCAAAGTTGGGGTTATTTTTGGCGGTCGGTCGGGCGAGCATGAAGTCTCGCTCATGTCGGCACAGTCGGTGATGGGCGCGCTGGACCGGGAGAAGTATGAGGTGGTGCCGGTGGGCATTACGCGCCACGGCCGTTGGCTCACCGGCGACGTGGTGGCGGCTCTGACCGAAGGCAAAACCGACGTGCAGCCGGCCGCGCTGCTGCCCGATCCGCAAGTTTCCGGCCTGATGGAACTGCAAGAAGATGAGGCACAGCGGGGAGGATTAACGGCCGTTACCCAACTCGACGTCCTCATCCCCGTCCTGCACGGCACCTACGGCGAAGATGGCACAGTCCAGGGCTTGCTGGAACTGGCCGATTTGCCCTACGTCGGCGCAGGCGTGGTTGGCTCCGCTGTGGGCATGGACAAGGCCATCTTCAAGCACGTCATGGTCGCCAACGGGCTGCCGGTGCTGCCCTGGAAGTTGGTCACGCGGCAGGAATGGCAGGTGGGCGGCACGGCCGTTCTGGACGACCTGGAAACGGCACTGACCTACCCTATGTTCACCAAACCGGCCAATCTCGGCTCCAGCGTGGGCATCAGCAAATGCAAAAACCGCGCCGAACTGGAAGCTGGCCTGAACGAGGCCGCGCAGTACGACCGGCGCATCGTCGTAGAGCAGGGCATTAACGTGCGCGAATTGGAAGTGGCCGTGCTGGGCAACGAAAACCCCGCCGCCAGCGTGGTCGGCGAAATCCGGCCGCGCCGCGATTTTTACGACTACACGGCCAAATACCTGGCCGCTCCGGACTCCGACGAGTATTCAGAGCTGCTCATCCCGGCGGAACTGGATGGGGAAACGGCCGTAACCGTGCAAAATCTGGCCCTGCGCGCTTACAAAGCCATCGACTGCGCCGGTATGGGCCGCGTCGATTTGCTGCTAGATACCGACACGGGCGCGTTGTACCTGAACGAAATCAACACCATCCCCGGCTTCACGCGCATTTCCATGTATCCCAAGCTGTGGGAAGCCAGCGGCCTGCCCTATCCGCAGCTTTTAGACAAATTGATTGCCCTGGCCCTGGAACGCCACGCCGAAAAAGCCAACACCCGGACCAGTTTTGCAGCAGAAGCAGATAGTTGATAGTTAATAGTTGGGAGTTAGGAGCGGAAAGCGGCAATCCTAATCTGAAATCCCAAATCCGAAATCTTATGACACACGATCAGCAACCCAGACGAAACCGTCACTCACAAAAGCCAGGCCAGCGCCTGCGCAAACAGCCGCAAATGCGCCGTGTGCAATCGGCCCATGCCGTGCGGATGCCGCGCGTGGCCCAGACCGAAGTGCCTAAAACGGCACGCCACCGCCGCCGCCGCAACCGGCGGCAGGCATCCACGCAGCCCTTGCAGGGGCTGAAGATTCTTCTCCTCTCGGCGCGCTGGCTAAGCCTGGGCTTGCTGCTGTTTACTGTTTTTGCCCTTTACCTGGCGGCCACCGACGAGCACTTTTACCTGACGGCCGTTCCGGTAACAGGCGCTGTTTCCATCCCGCCAGACGAGATTGTGGCCGCCAGCGGCCTGGGTGGAACGCACGTTTTTTCTGCCGACCCTAGCGAAGCGGCGGCGCGTATCGCAAAGCTGCCGGGGGTAGTCTCCAGCAAGGTAATGCTTTCCTGGCCGAATCAGGTAGAGATTGAAATTGTGGAGGATACGCCCATTGCCATCTGGCAAGAAGGCGGCCAGCAGTATTGGATTACGAAGCGTTATGAACTCATCCCGGCGCGCACGCCGGCTATCGGGCTACTGACAATTGAGTATGAAGCGCCGCCAACACCTTCAGCCGAAAGTCTTAGCCCAGAAGAGACAGATGAAACCGGGGAAACGGCCGTGTCCCCCCACGCCGCCATCGGTTTTGTCCCTGACACTGTGCTAACCGGTGCGCTCCAATTGCGCCAGCTGCGGCCGAATATAGACAAACTGTATTACCGGCCTGCGAGTGGTTTAAGCTACCAAGACGGCCGTGGCTGGCGCGCCTTTTTTGGCACCGGAAGCGATATGAATCAAAAACTGGCCGTCTACGAAACCATCGTCGCCGATTTACAGGCCCGGCAAATACAGCCAGCCTACATCAGCGTCAGCAACCAGGAAAAACCCTATTACAAAGCCCAATAAGCTGGGAGGGCATTTTTTATGGAAGAAATTGTTTTTGGATTAGACATTGGCACCACAAAGATTTGTGCCCTGGTGGGTGAAGTGCGGCAAGGGCGGTTGCAAATCATTGGCATGGGCATTGAAGCCGCGCGCGGCATGCGGAAAGGCGTGGTAATGGACGTCAACGAAACCTCCATCGCCGTCGCCAAAGCCGTCGAGCAAGCCGAGCAAACGTCCGGCTACAACCTCTCACAGGCATTGGTAAGCATGGCCGGAGAACACGTCAGCTCCAGCAATAACCGAGGCGCAGTAGCCATTGGCCGCAACGAAGCAGGCGTTACCTCAGAAGATATCGGGCGAGCGCTGGATGCCGCCCAATCTATTGCCGTGCCGCCCAACCGGCAGATCATCCACCTCATCCCGCGCAGCTATGCCGTCGACGACCAGGAAGGCATTCGCAATCCGCTGGGCATGCACGGCTTCAAGCTGGAAGTGGAAACGCACATTGTCACCGCCGCGACACCTGCCGTGATGAACCTGGCCAAGTGCATCGACAACGTGGGGATTCAGGCCCACGATTTTGTGCTGAATGCGCTGGCCTCCGGCGAAGCGGTGCTGGAACCCAACGAACGCGAAATGGGCGTCATTGTCGCCGATATTGGCGGCGGCACCACGGACATCGCCCTGTACATGCAGGGCACTGTCTGGCACACCAAGGTCATTCCCGTAGGCGGTTACCACATCACCAACGACATCGCCATTGGCCTGCGCGCACCTTATGAAGTGGCCGAACAGGTAAAAATCCAGCATGGCGACTGCCGCCCGGAACAAATCGACCCGAACTTCCTCTTCACCGTCGAGCCGTTTGGCGGAGAGAAAATTCAGGTGGGCCGCCAGGATCTAGCCTACGTGATTGAAGCGCGCACGGAAGAAATCTTCCAGATGATTTTGCAGGAGATTCGCCGCTCTGGCTACGATGGCTTGCTGCCGGCGGGCATTGTGCTGACTGGCGGAACGGCCCAACTGCGCGGCATTACCGAAATCGCTGAGCGCGTATTGAATGTGCCGGCGCGAGTAGCGCGCCCTAAGAACATCGTGGGCATGGTGGAAAACTTAAACAGTCCGGCCTTTGCCACCGGCATTGGCCTGCTGCACTGGGCTATGGACGAGCATGAGGCGTTTCGTCCCCGCCCAAACAACGGCTTGTGGAGCCGCCGCATGAGCAATTTCTTCCGGGCTTTACTGCCTGGTTAACATAAGTGCAATAGTGACCATGTAACAACTCAGCCGTTTGGCCGGTCCTGTTGGTTAGTTTGTTAGTTGGCTGGTTGGTTATTAGCCAATAAACCAGCCAACTAACAAACTAATCAACGACCCAAAGTTACGCGAAAACACATAAACAGAGGGATGTGATTATGAACAAACAGGAATTACCGAAGAGAGCACAGAGAATGCCGGAAGCGGAAGGCAATGCCCTGATCCGCGTGGTGGGTGTGGGCGGCGGCGGCAGTAACGCCATCAACCGCATGATTGAGGAGAACATTGTCGGCGTCGATTTTATTGCCGTGAACACGGACCGGCAGGCGCTGCAAAACAGTCTGGCTCCGCACAAGCTGCAGTTGGGCGAGCGGGCAACACGGGGCCTGGGGTCTGGGGGCAACCCGGAAGTGGGGCTGAAGGCGGCCGAAGAATCGGTGGAGGAGCTGCATGAGGCGCTGCAAGGCTCTGACATGGTGTTTGTAACGGCCGGAATGGGCGGCGGCACGGGCACCGGGGCGACGCCGACGGTGGCGAAGGTGGCCCGTGAGGAAGGGGCGCTGACGATTGGGGTGGTGACACGGCCGTTTTCCTTTGAAGGCGCTCACCGTGCCCGCGCCGCCGAAGCCGGTATCGAAGAGCTAAAAGAACACGTCGATACCCTCATCGTCATCCCCAATGACAAGCTGCTAGAAACGGCCGATAAGCGCATCACCCTGCTCGACTCCTTCAAGCTGGCCGACGACGTGCTGCGCCAGGGCATCCAGGGCATTAGCGAATTGATCACCGTGCCTGGCCTGATCAACCTGGACTTTGCCGACGTCAAGGCCATTATGTCGCTGGGCGGCGCGGCGCTGATGGCCGTGGGCCACGGCACCGGCGAAGATCGTGCCCAGAAAGCGGCCGAGCAAGCACTGGCCAGCCGTCTGTTAGACATCACCATCGACGGCGCACGAGGCATTCTGTTCAACGTGACCGGCGGCCCGGACCTGAGCCTGTTTGAAATCAATCAGGCGGCGGCCATCATCCGCGAAACGGCCCACCCCGAAGTAAACCTCATCTTTGGTGCAGTGATCGACGAGACGATGGGCGACGCCATCCGCATTACAGTTATCGCCACGGGTTTCGAGCACTCTATGCCCATGATGCGCCCTTTAACGCGCACGGCCGTACAGCCGCATAACAGCGGCGGCCTGCGACGGGAGTCTGTATCTGTCAGCAGCCAGGCGTCTGCGCCTGTGCCTGCGAGTCGCGTGGATTCGGATTCTGCTACTCCTTACCGCGTCAACGACCTCGACGTTCCCGCCTTTTTACGCAAAAAACGCTGATTTTTGCCAGCCATAGAGTTTCCACGGAAAACAGTGTGCAGTAGACCATACGCTGCACACTATTTTCCGTTGGAGAAACGGCCGTAAATTTTTAAGGTTCTTTGGCGTCCTCGCAGCTTGTTTTGAGAACGGCCGTATGCTATAATTTCGCCACTCTCGCACGCCAGATATAGGGTATTCGCAGTGCTCAATCCCCATATCTGGCGCATGCAGGCGGGTTTTAGCCCGATGGACACATACCTGGGCATAAGACCCAAACAGGAGCTTTTACCGTGAAATGTCCGTATTGCGATAATGACAAAACCCGAGTCATCGATACCAGTCACGACAGCCGAGGCGGCACCCGCCGGCGCCGGGTTTGTGATCATTGCGGCCAGCGATTCAGCTCATATGAACGGCCGATCTTAGCCACTCCCCTGTTGATAAAACGGGATGGCACGCGAGAAGAGTTCTCGCGCGATAAAGTTCTGTCCGGTATCCGGGTGGCTTGCGCCAAACGGCCAGTAGCCGCCGCCGACATTGAGCATATCGCCGGAGAAATTGAAGCGGAACTGCAGCAGTTGGGACGCGCAGAAGTGCCAAGCCGTCTCGTGGGCGACAAAATCATTGCCAAGCTGAAAGACCTGGATGAAGTTGCCTACATCCGCTACGCCATCGTCTATCTGGGCCTCGACGACCTGGAATCCATCCGCACCGAAATCGATCGTCTACTTCAGACCAAGTAAATCTGGCTCGCTGTCTTTCCAAGCTGCCGAGCCAGTTGCTGATCTGTTTCTATATTTCTGCCCAAACCTTTATCTCACGTTGGAAGGAGCGTATTTATGCCTGAAAAACAAGACGCGACGGTTCAGTTTGCCCAAGAAAGCAAAGCCAGGAAGAACGGCATTAACGGGAAAAACGGTTCTAACGGAACCCGGGGAATGGAGGCCAGCAGCATCTATTTTAAGGTTGCCATACCCAAACAGATAGTGAAGCGGGACGGCCGTATCGTACCCTTCGACGCCAAACGCATTCAAGTTGCCCTGGAACGCTGCTTTGCCAGCCTTGCCAACCCACCCCAAACCTCCGTGGAAGACCTGACACAACAGGTCGTCAACGTCGTCGCCGCCAAATACGATCTCCCCACTGTTGAAGGCGTCCAGGACATCGTCGAAATGGCGCTGCAAGCCGCCGGCGAATACGAAGCCGCCAAGCACTACATCCTCTACCGGGCTGAACACGCCAAAATGCGCGTGCGCCGCCCCGTACCGGAAGATGTACGCCGCGCCTTTGCCGAATCCGACCACTATTTCCCGACACAACTGCAAAAGTTTCAGTTTTATGACAAGTACTCGCGCTTTAGCTATGAACTGGGACGGCGTGAAACCTGGATCGAAACGGTAAACCGGGCGGTAGACTTCATGAAAGAGCTGTCCGATTACCGCCTGCCGGCCGAAACCTACGAGCGTATCCGCCAAGGCATCCTGACAATGAAGGTGATGCCTTCTATGCGCCTGTTGGCGATGGCTGGTCCAGCCGCCCGACGCAATAACATCGCCCTCTACAACTGCTCCTATATGCCGGTAGACAGCATCGATTCCTTTGTGGAAGCCCTGATTATCTCAATGAGCGGCTGTGGCGTTGGGTTCTCGGTGGAACGGCAGTATGTGGAGCAGTTTCCGCGCATTGCCCGGCAGAAAGGGCATCCGGCCCGCACTTTTGTCGTGCCGGATTCGTCCGAAGGTTGGGCGGAGGCTGTACGCGCAGGTATTACCGCCTGGTTTGATGGTGAAGACGTCGTATTCGATTATTCCGAGGTGCGGCCAGCAGGTGCGCCGCTGCGCGTGAAAGGCGGGCGCGCTTCCGGGCCAGAGCCGCTGCGCAAGATGCTAGAGTTTGCGCGCAACCGTATTTTGTCGCGCCAGGGCGGGTTTTTACGGCCGTTAGACGCCCACGACATCATGTGCGCCGTTGGCGATGCGGCCGTATCCGGCGGCGTGCGGCGCACGGCCATGATCTCCCTCTTTGACTACGATGACCTGGAAATGCTCCACTGCAAAGACGGCGATTTCTGGCGCAACAACAGTCAGCGCTGGAACGCTAACAACTCGGCCGTCTGGCCGGAGCGCGAGCTTTCGCAGACCGAAATCACCCGCTTTGTGCTGGACATGGTGGAATCGGGACGGGGTGAACCGGGCATTTTTAACCGCAAAGCGGCAGTGGAAAACCGCCCGGCACGCCGCCGGCCAGCCGCCTTTGGCACCAATCCCTGCGGCGAGATTATTCTACGGCCGTATCAGTTCTGCAATCTCTCCAGCGCCGTCGCCCGCTTCGACGACACCTACGAAACCTTGAAGGAAAAAGTGGAACTGGCGGCTATCGTGGGCACCATTCAATCGATGGCCACTTATTTCCCGGGCTTGCGCTCTCAATGGCAGCAAAACTGCATGGAAGAACGCCTGCTGGGCGTGGATTTGAACGGTCAGATGGATAGCCCGGCCGCACAAGATCCGGAGATTCAGTCTAAACTACAGCAAATCGCCGTGGAGACCAATCGGCAATATGCAACGCTGCTGGGGATTAATCAGTCAACGGCCGTTACCTGTGTCAAACCTTCTGGCAACTCATCACAACTGCTCAATTCCTCTTCCGGGCTGCACGCACGCTGGGCCGATTATTACACACGCAACGTCCGTGTCGGCGCCCACTCCCCCGTCTGCAAAGTTCTGCAAGACGCAGGCGTACCCATGGACCCGGAAAACGGACAAACGCGTGAAAACGCCAATACCTGGGTCGTCCACTTCCCCGTTAAGTCGCCGGACGGGGCGCAAACACGCCACGACCGCACCGCCCTGGAACAATGCGACTTCTGGCTGCAAAATAAGATCAACTACACTGAGCATAACCCCAGCGTCACCATCACTTACCAGCAAGATGAGGTGCTAGACATTATCCGCTGGATTTGGGAACATCAAGACAAAGTGGGTGGAATGGCCTTTTTGCCCTCCTTCGACGCTCAATATGATCAGATGCCCTACGTTGAAACCAACAAAGAAGAGTACGAGCAATTAGCCGCTAAATTTCCCGAGATCGATTTCTCCAAGATTTATCGTTACGAAGAAGAAGACCTGACTACGGCGGCGCAGGAATTCGCTTGTTTGTCTGGTCAATGTGATATTTAGGGCCGGACCTGATACGCCAATACCGGGAGACGAGAAGCTAGTATTTGGGTACTATGTAGCCGGAAACTTACGCTAGCGCCCTAGGATAATGGTAACATCGCTTGTAAGGTTACCCTCCTAAAGTAAATCTTTGTATTGACACGCCTATCTAGATTCGGCATAATAACTTACAATCTCTAAATTTTTCAAGTCAGCCACGCAATGGTGGCAATCAAGGAGTTCGGGAATGGAAATTACGCAACAGCCACTTGAGGGTCAACAACGAAGCCTCAACAACGCCGATCATCAACCATACGAAGCCCCGGCTGTTATCTACGAAGGTCTGATTACAACCCGAGCTGGTACGCCAACCGGCAGCACCGACGGCGACAGCAATGCTGTTGACCCGGCCGATTTGTTCGGAAGCTAGGATTAAGGGCAAACGGCCGTAGAGCGGTAGCTCCTCTGTTCTGCTGCAATTGTAATATTTAGAAGCCTGTGTTTTAAGCACAGGCTTCTATTTGTGTATCTTGCACTCAGGGCAAAGCCCCTGGATTGGGGAAAGGCCACTCCCTAAAATCTATCAGACAATTGTCCGTATCACGCCAGTAGGGCAAACGCTCCAAACTGGCGCTTAGCCCTGTCACAAGCGAGCAGCCCACCACCCCGGGATAGTTTCCTGTTCCGTAGACCAAAACGTCCACCGGTTGATCTTGTGCATCACGCAAGATAACCTCATCCCCCTGATTTCCTAACTGCAAAAAAGTGGCCGGGTCTCCCCATGTGGGATCATCTAGCATGTCCGGCACCAAAGGCGAAGTGTTCAATATCTCAAAACTGGGATATGTACCGTATTCGGCAAAGAAATCGGCTGCGCTGGTGGCGACAACAACGGTATGACCGTAGGGGATCATTGTGTTGGCCGGAAAGCGCCGCACATCCTCAAAGTCTGTGCGGTTTACGGCGTCACCCAGGCTGTAACCTCCCAAATCCACACTATGCGGCGTGGGATTCGCCAGTTCGATGAATTCGGCAGTGTCCGGACCAGCGGGATCATATAGGACTTCGCTGATCAGTAAGTGGTTGGCGGGACCAATATAGTTGTTCATGGCCAGAGGCAGATACACTTGATGGGGCCAGTCGCTGATGAACATGCCAGACAGCAAGTCAAACATGGCGTCGGACTGGATTTGCAGAGCCAGTTCACGATTGTCTTTATGGGACTGCTCGGAGCCATTCAGACTGCCTGTATGGACGTAACCACGGCCGTTTACCTCCACCAGAACCATCTTGTTGTGTATGCCTAGTCCGGTCGGGTTACCCGTGGCACACGTCAGGCGCAAATGCTCCTCACGAGCCAGGGTGCTGACGTAGTCGCAGGTAGCCCTGTTGCTGTTTGAGTCGGAAGGAACGTCGAAAAAACTGTCTAGCAGCAGGCGCACGTCTGCGCCACGGCGAGCAGCGGCAATGTAAGCCTCCAGACGAGGATTAGGATCGCTGGGCGGTGTGCCGCCGGATGATGGCCCCCAATACGGCCGTTCATACAACTGCTCTACCCAAACCTTATCCCCTGGCCCGGCCCGGTTAACCAGTCCCAGCAATCCATCCACACTCCGCAGGCTGTTTTCTGGCGATTGCACAATCTCCAGCGGAAACACGCCAGAAAAGGCAAAAGGTTCCGCAAAACGCACGGGGTATGTCATGCCGCCGGTGACCGTGATGGGCACAAAACCGGGGGTCGGCAGCCAATCCAGCGTAGCCTCCCAGCGGAAAATGTCATTGCGATCCGGGTTGAAATCGTGCGCCAGCAGTGTTTGCACGTGCTGCACTACTGTCGGCGCATCGGTGATCAGTACCACGCCGCGCCGTCCCCACGTGCCATCGGCTTTGTCGTCGTTCGGCAGACTATCTGGCGAGAGGTTCTGGCTGCTGATGACAGCCCAGGCACCGTCTAGCAACATGAGCTTGGCATGCAAGTAGCCATACCGATCGTAGATATCGGCTGCCGCGTTATTGATCATGAACCAACATTCGCCAGCCGCCTGCTCTATGTGCTGGCAAATATATTTTTCCTGATCAGTCAGCCCGCCGGCAGGACCGCCTTCTAACAACAAAGTCACAGAGACACCGCGATGGGCGGCCCGGATCAGCGCATCGCTGATAGCGATGCTTTCGATGGTGAGTGTTTGAATGCGGATGCTGGTCTGGGCGTGGTCAATCTGACGAACGATGGCTTCGTAAGCGTTGTCTGGGGCAATAGCCAGCGTAATGACGGCCGTTTCCGTCACCTGTGTCGTAAAGAAGAATGCGTCCAGATCCCAGCCAGGGTAGCGCACTTTACGGCCGTTTATTACATCGTTGGTGGACTGCGCCCAATCGACGGCCGTGTCCGTGTCCGGCGTTGGCTGTCCGGTGTACTGGTCGCGCATCCGGTAAAGGATCTGGCCTGCCTGAGCAAAACCGCTGCCTGTGTACGGCTGTAGGGCCGGGCCAGACCAGCCCACCTGTCCGGTATTGCCCCCTTCATAAACCAGCGCATCGACCACGATACCGGCTGCATTGCGGAGCAGCACCTCGTCACCATCATTGGCAAAGCCGGGCCACGTGCCGCTAAGAGCCGGAATGGGCAACCCGCCAGCAGCCCGGGCCAGGTCGGGATTGTGACCAAACTGGCGTCGAAAGGCCAGGGCGTCGTTGGTCAGCCAGACGGCCGTATGCGGCAGCACCACAGTACCAGGGGGAATAACGGCCGTCGCCGAGCCATCACTAATTTGCCAGCCCCCCACGTCCACCGGCTGCTCGCTGATGTTACGCAGGGCCACCGCCTCGTCGGCTGCGCCTTCATATGCATCATAGTAAACCGCGTCAATCACCACGGCGCGGCTGCTGACGTACGTTACGGCCGCAGCCTGGTTGTTGCTCTGAATCGTTTCGGTGGACAGGGTAGCTGCCTGGATTGTGTTGGTGAAGGAGCCGGAAACGGCCGTGTCCAAAGTCGTCGTCAGGGCAAACTGCACGGCGGCGGCGGCGGGCAAGTCGCCCAACTGCCAGACGAGCGTGTGGGCATCTGGCTGCACCAGAGGCAGTCCACTGTTTTGGGCCACATAGGTAAGACCGGCAGGCAAACTGTCTGTGAGGATGGTTTGTACGGCCGTCAGTTCGCCCGTGTTTTGCACCCGGATCTGGTACACCACCGTCTCTCCCGGCGCGGCAATCGCCGGGCCGGTTTTGCCCACTACCACGTCGGCTTCCGGCGGGAGTTCACAAGGAATAAAGGAAGCCCCATTTAGACACGTCCCAGGCGAAAAGCGTGCGCCACCGGAGCCAGGGGCGAGCGTGTGTTTGATCATGGGACTGTCGGCCAGGTCTGGGCTGCGCGTGAGGGACTGATTGTCGCCGCCTTCGCTGCCATAAGTGTAGGAAACAACGGCCGTTCCCCCCAAATCCACCAGCGTGACCGCATCACTGGTATTGTTCAGTTCTAAACGTCCCGTAGAAGCCGTCTGCACGACGCTGTTGCCAAAAGCTCCAATCGGTGCGCCGCCGCCAAACACCACCACCGCCTGACCGGGCAACAGGGAGGTTCCCGCAGGGAAAACGTGCCGCAACGTGACAGCGCTGACGGTATCGTACAGCTTCCAACCGCCTATATCGACCAGGTCTTCAGTCACGTTAACCAGCTCCACAAACTCGTCGTCGTAAGTGCCCACTACGCCATCGCCGTTGGCGTCGCCGCCAGCAGCATCGGGATCAGCGTGAATTTCGTTAATGACAAGGGGAGAATCGTTGGGGGCAGCGACGGCCGTTTCGCCTCCCCCATCCAGCAGCCACCATACAAACCCTATCGGCACAAGCGTGAACAACAACAACCAGACCACACGTTTCCACATAGAACCCTCCTTGTTGAGTGCGGAATGCGGAGTGCGGAATGCGAAGTGCAAACCGCGCCCCAGGTCATGCCAAGGTATTCAACTGTTTTACTTTTGATGACTCCACGCGGTTTTTAACCGACCGGTCAACCGTCACAACGGCTCTTTTATAGAAGAAACCGGCAATTATCGCAAGAGAAACGCAGACATTTATTTTTCAGGAAAAATAAATACCGTTAACGGTCATCAACTGGCATTTTATGAAGATTGGAGACTGGAGACTGGTCAATCTCCCGTATAAGGCAAAAAACGCGTTTATCCGCCCCATCCGCGAAAATCCGCGTCCCATTGTCCCACTCCCTCAGCTTCTAGCCTGCCGCGAAGCCAGGAAACCAAAACTAACAAATACCATGCCCACCAGCAGCAGGCTGCCCGCCTGCCACAACATGCGGCGGCCCCATAAAATGGTGAGCGAATAAATCCCCTGCTGCAAAAATGTGCTTAATACGGCCGTTGCCCCCTCCGCCGCTTCGGGCATTACGGCCGTTCTCACCAACCACGTTCCCACGGCCGGCAGCACCACCGCCAGCAGCAAACCCAACAGCCCGGCAGCCGCCATCGGCCCGCCCCACCAATAGCCCCATCCCGCCGCCGAACGCACCGCCAGCAGCAAAATAAGCCACAAACTCAAGAATGGCAGCAGCCACAAACGCCACGCCTGCGCCGACAATGCGTACCACTGCTGCAAGCGATACAAAGCAGCCAACTGGCTGCTGGTCAATGTGCCCTCGGACAGCAGGGGAATACGCACCACGGCCGTTTCCCCCACAATCTGCGGCAGCACCGTGCCGCTGACCACGCTGAACAACTGCACCGCCAGCTCCTCAGCCGGAATGCCCGGCGGCACGCACGTCGGCAGCGTGCCAGACGTCAGATCAAACGCGGAAAGGTCGGTGCAGGTGGGCAGGCTTCGCACAATTGCCAGCACGGCCGTCTCCCCCACCTCCCCGCGCCACTGGGCCAGCACCGGACTCACGTCTACCGCTACCACGGCCCGCGCCGGGTCGCCGGTTTCCAGGTAATCCAGCAGGGCATCAACGGCCGTATCCGTCACCTCCGCCAGCCAATCCGGCGGCAGCGTCGCCAGGATGGTATCGGCCAGCACGGCCGTATCCAATTCCGGCACAGGCAGCCCCTGCGCCCGCGCCTGCTCCTCCACCACCCCCGCAATCACCGTGGGCAGCGCCTCGCGCAGCAAATCATCCAGGGCCAGCGCCTCTTTCAGCGCCGCCCGATTGGTGATCACGTGCGCCCCGTTTACCAACAGCAGGGCGAAAACGGCCGTTACCACAAAAAAAACCGCCACAACGGCGGCCAGGGCGTTCAAGCAACCACGCATAAGAAATCCTTTGGGGAGATTGGAGACTGGAGACTAGAGACTGCTAATAGTCTCCAGTCTCTAGTCTCCAGTCTTAATTGTCTCCAACGCCAACTGGCCCAGGAACCAGCGGTCTTCTTCGGTCAGAACGGCCGTCAGCAGCATATCCGGCCGGCGCTGCCAGGTGCGGCGCAGCGATTCTTCGCGCCGCCAGCGGGCGACGTTGGCCGCGTGGCCGGAGCGCAGCACATCGGGCACGCGCCAGCCGCGAAAGTCGGCGGGTTTGGTGTAGTGCGGCCCTTCCAGCAGGCCAGTGGCGTGGCTGTCCATGTCCGCCGCGCCTTCCGCGCCCAACACGCCCGGCAGCAGCCGCGTCACCGCGTCCACAACCACCAGCGCCGCCAGCTCG
>ERZ795053.5182-NODE-5182-length-13603-cov-4.540744_pt1 | contig 13603 bp, 12 predicted proteins | sample MGYA00375137_ERZ795053 | MGnify/ENA primary metagenome ERZ795053 (study PRJEB30182, sample SAMN05720284) | activated sludge metagenome | isolation source: Anaerobic digester | place: Hong Kong | collected 2014-12-17 ... | reverse complement strand
CCTCATCGCCTACCCGAACCCCAACAGCTACCAATACCCGCACCCCCGCACCGCCGCCGCCGCCGCCCACCGTTACCCCTACACCTAGCCCCCTGCCATACATTGTTGGCTCTCACTCCAGCCGCAACAACTGCGCCGACTCCGGTCTGGAGGGGATTGTTAATGATGCCAACGGGCTGCCAGAGGCCGGCGCCCAGGTTCAATATGGGGAAATGGGGGTTTCCGGCAGCCGCTTCATCGCCACTACTGATGGCAACGGTCGCTACGGTGCTTTGTTAATTCCCGGCAGCAGCGGATCCGCCGCTTTTCAATCTCACAACTGGTATGCCTATGTTGTCGAGAACGGCCAACCTGCCAGTGAGCAGTTCACCTTTACGACCGATCCGATTTATGCCGAGAATCCCAGCTACTGCGGTCGTGATGATAATAAAAATGACAATAATGACAATAACGATAATAATGATAATAGTAGTGGGGGAGGTGACGATAATTTAGCCCCCGGCTGTACCTTAGACCCGTGTAAGGTGAGTAGTTCTATTCAAGTTAAGATCATCAACTGGCAAAGACGACCATCAGCCAACTAATATAACCCTAACCTTGGACAAGAAACGAGAGAATTTCTATGAAAACCACCACTCAAAAATTATCACTAGGTTCCCGTCAACTCGACGACATGCTTGGCGGCGGTTTTATCAAAGGATCAGCCGTGCTAGTTAGCGGGGCTCCCGGCGTGGGCAAAACCACCTTTGGACTTCAATTTCTAACTGCCGGTATAAAGGCCGGCCAACGCGGCTTGTTAGTTTCCTTTGAAGAATTTCCGGCCTCACTCATTAGAGATGCCCAGCAGTTAGGTTGGGATCTGAAAACAATGGAACAACGGGGTGAGTTGGGGATTATTTTTACCTCGCCGCAAGTTTTTTTAGAAAGTTTGAAACAGCAGTCCGGTCCAATTGCCGAAAAAATTCAGGCGCTGGGGCCGGATCGAATGGTGTTGGACAGCGTCGCTCACTTTCAACAATTCACCCAAAACCCTATAGAACTCAGAGAGATTTATAACATCTTGATTAATGCCATTAAGCGCCAGGATATAACCGCCCTGTTATTAGACGAGGCGGCCAACATCTTGCAGGCGCCGGGCAAACATGTAGCCGCCTTACCGTTTTTAGTCGATGCGGTGATCTTGCTCCGGTACGTTGAAGTTGATAGCAGCATGAAACGGGCGATGGCGGTGATGAAAATGCGCGGCAGTAATCACCAAAAAGAGATTAGAAGCTTTGAGATAAAGTCGGGTGGTCTGGTGTTGGGGTCGCCTTTTACCGGCCACGCCGGGATTTTATCGGGCGTGTCACAACGTATTGCTTAAGTTTTTACTCTAGAATTTGTTTGCATCAACCATTGCCCTGTCGAGGGCATTTTTGCTTTGACATCCTGGGGGCTACGCACTGAGGGCAACACTATGAAAGAAACTATTCTGGTAGTAGAAGACGAAGCCAGCATTAGAAATATCACGCGGGTGTATCTGGAGCAGGAACAGTACCGCGTTATCTGCACCGATAACGGCCAGGAAGCGTTAACGATGGCCCGCCGACATAAACCCGATCTAATTGTGCTCGACTTGAACCTCCCCGGTATGGACGGTATGGAAGTGACAGCTCGGCTGCGGCAAGAGTCGGATGTGTATATTTTGATCCTGACCGCCCGCACCGAAGAGGCGGATCGCATTGCTGGCCTGCGCATCGGGGCCGATGATTATCTGACCAAACCTTTTAGCCCACACGAACTGGTCGCCCGGGTCCAGGCCATTCTCCGCCGCAACCGAACCACATCCGCTCACATCTCCGTGGCCGGCAACGTCCTCCGCTTTCCCCACCTTGAAATCGATCCCGACCGGCACGAAGTCCGCACCGGCGATCAGGTGATCGATCTGACGACCACCGAATTTAGCGTATTGCAGGAACTGGCTCGTCATTCCGGCCGGGTCCTAACCCGGGAGCAGCTCATTGATCGGGTCTGGGGACAAGATTTTTATGGCACTGACCGGGTGGTGGATGTGTACGTCGGCCAGGTGCGCCGCAAACTGGAACAGGCTACCGGCGAAACCTTGATCCAGACCGTACGCGGTATCGGCTATAAGTTTGTGGACGAAAAATAGTGAAGTTGTGGCGAAAGTTACGCTGGCGCATCTTCGGCTCACACTTGATTGTGGTTGTGACCGGCGTGGCCTGTTTACTGCTCACAACCGAAATCATCATCTCCAACCGCACTTTATCCGCCATTCAGCCTCGATTGGCGGCCCTCACTCAGGCCAAAGACCCGGTTGATGTCGAATTGGCGCTGGCGGCCTTACAGGAAACCTATCACAATACGCTGCTCTTTTCCTTGATAATTGCAGCGTTAGGAGCCACGCTGGCCGGCGCAGTGACCAGCCTCCTGCTGACCACCGGGATCATCCGACCTCTGCAGCAGATAGCGCTAAGTAGCCGGCGCATTGCCGGCGGCCAATACGCCGAACGAGTTGAAATATCCGATATTGAAGAGTTAGACAGCGTGGCTACAAATTTCAACCAGATGGCCGCGGCTCTGGAGCAGGTGGAACAGCAACGGGTGGCCCTCATTGGCAATGTTTCTCATGAACTGCGCACGCCGTTAACCGGCATCGAGGGGTATTTACAGGGGATGATGGACGGCCTGATGCCCAGCGACGCCCAAACCTTTGCCCAAATGTACCAGGAGGTGCGCCGGCTGCGCCGGCTGGTCGATGATTTGCAGGCGCTGTCTCGGGTTGAAGCCGGCCAGATTCCGCTTCATTTGGAGACGTTTGACCTGGCGCCCGTTGTTGAACGCGTGATCAAACAACTCCAGCCTCAAGCGATGGCCCAATCATTGGCTATTTCGACCAACTGTTCCGGCATCTTGTCAGTCTATGCCGACCCGGATCGCACCGCTCAAGTGCTGGTCAACCTGATGGGCAACGCCATCCGCTACACCTCTGAAGGGGGCGACATTAAGGTCACGGTTAGGGCGACGCCCAAGTTTGTGGAGATCGCGGTCCAAGATAGCGGCCAAGGTATTCCCCCCGAAGCGTTGCCGTATATCTTCGAACGCTTCTATCGGGTCGATCAGTCCCGCTCGCGCAGCAGCGGCGGCAGCGGCATTGGCCTAACTATTTCTCGACATCTGGCCTGGGCCATGGGCGGCGAATTGATCGCCACCAGTGAGGGTGAAGGCCAAGGCAGTACCTTTTATTTTCACTTGCCCAAGGCAAAGTAACCCCGTTACAAAAACATTTCACCACAGAGGGCGCAGAGGAGGCACAGAGTTCACGAAGTTTTTCTTCGTGATCATTGTGTTTTCTCTTTGAACTCTGTGGTGAAAATTCTCGCTCGTAACACAAATTTGTAGCGGGTAATCACGTAACAAGGCTATCGAGACGGGCGAGCCGGTCTTTCGGGCAGCGACAGCTCTTCTTTGTCGGGCAAGATCGATTTTTCAAACGACAGGCCGTTGAGATCGGGCAGCGATCCCAGTGAGGCTCCAAACCGCTCCAATTGAGCGTGAGCCTGAGTAACATCGCCTCGGGCAAACTGGGTGGTAATCCCCTCAATCCGTGCCGCCAAGTCTTGCAGCGGCGGTAGACCGGAGGCGTCCAGTCCCGCGCTGGCATTGGCTCCTTGCTGGGCAATTTCGGTTAATTCAGCCGTTGTTATCCGACCATCAGCCAAAGCGGTCTGTCCGGCTGTAAAGAAAGCCAGCGCATCTTCGACAGCCTCTTTGGGATCAGTGGCGGTTTCGGTAGCCGGCATGGCCACGGCTGTGGCAATGCGGCTGTCGAGCGTGGCCTGGTAATCGGCCAGCCAGGTTTGAGCCTGAGCCTGGGCCTCAGTCGCTTGGGCGCCGGCGGCCTGGGCGGCCGCTTCAATCTGGTTGATCGTTTCCTCGGCCAATTCGACGCCTTGGTCAAGCGAGTCACTGACCGCCTCAACGGCCTCGGTCAAGGCCTGCGTGTTTTCTTCAATCCCGTTCAGCGTCTGTTCGATCTCTTGCAGTTCCGCCACCGCCTCGGTGGCCAAGTTACCGTACAGATCGGTGTAAACACTCACCAATTCATCGACGTAGGCCAAGGCGTCATCGGTCCCAGCCAGATACATTTCTATGGTTTGAACCTCTTCCGGGGTCAAGGTTTTATCCACAGTTGCGCCGGAAGCCGCTTGGGCTGACTGCTCGGCCGCCACAGCCGCCGCCGTCACGGCCTGATCAACCAAGATAGCCAACTCTTCGTCAGTCATAGTCAGATACTGTTCAGCCGGAATGGGCGTTATTATTTCTGGAGGCGGAGGCAGTGCTGTCACGTCAGCCGCCACCTGAGCATCGACCGTATCCGGCAGGGTGGAAACGGGGGCGGCTTCACTTGGGGCAGCGGCAGCGGCGGCAACGGCCGCGTCGGTGGTGGCCTGGTTAGATGTCTGCGCGACTCCCGTGGCGGCGACGGCTGCGTCAATAGTGGCCTGGGTATTGGGGGTAGGGACTGCGGCGGTGCGTTGGCAAGCCACAGTCGATAAGAGCAGTACGGTCAAGAGGATAAAAACTGAATGTATTCTGGTCATCGATGTCTCCTTGGGTCGTCACTAAAGGGGATGATTCCATTCGACTGAGCATTATTGAGATGTAAATGGACGATAAAACCTGGTGACAGCCACTCATTTGGGCCGCTCACGTGACTTTCATCTTTTGAACTATGAAAACTCCATAAATTCCATTATAAAGCAGGTATTGATAGGAGTGAAGTGTTAGAATCAAAACAGCCGGTTCCTCCAATAGAAACCGGCTGTCTGAGGCGACATGTAGGATTTCAGTATCTAGCGACGGCTAGAGATCGGCCATTTCCACATCCGAAGAATCGAGCGGCCTCACCTGCTGCGACCACTCGACGGGCAGTGGTTGGAGAATGGGTTGGATGGCAGCCATTGTTCTGGCCGTAATATCGGCCACATCACCCTCACCCTCAATTTCAAGGAGCAGTCCGGCTTGTCGATAATAGCCGATTAGGGGAGCCGTTTGCCCATGGAACGTTTTGAGGCGGGCCATAATCGTTTCTTCGTTATCATCCTTACGCTGGTAGAGTTCACCGCCGCAGCGATCACATTTATCTCCTTCAGCGGGGGGATTGAACACAACGTGGTAAGGCGTTTGGCAATTACAGCAGATCCGGCGTCCCGACAGCCGCTTGATGATCTCTTCATCGGACACCTTGATATAAAGCACCGCATCCAACCGGCGCTGCATGTCGGTCAGAATGTCGCTTAATGCTTCTGCTTGCGGTAGGGTACGCGGAAATCCGTCTAAAATAAAACCAGCTCGGGTATCGGGTCGTTGCAGGCGGTCACGGACCATCGCCTGGGTGACATCATCGGGCACCAGTTCGCCGCGCTCCATATAAGTTTTGGCCAATTTGCCCAGCTCAGTTTCGTTCTTGAGGTTTTCTCGGAATAAATCGCCGGTCGAAATATGTTGCAGTCCGAGACTGTTCTTAAGTTGTTCGGCTTGCGTACCTTTACCGGAGCCGGGTGCACCTAACAATACGACGTCAAGGCTGGGAAAAGCCGCCTGGTCAGGCGTAAGTACTTTAGCCGCTTCCTTTAGGGCCTGAAGTTGCAAGGCATCTTCAGTTTTGGCTCGCTCCTGTTTATTGCGTCGTACGGCAGCAATGGTATTGATGAGCGCATTGGTGACATCATCGATGTTGCCCTCATCCTTAACAATCACTAATCGGCCGCTTTGTTTATAGTAATCAATTAATGGCTCAGTTACGCGATAGAACAGTTTAAGCCGCTCACGCCCAATTTCAATAGTATCATCAGCACGCTGATACAACTCGCCCTGACATAGATCACACACACCTAGGGTACGGGGGGGGTTGAATGCCACATGGTATGGGGCTTGACAGGTGCGGCAAATGAGACGTCCCGGCAGCCGCGCGATAACTTCCTCATCAGGCACTTGAAGGTAAATTACGGCTTCGAGTTTACGACCGGCTTGCTCAAGGAGTTTATCTAAAAATTCGGCCTGGTATAATGTGCTGGGGAACCCATCGAATAATATTTCTTGGTTAGGAGCGGTTTTAAGCAGCCACTCCTCAATTAAACTGTCAACCACTTCATCGGGTACCAGATCGCCCCGACGCATATAGCGTTTGGCGAGGAGGCCTAACGCCGTGCGCTGTTCAAGACTGCCCCTGAACAGATCGCCTGTCGAAATATGATGTAACCCCAGTTGGGAAACTATTCTAAAGGCTTGGGTCCCTTTTCCGGCTCCGGACGGACCGATTAATGCGATTGCCATAACTACCTCCTTGTAGATTAAAAACCCCTCTATGGTTGAACCATTTTATCGCAGGGTATGAGATTTGATTAACTTGATAGTTGGATCAGAAACAGGTCTATATGTTCAGATTTTCACAAACTTTGGATACAAAAATACCATCTGGGGGCAAAAACAAGATGCAATTGGGGAAAAACCATTTTGAGAGCGAAGTGATGCCCCACAGCACGTCATTATACTGAGGACGTTAGTAAGGTTAAGTATACTTAAAAAAAACAGGCTAAACACTAGTCAACTGTCTAGTTTAAAGCCTGGACAATTATGGGGTTTTATCGATCTATGCCTTCGCTCCTTAACCCGGAATTAGCTATAATCCGAAAGCTTAAACCTATTTGACTATTACAAAACCCTTACATAGTTTTTATAGGCGTCTTACCCGGGCAATTTAGAATTAAGTCAACAAATTGAAAACTTATTACGATCAAGGAGAAAGTAAGTTATGGAGTGGATTTTGCAACCCTGGCCCTGGTATATCGCCGGGCCGCTCATCGGCTTAATGGTGCCGGCCTTGCTACTGTTATCGGGCAAAACATTTGGGGTCTCGACCAGTTTTCAAAATTTGGGGTCTATGTGCGCCCCCAAAAGCAATCTGCCTTATTTAAAAAACTTCGATCGGCGCAGTAATCGATGGCAGTTGGTGTTTGTGGCCGGCATTATCTTAGGGGCGTTTGTTGGCTCACATTTCTTATCAATCAACCCGGTGTCATTTCTACCTGACCACTACTATTCGCTTAGCGGGATGGCGCGGTTAGCGTTGGGCGGCTTACTGGTTGGATTTGGTGTACGTTATGCCGGCGGCTGTACCTCCGGCCACACCATTATGGGCCTATCTAATCTTCAGTGGTCGAGTTTGGTCGCCTCGATTAGCTTTTTTGCCGGAGGGTTGCTGCTCACCCATGTCTTGCAATTTTAGGAGGGAAATGATGAAACAGTTTTTCGTATTACTAATCGGTACATTTTTTGGCATTGTCTTAGTCAAATCAGAAGTGGTATCCTGGTTTCGTATTCAAAAGATGTTTCTTTTTGAAGAAGCCCACATGTACTTGATCATCGCATCGGCTGTCGCGGTCGGCGCGGTGGCGGTCTACATTATCAAGCGATTTCAGCTAAAGACCGTCTTCAATGAAGATGTGGCGATCAAGGCCAAGCCGTATCAAAAAGGGGTTGTTATTGGCGGGGTGCTTTTCGGCATCGGTTGGGCGATCACCGGCGCGTGCCCTGGCCCTATCTACGCTCAAATCGGCAGCGGCGAATACATCGCGTTGATTACCTTTGGCGCGGCTTTAATCGGAATGTATCTGTACGCTTTCTTGCAGCCTAAATTACCTCATTAAGTTTGAGAGCTGTAGAGTTTGGGAGTCTATTGAGTTGAGTTTATGGAGGTAGGAATTTTTAGAAAAAACCGTATTTTGAGATGGATCGGGGAAAGATCCGGCAAGGAAACATCAGACCGGACCTTTTGACGGGTAAATAAAGTTGATAATCTATGCTAAAATGTCCCTCAGAAATATAGAGGGATATTCGATGAAAATCTTGGCAGTTGTTAGCGGATTGGTTGTTCTGGTCACCTTGGCTTTTCTTTCTCATTATAATCGTGTTCATATTGCAAGAATCAGTTTTTCTGTCAAACCGGCGGCAGACCGACCTACCATTTTCGATCCATCCACCGAGACCGCAGTTGCTCGAAAAATCTATCTACCATCGGTCCAAAAGATCTCACCACCGTTAAGCGATACGCTCAAAGAAAAATACCTACTGGTTGAACATTGGACAACTGAAGAATGGGGCAATGACTGCCCAGGGCTCGTTATTGATTTTCCAACCTACTATTTCGACTCGCAAACTGGTGAGTTGTTTATTACCATCAATCCGACCCTGCTCTCCACGAATATGGGCTACCTGGGTTATGGAACCAGTTTGACCGGCGCCGGCGCCGGGGCGAACAGTAGCTTGTCTCGGATTGAAGCAGTTCCTTATTCGATTAGTGATACAACGCTACACGCTGTTGCGGCCGGCGGCCAAATAACGTTGACCCACAAGAGCGAAGTCATAGGCCTCCTACCCGGTACAGGCTGGATAAGTCCTCCTTTGGTCGAAAACGGAGCCATGGGTATTCCTGAGTGCAGTATCACCACCACCCATCGACTCACGAACTATGGTTTCCAGGAACGCAGTCGGATTGTCACTAACTGAACCGCCAGCTCACGGCTTGGCGCAGCCATCCTTACCTAATCCTTACAATTTCTTCACACTATTCTTACTTAGATGTGATAAATTTGCAGAAGGTGATTGTTAAATTTTTCACACAATCATCAAGACGTAAACTACCTCTTTCTAAGGACCCTAAAGATTTTCGAAACCTTTAGGGTCCGAAGGTAGATAACAAACAAAATATCATAAGTCAAGCAGATTGGAGATCGCCATGACTGAGCGATTAATTATAGTAGGTGGGGTAGCCGCCGGCATGAGCGCCGCGGCCAAAGCCCTTCGAGAAAACAAACAGTTAGACATTGTGGTCTATGAAAAGTCAGGACATGTGAGTTACGGCGCCTGTGGATTACCCTATTTTATCAAGGGCGACGTGCCCCGCATCGAGAAAATCATTGTTCGTACTCCAGAACAGTTTGCCAAGAGCAATATTCAGGTCAATGTTTGCCACGAAGTGCTAGATGTCGATCCGGAACAGCAAACCGTCCAGGTTCGCAACCTGGAAACCGGCCAGGAATTTACCGATCACTGGGACAAGTTGATTTTGACCACCGGCGGAATGGCCGCCAAGCCACCCATTCCCGGCCTCGATCTACCCGGCATTCTGACCTTAAGAACGGTGGAAGATGCGCTGACCATCTGGAACTGGATTGAGCAGAAAAACCCCAAGCATGCGGTTATTGTCGGTGGTGGCTACATTGGTTTGGAGATGGCCGAGGCGTTGGTGGAACGCGGTTTGCAGGTGGATATCATCGAGATGCTGCCGCAGGTCATGCCCAACATGGATGCCGATATGGCGGCTTACGTTGTCCCCGAACTGGAGCGCCACCAAGTCGGGCTGCATCTGGAGCACAAAGTTGAGGCGTTTGCCGGCAACGGACAGGTTCGCGAAGTGATCACCAACGCCGGACGTTTTCCGGCAGACATGGTTATTTTTAGCATCGGCGCCAAACCGAATAACGCCCTGGCCGCCGCGATGGGCCTTGAATTAGGCCCAACCGGCGCAATTGTGGTCGATGACCACCAGCGAACCAACATGCCCAACGTCTGGGCGGCCGGCGACGTAGCTCAGGCCATCAACCGGATTAACGGCAAACCCACTTATGTGCCGCTAGGTACAACCGCCAACAAACAGGGGCGCGTCGCGGGAACCAACGCAGCCGGCGGCGAAGCTATCTTCAAAGGTATTGTCGGCACGGCGGTAGTCAAGGTCTTTGACCTGCACGCCGCCCGCACCGGTTTATCCGAAGTTCAAGCCAAAGCCGAAGGCTATGAGGTCGAAACCACGCTGGTCACCTCGGCTTCGCAAGCCCACTTTATGCCCGAACATACACCGCTGCACGTCAAGCTGGTGTATGAAAAAGGATCGCAGCAGCTGTTGGGGGCGCAAATGATCGGGCAAGAAGGAATCAAACGCATCGATACTATCGCCGCCGCGCTGCAAGCCGGCTGGACCACTTATGATTTGGGCGAGCTTGATCTGGCTTACGCCCCACCTTTTTCGCCGGTCTGGGATCCCGTTCTGGTCGCGGCCAACGTCGCCAACAAGTAAATTTGATCCAAAAGGAAAACTTGTTAACTCTGGAGAAGTTATATGCCTATTTATGAATATGTCTGTCAAGAATGCGAGACCCGCTATGAAAAATTCGTCCGGTCTCGAACTGCTAAAGTAGAGCTTAAATGTCCCACCTGCGGCAGCCCGCATGGGGAGAAAGCCTTTTCGGCCTTCAGCACCCGCGGCGGGTCGAGCAGTTCCGCCGGTCTGGGGTCAGTGTCAACCGCCCCGGCCTGTGGCTCGTTTGGCTGAGGCATAGGATAACCGAGGCCGTGTGTCTCAATCGTCATTAAACTAAAAACAAAAGGGGTGAAACATCGATTGTTTCACCCCTTATTTTATTGTTCAACCAGCAGCATCACTTTTTAACTAACTAAAAATGCAAGTGACAGTCACTTGGTTTTTGCATAAGCCCTGTCACACTCATCTTACCATCAAAATTCATGATATAATGGTAACAACCGCTCTCTACAAAATCCTCATCAAAAAAGGAGTTATGATGCTGCTTAAATATTTCTACGATAACAACATCGCTCACGCTTCCTATCTGGTTGGCTGCCAGGCCACAGGAGAGGCATTGGTAGTTGACCCCGGTCGAGATATTACACCTTATGTGACCGCGGCCGCCGATAACGACATGCAAATTATCGCTGTGACCGAAACTCACATTCATGCCGATTTCGTCTCCGGTGCGCGCGAATTGGCCGAACAGATCGGGGCTAAGCTCTATCTTTCGGACGAGGGCGATCAAGATTGGAAATACGAATATCTGGCTGATTACAACCACGAACGGGTTTACGACGGCTCGATTTTCAAAATCGGCAACATTAAGATCGAAGTGATACACACACCCGGTCACACCCCCGAACACATCGCCTTCCTAGTCACCGATACAGTCGGCGCGGATCAACCGATCGGCATCTTCACCGGCGATTTTGTCTTCGTCGGCGATATCGGCCGCCCGGATTTGCTTGAAGAGGCGGCTAAGATGGCGGGTACGGCCGAGCCGGGCGCACGCCGTATGTGGCAGTCGCTCCAACGATTTAGGCACCTGCCTGACTATGTCCAGGTCTGGCCGGCTCACGGGGCCGGCAGCGCCTGCGGCAAAGCCTTGGGCGCAATCCCTTCGAGTACGGTCGGCTATGAAAAACTGTTCAACTGGGCTTTTCAGTATGAGGATGAAGCAGCTTTTGTAAAGGCGCTGCTCTCCGGACAACCCGAAGCGCCTAAATATTTCGCTATGATGAAGAAGCTCAATAAAGAAGGCCCGGCCGTACTCGATGGCTTACCCCGGCCGGCGCGACTCGATGAGATACGATTACAGGCCGCATTAGCCGAAGGGTTGAAGGTAGTTGATGTCCGTCTACCTGAAGCTTTTGCCAAGACACATATTCCCGGCACGATCAATATTCCATTAGATCGATCCTTCACCAACTGGGCCGGCTGGCTGCTCGATTACGACCAACCGTTTTATCTTATCGTCGATCAAACCTCGGTCAATGTGATAGTCCAAGACCTAATTTCGATCGGCTTGGACAACATCGGCGGCGTCTTTGATCCGGCTGTGGTCGATACCTGGCGCGAAACGCAGAGCTATGCGGTCGCCCGGCCGGCAGATATCGCCGAGCGCATCATCAATGGTGAAGTTGTCGTGCTGGATGTACGCGGCAGCAGTGAATGGCAGGAAGGGCATCTCCCTAACGCTCAACACATTATGCTGGGTTACCTGCCGGATCGATTTCAAGACGTGCCAATGGACAAACCGGTCGTGGTCCAATGTCTCTCCGGCGCGCGCTCAGCCATCGGCGCGAGCGTTTTGCAAGCTAACGGGGTGACCGATGTGATCAATCTAGCCGGCGGCTATCAAGCGTGGGCAGCGGCTAACTTGCCCATTGAGCGGAAATAAGAAAAGAGATAGGGAGATTAGCGCTTTTGCTAACGGACACATACTCGATTTGACCAAGAGTCTGCCTCCCGTGACCGCCGACCGCTGTCCACTGACCGCCTGAGCGCCCCAGTTTGGCCTATTTTTGGGGCGGTCTACCGTCGGCAGTCGGCGGTCCGGTTGCCAAAAGGCGGCTTCGCCGGCTCATCCTAGGTCAAATTCAAAGGGTGTCCGTTAGCAAGATCAGCACTTAAAAATCTCCCCATCTCTGAATCGCCTCTTGTTGCCTACTGAATCTCCAACAGGTCCACTTCAAAAATCAAGGTGGCATTCGGTGGAATGGCATCGCCGGCGCCACGCTCGCCATAGCCGAGTTCGGCCGGGATGACCAGTTGGCGCTTACCGCCGACCTTCATCGAGGCGACGCCTTCATCCCAACCCGGAATGACCTGTTGCAGACCAACCGGGAAAGCGAACGGCTGGCCGCGCAAGAGCGAGCTGTCGAACATCGTGCCGTCTTCCAACCAGCCGGTATAATTCACCACTGCCGTTTGCCCTGTTTGCGGCGAGTCGCCGCTGCCTTCTTCTAAATCGTAATATTTCAAGCCGCTGTCGGTGGTGGTGTAATCGGCCTCGTCAACCTCTGTCGGGGCTTCGGGCGGCGGCGGCGGCGGCGGCGCTACGGAAACCAATTCCACATCAAAAATCAAGGTTGCGCCGGGAGGAATGACGCCCTGAATACCCTGTTCGCCGTAAGCCAAATCAGACGGGATGATCAGCCGGGCCTTACCGCCTTCCTTCATCAAGGCGATACCTTCGTCCCAACCGGGGATCACCTGACCCCGACCTACAGGAAACTGAATCGGCTGGCCGCGATCGCGTGAGCTGTCAAAGACGGTCCCATCTTCCAGCGTGCCGGTGTAATGAACCGCCACCAAGCTGCCCGGTTCAGGGCTAGCTCCGGTTCCTTCCTCAAGAATAACATATTGTAGGCCGCTGTCCGTGGTCACGATATCCTCCGCATCGGTATCGGCGGCAGCGGCGGCTGGCGCTTCTTCAGCAGCCGGTTCGGCCTCAGTGGAAGCCTCATCGCTGACTGCTTCTGTGGTGGGCGGAGCGGCCTCCGTCGTCGCCTCGCTCGCCTGCGGGGAGGTTCCCCCGCCACAAGCTGGCAAAACGACGATCAACAACATAACAAACAGATATTTGAATTTCAAAAAATCCTCCTAAGTCACTCATTAGTTAATATTGTCCCATCAAAAAGACATGGAATCATAGCTGAAATTTTGTTTTTATTCAATTTACAACAAAATTCTCTGCCAACCCGCTTTTGCCAGCCCCTTTAACCTCGTTTACAATCCCCGCTATGGCACACGCGATCCGCCGGTACTACCTGCCGGCTCTACTCATTCTCTGGCTGGCCTTGGCCCTGCGACTGTACCGGCTCGATTTTCAGAGCATCTGGTGGGACGAAGGCCACAGCATTTTTGTGGCGTCGCACCCAGTTACAGCTATTCCTACCCTGCCGGCGATGGATGTCCACCCGCCCGCTTATTTTAGCCTGCTGCATGTCTGGA
>ERZ795053.5181-NODE-5181-length-13605-cov-10.949815_pt1 | contig 13605 bp, 13 predicted proteins | sample MGYA00375137_ERZ795053 | MGnify/ENA primary metagenome ERZ795053 (study PRJEB30182, sample SAMN05720284) | activated sludge metagenome | isolation source: Anaerobic digester | place: Hong Kong | collected 2014-12-17 ... | reverse complement strand
ATCGGCCGCTTCTTCGCTTCCCGCGCAATCTCAATATCCGTCTTGAACGCCATGTTGCCTCTGTCTCCCTGCAGTCAGCCTCGGGTCCCGCCCGTCTTAGCCGACCGAATGCCGAGGTATACGGAGATTTCCGACACTTATTTTGTCGGAATCGCCAGCAGCGACACGCATTGTCGCTACCATCCAGCAACAGGTGCAGCGCATAGGAAACCCCTTTTCCGATGCACCGCACACTAGACCGACCCAATCGAACCGCGTGTCAGCACGAAGAACAGGCGCCGGAAGGGGAAAAGCACCGATCCGTCCGCCTCGACCGGGTAGGCGGCGGCCAGTGCCGCCTCGTAGCGGGCAAGAAAGGCGCGCAGTTCGGCGGCGTCGAGCTTTTCGGCGAAAGGGCGCATCGCGGTCGATTCGGTGAAGCGGCGCACAGGATGCCCTTCGGCCACCGGGGCAAGGCGCTGGACATAATCGGTTTCCCAGACATCGGCCCGGCCAAGCGGCGACAGCAGGCGGTGATAGGCGACCGGCGCATCGACCGGCGGAACCCAGCCGGAAAAGTCGAAGCGGTCGGGGAACATCTCTGCCGCGAAGTCGCGCAGGAACCGGTGCGACGGCGCGCCGTACTGGCGCGGCATCTGCACCGCAAGAACGCCACCCTCGGGCAGAAGGGCGGCCAATCGGGCGACAAGCCCTTCGTGACCGTCAAGCCAATGGAGGGCCGCGTTGGAAAAGATCAGGGCCGGGGCGGCTTCGGGCACCCAGTCATTGATATCCGCTGCCCGGATCGCATCATATGCCCCTGACCGGTCGGCCTCGGCCAGCATGGCGGGCGAAGCATCGACGCCCACGATGGTGCGGCCCGTGAAACGGTCGCGCAGCGCCGGGCCGACCGACCCGGCCCCGCAGCCCAGATCGACGACATCGCCGGCCGGCAAGGCGCCGACACGCCCCAGAAGATCAAGCGCCGGCCTGAGCCGCAGATCGGCGAAACGGGCATATGCCGCGGGGTTCCAGTCCAGGTTTCCGGTCATCTGGCGCGGGCTCTCATCTGATCTGTGCTCCCCGGGTCGGGCCGCCGTCAGGGCGGTGTCGGACGAAACGCCAGGGGGGTTGGCACCGGTCGCGCAAGGCGCGCATCGCGGCCAGCTGCCTGGCCCATCCCGCCGTCTTCACAGGAAAGGCCCCCGAAGGGGCCTTCCGAAAGGTTCTTGTCGCCTCAGGCCGAAGGTTCGGGCTCCATCCCGCCTTTCGGCGTGCGCGGCTTCGTCTTCGGGATCGCGGTGACGCTTGGTGCGGCGCTTTCCTCGGTCTTGTCACCTTCGCCTTCGCCGTCGCCGGGTTGCGGCGGATCGCCCCGCATCACGCGCTTGATCTCTTCGCCGGTCAGCGTCTCGTATTCCAGAAGGCCCTGCGCCAGACGCTCGAATTCCTCGGCGTTCTCCTCGATTATGCGGGATGCGTTGGCGTAGCCCTCGTCGATGAAGCGCTTGACCTCTTCCTCGATCAGTTCCTTGGTATGCGCCGAAACCGAGAAACCGCCGGTATTGCCACGATAGCCCTCGTGCGCCTCGGAATAGTCGATGTTGCCGACCTTGTCGGACATGCCCCAGCGCATGACCATCGCCCGCGCAAGGCTTGACGCCTGCTGGATGTCGCCGACCGGGCCGGAGGAGACGCTGTCGGGGCCGTATTTGTAGATCTCGGCCGCCTTGCCCGCCATGGTCATGGCGATCTTTTCGCGCGCCTCATCCTTGAGCATCTGTAGCTTGTCCATCTCGGGCAGGCTGACGACCATGCCAAGGGCGCCGCCACGCGGAATGATCGTCGCCTTGTAGACCGGGTCGGTCTTCGTCAGCTTGAGGCCGACGATGGCGTGCCCCGCCTCGTGATAGGCGGTCTTTTCCTTCTGTTCCTGCGTCATGACCATCGACCGGCGTTCGGCGCCCATCATGACCTTGTCCTTGGCGCTTTCGAAATCCTCCATAGTCACGAACCGACGGCCAACGCGCGCGGCCATCAGGGCGGCCTCGTTCACCAGGTTGGCCAGGTCGGCGCCCGAAAAGCCCGGCGTGCCGCGCGCGATGATGCGCAGGTCAACATTCGGCCCCAGCGGCACCTTGCGGGCATGCACGCCCAGGATCTTTTCGCGTCCCTTGATGTCGGGGTTGGGAACGGTGATCTGGCGATCGAAGCGCCCCGGGCGCAACAGCGCGGGGTCCAGAACGTCGCGGCGGTTGGTGGCTGCGACGATGATAACACCTTCGTTGGCATCAAAGCCGTCCATCTCGACCAGAAGCTGGTTCAGCGTCTGTTCGCGTTCGTCGTTGCCGCCGCCGATACCGACCCCACGCGCCCTGCCCACCGCGTCGATTTCGTCGATGAAGACGATGCAGGGGGCGTTCTTCTTGGCCTGTTCGAACATGTCGCGCACGCGGGACGCGCCGACACCCACAAACATCTCGACGAAGTCGGAGCCGGAGATGGTGAAGAAGGGCACCCCCGCCTCACCGGCGATGGCGCGCGCCAGAAGCGTCTTGCCGGTGCCCGGAGGGCCGACCAGAAGCGCGCCCTTCGGGATCTTGCCGCCGAGGCGCGAGAATTTCTGCGGGTTCCTGAGGAACTCCACGATCTCCTCCAACTCCTCCTTGGCCTCGTCGATGCCGGCCACGTCGTCGAAGGTCACGCGTCCCTGACGTTCGGTCAGAAGCTTGGCCCTGCTCTTGCCGAAGCCCATGGCCCCGCCCTTCCCGCCGCCCTGCATCCGGTTCATGAAGAAGATCCAGACGCCGATCAGCACAAGGAACGGAAGCCAGAACCCGAAGAGCGAAAGGAAGCCCGACTGTTCCTGCCGCTTCGCGGTCACGTCCACGTTCTTGGCGATCAACTGGTCGGCGATCGACTCGCCCGCAGGACGGACGGTGACAAGCTGCTTGCCGTCGGTCGTGCGGATCTGCACGGTCTCGCCATCGAGGACGACGCTTTCAACCTCGCCCTTGTCGACCCGATCCATGAACTGGGAATAGGAAATCGTGCTGCCGCCGACGCTGGTCGGGTCGCCCTTGAAGAGCGTGAACAGCGCCAGGACCAGCAGAAAGAGCACGACCCAGAAGGCCAGGTTTCTAGCGTTACCCAAAGGGCACCTCCAACAAATCTGTTTCCCGCATGCGCGCAGCGTCCCCGCAAGCGCGCACGGCGGGCTTGCCTTCTAAAATAGAGATATGCCGGTCAGGTTCAATGCGCGAAAATCGCCGGAATGAAGCTTGTCGCGTCGAATACCGGCTCTGCGTGCCAACTATCGCCGGAACCGGCCACCGGTGCGGCGACAAGCCGCGCGCCCGACCATAGGGCGGGCGATGCGATCAGCGTCGCATGGGGCAGGCCCGAACCGCGCGGATTTTCCAGCATCCCAAGCCCGACGGGCCCGAGCGCGCGCACCTCGGCGCCCTCGGGGGCCGGGCCCAGGATGCGCCAGCGCCGGTCCCAGACCGCACCCGGCGCGGCCGTCAGCCCGGCGACGGCGCGATATTCCCGCGTCACCCGGATCGCACGCGGCCCCGCCGACAGGACCGCCCCGGCCAGCGTGCGCCGGCTGCCCCGGCCCATGGCCTCCAGCGCCTCGGACAGGGGGGCGAACCGGGGCCGGTACTCGGCCGCCGTCACCCAGCGGACCGCGTGCGACAGCAGGCGCAGACGAATTTCCTCTGGCGCGGCCTCGAAGGCCGGGCGCGCGATGATCACGTCGCCCGCCTCTATCCGGCAGGCGGACCGGGCAAGGTCGGCGGTCGCCATATCCAGCGCCGCGCGCGCCCGCGCCATATGCGCGGCGGTGCCGGCCAACCCCGCGGCGTCAAGACCAAGTGGCGCCAGCACGGCGAGCGCCTTTCGGGCCTTTACCCGGTCATAGCTGTCGTCGGCATTGGTCGGATCCTCGGACCAGCCGACGCCGCGGCGGACAAGGACATCGCGCAATTCTTCCCGCGATGCCTGCAGAAGCGGGCGCAGCCAGTCGATGCCCAGCGCGCGCCGCCGGGGCGCCATCCCGGACAGGCCGTCCACGCCCGACCCCCGCGCCAGCCGCAAGAGAACCGTCTCGGCCTGGTCGTCGCGGGTGTGGGCCAGCGCCACCGCGCCGATGCCCAGACCGCTTGCCCAGCCGGCGATCAGATTCTGCCGCGCGCGCCGCGCCTGGTCGGGCAGGTTGCCGGTCCCGTCCCAGCCGTCCCAGCGGCAGATCGTGTGGCTGACGCCAAGCCGCGCGCAAAGCGCCGCGACCGAACGCGCCTCGCCTGCCGCTTCGGGTCGCAGGCCGTGATCGACGGTCACCGCGGCCAGGTCCGGCCCGCCGGTGCCGCGCAGGTCGGCCAGCAGGCACAGTAGCGCGGTTGAATCGCTGCCGCCGGAAACGGCAACGCCCAGGCGGTCGGACCGCCCGGGCGCAAGGAAATCCCGCAGATCCGCCAGAAGACGGCTGTCGTTCCCGGTCACTGGCACCCGAGGGTTTGCATCGTCGAAGTCGCCTCGGCGGCCTCGGGGGCGTTCGGGAACCGGCGCGGCACCTCGCCCAGCGTCACGCAGGCTTCCTGCACCTGGCCCAGAAGACCGAGCGCCGCGCCAAGCCGGAAGAGCGCGGCCGGCGCCATCGGCCCGTCGGGCGCGCCGGAGAACGCGTCAAGATAAGCACGCGCCGCGCCCGATGTATCGCCCAGACCGGCCATCGCCTCGCCCCGCAGGAAATGCGCGTTGCCGGTCAGCGGGCTGCCCGGATAGGCATTGGCGAAGGCCGCGAAACCATCGGCCGCGGCCTGGTATTCGCCGCCATCCAGCGCCGCCTTCGCGCGGTCGAAATCCGCCTGTTCGCTGATCGCCAGTTCGGGCGTGCCGCCATTGGACGCCGGGGCTTCGGGGACGGACGGCGCGGCCGGCGCAACCGCAGCACCGCCACCGCCAGCGGCCCCGCCCAGCATGCCGGTGATGGGCATGTTCGACACGTCGCAGCCGTCTTCCAGCTCGCAGATGCGGAACTCCAGATCGCCGATCCGGTTCGTGCCGTCCGCGACGACGCGGTCGACCCGGTTCTGAAGCTCCTCGGTCCGCGCGGTCAGCCGGACGATCTCGGCCTCCATCGCGTTCATCCGGTCAAGCGCGCCGGTCCCGCCCGCCGCCTGCATCGCGGATTGCCCGCCCGCGACAAGTTCACCGCGCAACGACTGCAGATCCTGGGCGAGCCGCATCAGCTCTGCCCTCAGGTCAGCCAGCGTTTCGGCATTCTGCGCGGCGACGGGCAAGGCCGCCGCCGCAATGAGGGAGGAAAGGACCAGCGCCCGGATCATGTCGCCTTCCGGATCAGACGCCGCCGCCGACGGTGATCACCGTCACCGCACGCCGGTTCTGCGCATAGCACGCCTCGTCCGAACAGATGGCGAGCGGGCGTTCCTTGCCGTAGGACACCGTCCGCAGGCGCGCCGGCGAAACGCCCTGCGCAATCAGGAATTCCTGCACGGCAGCGGCGCGGCGCGCGCCCAGCGCGATGTTGTATTCGCGGGTGCCCTGTTCGTCGGCATGACCTTCGACGACGGCGCTGTATTGCGGATGCTGGTTCATCCACTGCGCCTGGCCGGCCAGGACATTCTGCGATTCCGGCGTCAGGGTCGACTGATCGACGGCAAACCGCACGGTGTCACCGATGGTCTGGTTGAAATACGCCGGAGAGTTCGGGTCGTTCGGATCGCCAAGCGATGCCGCGGTGATGCCGCCTGCCCCGCCCGCGCCACCGGCGCCGCCGCCCGCGCCGAAACGGTCGGGGTTGTTACAGGCCGACACGCCCAGCGCACCTGCCAGAAGAAGGATCATCGAGAACTTGTTCATTTCACTGCCGCCTCTTGTTTATGGCTCGATGGCCGTTACCTTATCATTCCGCCCGGCGCTTGGGAACGCCGCGCGGCAGTCTTCGTGTCAGGGCAACAGCGGCGACCACGCCGGGTCCGACGCCGCCCCCTCTGTCGGGACCGCACGCAGGTTCCGCCCGGAAATATCGACCGAGTATAGCTGCGCCGAACCGCCCGCGCCCGCGCTTTCCCGGGTGAACATGATGACGCGCCCATTGGGGGCCCAGGTCGGGCCCTCGTCCAGGAAGGACGCAGTCAAGAGCCGTTCCTCGCTGCCGTCGGCGCGCATGACGCCGATATGAAAGCGGCCAGCGTTCTGCTTGGTGAACGCGATCAGGTCGCCGCGCGGGCTCCAGACCGGGGTGCCATAGCGCCCCTCGCCGAAGCTGATGCGCGTCGGTTCCCCGCCGCTTACAGGCATGACGTAAAGCTGTTGCGTCCCCGACCGGTCGCTTTCGAAGACAACGCGCGTGCCGTCGGGCGAAAACGAAGGTGCCGTCTCGATCGAGGGCGCGTTGGTCAGCCGGACCGGCTGGTTCGACCCGAGCGCCAGGGCGTAAAGGTCCGTGTTGCCGCCCTGTTCGACCGAATAGATCACCGTTCCGCCATCGGGCGAAAAGCGCGGCGCGAAGGTCATGTTGCCCGACAGGTCCGCAAGCGGCTGGGAGGTCACCGATGCAATGTCGAGCATCTTGATCCGCGGAAAGCCGGTCTCATAGGAGGTGAACAGAACCCGGCTTCCGTCGGGCGAAAAGCGCGGCGCCAGGACGATGGCCGAACTGTCGGTCAGATATTGCACGTTGGCGCCGTCGTAGTCCATGATCGCCAGCCGCTTCAGCCGCGCGTCCTTCGGCCCGCTTTCGGACACGAAGACCACCCGGCTGTCGAAATAGCCGCTTTCGCCGGTGATCCGGGCATAGACCTGGTCGGCCACCTTGTGCGCGATCCGCCGCCAGTTCGCGGACCCGCCGCCGAACTGGAGCCCGTCGCCCATGGGCTGCCCCGAGAACACGTCGAAAAGCCGGAACTTGACGTTCAGCCGCCCGTCGGAGCCAAGCGCCACCGACCCGGTAACAAGCGCCTGCGCGTTGATCGCCTTCCAGTCCGCGTAGGACACCGGCGCGTCGAAGTTCGAGATGCGCGCGATATGCGCCGATTGCGGGATCTCCCGGAAAAGCCCAGTCCCGGCAAGATCCGCCGCCACCACGCGGGTGATCTGGTCGGCGAATTCCGCCGCCGAGGGGTTTTCGGCGATGAAGGCGGGTGCAGCGAAGGGAAGGGGTTCGATCACCCCTTCCTCGATGACGATCCGCAGCGGGCCATCCTGCGCCAGCACGGGCATCGCGTTGAAACCGATGGCGGCGAGCGCCAGGCAAAGGGTACGCAGCATCACGGACATTCTTCCTCCGGCCGGGGGTGGATCGGGTTCTGCGATGTCCTTCCGGTCATCGCAATCGGGGCCGCTTCGCGCAAGCCCGGTGTTGGTCCTTGGGCGGGGCTCCGCCAGTCGGATAACGGCGTCGTGATCATCTGAGCCTCATCTTCTCGGGGTTGAAGACGATCTCGATGACCTTCCACTGCTCGTATTTCTCGCGCGGAAGGGGATAGCCATCCCCCGCGCAGCGCAAGATCGCGCGGCGCCCGGCCTCGAACGCCTGCCGTGCCGAAGCCTCGTTTCCGCCGTCGTAGCTGACCATGCGGATCGACCCGGAATCGGGGCGCCCGTCGGGTGACATCGCGACCGAAACGGTGACGATCGTACGCAGCGCGTCGGTAGAAAGCGCGCCGACGTTCCAGCACTGCTTGACCGCGACGACGAGCGCATCCTTCTCGCCGCCCGTCATCGGCGGGCCGGAGGGCGCGGTGCCGGTGCCCGGCGCTGGTTCGTCCGAAGCGGCCCCCGCCAACGCCTCTGCCAGCGCGTCAGCGACGGCATCGGACTGCGTGGGCTTTTCGGCCTCGGCCGCGGGTGCAGCGGGCCTTGCCGCTGCGGTTTCCGGCTGCGCCTCCGGTTTTTTCGGCTTCTCGGGGCGTGCCTTCGGCCGGGCCGATGTCAGCGGCGCGGCCGAGGTGACCTTCTCGGGGTCCTTGTTTTCTTCGGTTTCCAGAACCTCGCCCGCCTCTTCGGGCGCGGCGGCCTCCACAGTCTCCTGCGGCTGCGCCTCTTCGGCCGGGGCCTCGACCGTCTGCTCCACCACCTCCGGCGCGGGGGCCGCGTCGGGTTCGGGCGCCTCGGTCGGCACCGGAGCCACGCGCGGGGCTGGCCGGGGCGTGGGCTTGGGCGCAACTTCGGTCAGGAGCGTTGCGGCCGGTTCTTCCGAGGGCGGCATGATCGGGGTCGGCGGCGTATCGGTCACCTCCGCCACCGGCGGGGTCAGTTCGGCCACGTCCGGCGAAACGTCCGGTTCCGGTTCCGCCACCGGCGGCTCGGGCGTCACGGTTTCGGGTTGCGCCTCCTCGACCGGCGCGGGGGCGGGTTCCTCTGCCGCGGGCGGCTCGGGAAGCGAGGGTTGGGCGGGCGTCTCTTCCGGTGCACGGGGCGCCGCCGCGACCATCGCATCGTATTCCGCCGACGAGATCAGCGACACTTCGGTCGTCACCGATGTCGCCGGCAGGTCGTGCGAAAAGAAGATTCCGCCCACAAGCAGCCAAAGAATCGCGCCAAGGTGCATCCCGGCCGATACGATGAAACCGATGCGTTCGGATCTGCGCCGGGGCATCTGCCCTAGTTCCCGCCCTGACCGCCGAAGCGCGGCCCGCCCGCGTCCGTCACCAGCACGATATTGGCGAACCCGGCCGAATTCAGCGCCCCCATGACCTGCACCACCCGTTCATAGGGAATGGTGCCGTCGGCGCGCAGGAACAGCTTGTCGCTCGTGCGTTCCGCCGAAATCGCCATGAGCTTGGCGATCAGCTCGCCCTCGGCGATCGGTTCGTTCTGGATCGAAATGGCCCCGTCCGCCTGAACCGAGATCGTCAGCGGCTCTTCCTGTTCGGTGGGCACGGCCTGCGCGGCGGTCTTCGGGAGGTCAAGGGGAACGCCCACCACCTGCAGGGGCGACGCCACCATGAAGATCACCAGAAGCACCAGCATCACGTCCACGAAGGGCGTGACGTTGATCTCGCTCATCATGCTCGACCGGCCGCGACGGCCACGGCGGCGATGCCGCCCGCCCCCGCCGCCCTTCATGACACCCGCCCCCATGGCTCAGGCGTCCAGTTGGCGCGAAAGGATGGTCGAGAACTCGTCGGCGAAGGCCTCGTAGCCCGCGACGATGCGGTCGCCGTCGGTCGACAGCTTGTTGTAGAAGATGACCGCCGGGATCGCCGCGAGAAGGCCAAGCGCGGTCGCCAGAAGCGCCTCGGCGATGCTGGGTGCCACGACCGAGAACGACGTGCTTTGCGAGATAGCGATCTGTTCAAACGCAACCTTGATGCCCCAGACGGTCCCGAAAAGCCCGATGAAGGGCGCGGTCGACCCCACCGTGGCCAGAACCGGCAGTCCGCGCATCAGGTCTTCGGTCGCCTTCAGGATCGCGACATCCATAGACCGTTCGATACGCGCCTGCGCGCCGGCGATCAGTTCCCCGTCCTGGCGGTGCGACCGGCGCCATTCGACCATGCCGCTGGCGAATATCTTCTCGGACGCGCCGTCGGGCTGGCCTCCGATCCGCTCGAACAATTCCTCAAGCGGTTCGCCCGACCAGAACGCCCGGTCAAAGACCGACGCCTCGTGGCGGGCGGTGCGGTAGGCGATGAACTTCTGAACGATGATCGCCCACGACCAGAAGGAGGCGACGATCAGCAGGATCATCACCAGCTGCACGGTCAGGGAAGCGCGCATGAAAAGCGCAAGCAAGGAGAAGTCGATCTCCTGCGCCATCGCAAGGGTTTCGGTTTCCATCGGTGTCTGCTCGCCGGTTGGGCCGCGTTTCAGGCGGCTCTGATTTGACGTGATTGTATCGCCGTTTCTTGGCCGATGCCAACAGATAGCCGTGATGGGCGGTAACATCCCGCTGCGGCAGGCGCGTTTCAGTGCAGCGAAGGTTCCATCTTTCGGCGAAGTTCCGCCGGTATGCGCGCGGGCTGGCCGGTCTCGGTCAGGCAGACAAGCGTCACGACCGAGGCGAAAAGCCGTTCGCCCCCGCGCAGGACATCCTGTTCAAGAACGATGCGTGCACCGCTTGCCGCCTGCGGGCGGGTCACGACGGTCAGCTCGTCATCGAACCTGGCGGGCCGCAGATAGTCCGCCTCGACCCGGCGCACGGCAAAGACGATGCCCACCTCGGCCTTGAGCTGGCCCTGATCGATGCCAAGGGCGCGCACCCATTCGCTGCGCGCCCTTTCGATGAACTTCAGATAGTTCGCGTAGTAGACGATCCCGGCAAGGTCGGTGTCTTCGTAGTAGACGCGCAGGCCGAATTCGTGGGTCATCGCCGTCCGGGGGTCAAAGCCCCCGCCCCTCCTCGATCCCCAGCATGATGTTCAGGTTCTGGACGGCGGCGCCCGACGCCCCCTTGCCAAGGTTGTCGAGCACGGCGACCAGCGTGGCGGCACCGGTTTCGGGGTTGCCATGCACCGAAAGCTCAAGCCGGTTGGTCCCGTTCAGGCGCTGCGGCATGACGCGGGGCTGATCCACGTCTGCGGAAACGACCCTGACGAAGTCTTCGCCGGCATAGGCCTCGCGCAGCGCGGCTTCCGCCGCGGCTATCCCGTCGGCGCCCAGCTCCAGCGCCGCCGAGACGGCCATGCCCTGCGCATAATGCCCGACCGAAGGCACGAAGACCGGCACCCGCCCGAGAAGGCCGTGCAACCGGATTTCCGGCAGGTGCTTGTGCGCCTGCCCGGCACCGTAAAGGAACGATCCCGCGACCTTGCCGCTTTCGTATTCCTCGATCATCGCCTTGCCACCGCCGGTATAGCCCGAGACGCCCGAAAGCGCGGGGGGATGGGCCGGGTCGACGATCCCGGCCGCGACCAGCGGTCTGAGCAGGGCGATGGCACAGGTCGACCAGCACCCCGGGTTCGACACACGCTGTGCCCCGGCGATCGCCGCACGCTGCCCCTTCGACATTTCCGCAAAGCCGAAGACCCAGTCGGGATCGACCCGGTGGGCGGTCGAGGCGTCGATGACCCGCGCGCCCATTTGCACAAGATCGGGCGCGATGTCGTGCACGGCAGCGTCAGGCAGGCACAGGATCGACACATCGGCCTCGGCGAAGGCGGCAAGCCGGGCGGCGCGATCCTTCCGCGACGCCTCCGACAGCGAGATCAGGCGGATGTCATCGCGGCGCTGAAGACGCTCGCGGATCTGCAGACCCGTCGTGCCGATCTCGCCGTCGATGAATACCTTCTTCGCCATTGCCTACACTCCGATCCTGGCAGCCAGCCGCAACGCATGGACCCTGTCACGCGACATGACCGGCATCACCGGATCATAGGCCGCGCGGATCACGCCCGCGACGTCGGGGCGCAATATCACATGATCCGCCGCCTGCGCGAGGGGGGAACGATCGCGAAATGCACGCTCGGACCAAAGGAGCACCACCTGCGCCGCCAGCCCGAGCGCCAGAACCTCGGCCGGAAGCTCCGACAGGGCGGCGTCCATGCGGACGAAGGCAATGCAGGCGCGGATCGCGCCGCTGTCCTCGAAGCGGAAGTGACGATACTGGCTGGCCCCTTCGGCCTCCAGCCGGGCGACCAGCGGCCCCAGCCCCTCGACCAGCCGGTCGAGGTCGGGCACCTCAAGAAGTTCCGACCAGTCGCGAAAGAAGAAGACCATCAGGTTCGCCCCCTGGTCGGGGTCGGTTTCGGCCATCCTATGGCCCGCCAGGGTCACCACTGCCTCGATCGCGCCCTTGACGGTGGCCAGCGTCGCATCGTCGACGCCGAAGACCACCGGAACGATCGGCCGCGCCCAGCGGGCAAAGACGTAGCCGTCCGCGCTGCGGGTGAACAAAGCCTCGATGTCGTCAGCGGTCATGTCGGGTGTCCCTTGCTCCGGCTTTCCTTGCGGCAAAGGCCCGCCGCTTGCAAGCCGTTCGGCGCCGCCGGGTCACTTGCCGAAAAGGTCGGATTGCCCGGGCGCCTTCGGCTGGGGCAGCCCCAGATGCGCCCAAGCCTTCTGCGCCAGCATCCGGCCGCGTGGCGTGCGCTGGATCAGGCCCTGTTGCAGCAGGTAGGGTTCGATCACCTCTTCGATCGCGTCACGGCTTTCCGAAAGCGCGGCCGATATCGTTTCGACCCCGACGGGCCCGCCGGCATAGTTCTCCGCAATCAGCGTCAGATAACGGCGGTCCGCGCCGTCAAGGCCAAGATGATCAACGCCCAGCCGGGTCAGCGCGCCATCGGCAATCTCGCGCGTCAGCCTTCCGTCGCCTTCGACCAGCACGAAATCGACGACCCGCCGCAAGAGCCGCCCGGCGATGCGCGGCGTACCGCGCGCCCGCCTTGCGATTTCCCGCGTGCCTTCCGGGTCGGCGGGCACGCCCATAAGACGCGCTCCGCGCCCGACGATCAGGTCCAGTTCCTCGACCGTGTAGAACTGCAACCGAGTCGGGATCCCGAAGCGGTCGCGCAAGGGCGTGGTCAAAAGGCCAAGCCGCGTGGTAGCCCCGACAAGGGTGAAGGGCTGAAGCTCGATCCGCACCGTCCGCGCCGCCGGCCCTTCGCCGATGACAAGGTCAAGTTCGAAATCCTCCATCGCGGGATAAAGAACCTCTTCCACGGCGGGGTTCAGTCGGTGGATCTCGTCGATGAAAAGAACGTCACGCGCCTCAAGGTTCGTGAGGATCGCCGCCAGATCGCCTGCACGCGCCAGGACCGGACCCGAGGTCATGCGGAAGTTGACGCCAAGTTCCTTGGCCATGATCTGCGCCAGGGTCGTCTTGCCAAGGCCCGGCGGCCCGTGGAACAGCGTGTGATCCATCGCCTCGCCCCGGCGCCGTGCGCTTTCGATGAAGACGCGCAGATTGGCCCGCGCCTCTTCCTGGCCGACGAAATCCGACAGCGCCTGGGGCCGCATGGGGCGGTCCAGATCTTCCGGTTGCTGTGCGGCGCGCAGGGTGGGATCGGGTTCCATCGCCTAGCCCTTCGGCGCCAGAAGCTTCAGCGCCGCACGGATCAGCGCCGACGTCGCCGCGCCCTCGTTCTCGCCCGCGGCCTGCGCGACGGCTGCGGCCGCCTCGCCCTGGCCGTAGCCCAGGTTCACAAGCGCCGACAACGCGTCCGCCGTGGCCGCCGCCCCCGGTTCGGGCGCCGGCGCGGCACGTTGCCGACGCGGTGCGGGCGTCTCGATGACCTCGTCCGGCGGCGCCACGTCGACGCTGAGCGCACCGCCAAGCGCCATGATCGTCGGGGCCTTGTCCTTCAGCTCCATCACCACCCGCTGCGCGAGCTTCGGGCCCACGCCCGGCGCGGCCTTGACCGAAGCCGCGTCACCCAGCGCGATCGCCCGAGCCAGCCCATCGGCGCCAAGCGTGCCGAGGATCGCCATCGACGCCTTGGCGCCGACCCCCTGCACCGTCATCAGGAGACGATGCCATTCCCGTTCCAGCGGCGACGGAAAGCCGAAAAGCTGCAACAGGTCTTCGCGCACCAGAAGGTCGGTATAAAGCGCCGTCGCCTCACCCACCGGCGGCAGCGCCGCGGCGGTCCGCTGCGAGACATGGACGATATAGCCCACGCCGCGCACGTCGATCAGGACGTGATCCATGGCGCG
>ERZ795053.5180-NODE-5180-length-13606-cov-7.725334_pt1 | contig 13606 bp, 14 predicted proteins | sample MGYA00375137_ERZ795053 | MGnify/ENA primary metagenome ERZ795053 (study PRJEB30182, sample SAMN05720284) | activated sludge metagenome | isolation source: Anaerobic digester | place: Hong Kong | collected 2014-12-17 ... | reverse complement strand
TCAGCGGTCACGGACGACACTCTGGTGCATTTCGGGTGGTTGGTGGATGTGGAGGTGGGCCCCAGCACAGACGACAACACCCGGCGACGACGGAGTCGTGCCGGCTGGTTGGTGGATGTGGAGGGACTCGAAACATCCCACCCCACGATCCGTGTCGGATTGACTTGCCCGTCCCCACCAGCACACATACGCCTCTGGCCTGCGGATACGATCGACAGCACCCCAGGATAGGAGTGGACGTGAGTGGACACGTCGGTACCCTCATCCGACACGTATCCGACACGTATCCGACACGAGGAGCCTTCGCGGCATGTGCGCCAAGCGCACCTTCGGGCAGGTCTCCCGGCTCCCGAGCACGCGCTATCGGGCTCGCTACACCGGCCCCGACGGTGCCCTGCACAGCGCCCCGTGGACCTTCGAGACGAGCGGGGACGCCGAGGCGTGGCTCGTCGACGAGCGCCGCCTGATCTCCTCCGTGCGGTGGACTCCCCCGAAGGTCCGCGCCGAGGTGGCGCAACGGGCCGAGGCCGCCCGGCGCTCCCGCGTCTTCGGGCGCTATGCCCAGGACTGGCTCGAGGGCCGGCACGACCTGAGACCCAGCACGCGGCGCAGCTACCAGACCGCCCTCGACCGGCACCTCGTGCCGTGGTTCGGCGACTCCCCCATCGACGAGATCACCGTCAACGATGTCCGGGCGTGGTTCGCCTCCTACGGCGAACAGACACAGACCGCCCGGGCTCACGCCTACGCCGTCCTGACGGCCGTCATGGGTCAGGCAGCCGAGGACGAGCTGATCGTGAGGACCCCCTGCCGGGTCAGGGGTGGCGGCAAGTCCAAGGTCCGACGAGAGCCCAAGGTGCTGACGCTGCCCGAGCTCCTCGCCCTGGCCGAGGCCATGCCCGAACACCACCGGGCCCTCACGCTGCTGTGCGGGCTCTGCGGCCTGAGGTTCGGCGAGGCCGTCGCCCTGCGGCGCCGGGACCTCGACCTCGACCGCGGGCTCGTCCACGTCACCCGAACCGCCACCAAGGACGGACGCGAGAAGACCGTTGGCGCCCCGAAGACCGCCGCCGGCAGCCGAACCGTGGCCATGCCTCAGCTCGTCGTCGACGCACGCGTGTGGAGCACCGCAACGGCCGGACCTACCGCAAGGAGGCGTTCGGCTTCACCCGCGCACGCGAGGCCATCGGCAAGCCCACCCTCAACTGGCACGACCTGCGGCGAACCGCTGCCACCCTCGGCGCCCAGGCGGGCGCCACCGTCCGCGAGATGCAGAACCGCCTCGGGCACGCCACCCCGGCGATGGCTCTGTACTACCAGGGCGAGACCGCCGAGCGTGACCGCGTGATCGCCGACCGGCTCCAGGAGACGATCGAGAAGGCCGCGCGAGCTGACACCGTCTCCTCCCTTCCGGAGCATCTGGGCACTTCCTGAGTTACCGGGACCTGCGTCTGGGGACGTCCCGGACCTGCCGTCAGCGTTCCCACGGCGGTCGCCACTGCCTGGTTGTGCGGCGGTCCAGGGCTGCGACCAGCTCGGCTACCGCGGGGGTGAGCCCGGGCAGGTCGCGGTCGTAGATGCGCCCGGTGTCGAGGCGGCGGGTGAGGTCGGCCAGGACCTCGACGAACTCGGCGACGTTTCCGGGGAGGACGGGGACCGGGACTTCCGTGGTGTGGTGCTGCACCACGGTGACCGTCTTGACGGTCTCGATGGCGCGGTCCTTGACCTCGACCGCGGCGAGGCCGCTGTCGGCCGCGCGGCGCTGCTCCCAGGCTCGGTGGCGGCACGCGGGTGAGCACCATTTCGGTACCCGCCCTCGTGGCGGGACGAGCACGTTCCGCACCAGCCGCAGGCGACGACCTGTCCCGGGGCGCGGGGGGACGACCGTCTCCGGGGGCCGGCCCGCCCCGTGTCGGGTGTGTCTGATCGATCGGTCATGGCTCCTCCCCCGGGTCGGTCCTCGCCGACTGCGGGGGCCGGTTCCGAAGTGGTGCTCGGCGTCGCGTCGGCAACGCGCGTGGGAGGCATCCCGGGCCGCGGCCTTGGGCAGCGCCGCGGTGCGTGTGGTCGACCGGCAGGTGCTCGTGGTCCCCGGGGACGCGGCCGGCTGGGTCGAGCACCTGGGTCTGCTCGCGCGTCACCTCGGGCAGGGACCCGCCGTGGTCGCCGACCACGACCTCGACGGCGTCGCTGCCGCGCTCGACATGGTCAGCGACGCGCTGGCCGAGCGGGTGCGGTGGCGGGGGCGGTTCGAACCCTGGGAGTAGCGCCGCTACTATCCGTCGGCGAGGCCCCTCGGCGACCACCAGTGGCGGGTTCATTTCAGTGGCCAGCCGCGGCCGGAGGACGTCGAGACCGTCGACCACCACTGACAGCTCGGGCACCTAGTCCTGGCCTCGAATGTGGCCGTGGCGGCGTCAGGCGGTGGCTTCGAAGTGCAGCCGTAGCCCGAGTGCGTGGGCGACTTTCAGGACCGTAGCCAGAGAGGGGTTGCCGTCCGCGGAGAGGGCCTTGTACAGGCCTTCGCGACTCATCCCCGCCTCGCGAGCGATCTGGCTGAAGTTGCGGGATCGGGCGATCGCGCCGAGGGCGGCGGCGATGACGCTGGGGTCGTCGTCGGCGTCGTCGAGGACGGCCTCGAGGTAGGCGGTGACGTCCTCGAAGCTGTTCAGGTAGTCGGCGCTGTCGAAGGGGGCGAACGTCTCGTTGCTCATGGTCGGCTTCCTCTCCACTCGTCGGCGATCTGGTGCGCGGCTCGGATGTCGGCGTCCTGGCTGGACTTGTCACCGCCGGTGAGCAGCAGGATGACCCGGTCGCCATCCTGGAGGTAGTAGATGCGGTAGCCGGGGCCGTAGCTGATCCGCAGTTCGGAGACGCCGCGGCCGACGGGTTTGACGTCTCCGGGGTTGCCGGCCGCAAGTCGGTTGATCCGGACCAGTACCCGTGCCCGGGCGCGGGGGTCCTTCAGTTTTCTGAGCCATCGGTCGAAGGTTCCGGATCGGATGACCTCGGCCATGTGTTAACTGTAGTTGACACCTATGGCGGCGGCAACACGCGCCCGTCATCCACACCGACGTGGACGACGCAGGTCGACCGGCGAGCGAGGGCGCAGCCGGGCAGCCTTCATGTCGTTACGGCAGCTCGGGTTCTGGGTGCGCTCGCTCGAACTCCTGAACAGCGCTGTCGTCGATCAGCCCCTCCTCAGCAAGCCAGTTCACGGCTCGGCCGTGCGCCCGGGCATCCTGAAGCCGTGCCACGGGGAGATCAGGTCGGGATGGCGCTGGTAAAGCTCGTGCTTGAAACGCCGGAACGCGCCCTTGCCCTGCAGAGCGCGGTGCAGGGCCCTCTTCGGCGGCCCTGTCACTGATGCCGTCCGCGAAGTCGGCCACGTCCTGGCACCAGACGTACGGAGGAAGGGGATCGATGAGAATGCGATCCAACTCGTCGAGCTCGACGGGTTCTCATCGTCCACGCCGGTGTCGCTGGTCCAGAACGCGATCTCGCCCGGGCGCTGAACAGCCTGGTCCCATGTCGCCGGGCAGCTGGTGGTGCCCCCGCTTCTCGGACTCGAGTGGGCAGCCTGAACTGAGGATTGAACAGGCCATGGTTTCGGGGCGTGTTGGCCGTGTCGTCACCGCACGCCTGAGGTTTGCCGCCCCGTGCCTGGCAGCCGCCTACAGGTTTCTCAGACTCCTTGGCGGGCGGCGACGACGCCGGGCCCTCGGGTGGCAGGGACTAGCTCGCGCAGGCCGGGGAGCACCTGGTCGGCGAAGGTGGACAGGAAGCGTTCCTGGTCGTGGCCCGGCCCGTGCACGACCAGGTGGTCGAACCCGAGGTCGGTGTACTCCTTCAGGGCGTCGACGATGTCCTGCGGGTCGGAGGCCACCACCCAGCGCCCGGCCACCTGCTCGATCGGCAGCTCGTCGGCCGCCCGCTCCATCTCGGCGGGGCTGTGGATCGAGTGCTTCTGCTCGGCCGTCAGCGACAGCGGCGCCCAGAACCGGGTGTTCTCCAGCGCCCGCTCGGGATCGGGGTCCCACGACACCTTGACCTCGATCATCCGGTCGATGTCGTCGTGCGCGCGGCCCGCCTTGTCGAGCCCCTCGTCCACCGCGGGGACCAGCTGGTCGGCGTAGAGCTCGCGCCCCTTGCCCGACGTGCAGATGAACCCGTCGGCCACCCGCCCGGCATAGCGCGCCACCACGGGGCCGCCCGCCGCCACGTACACCGGCACCGGCTCGTCCGGCCGGTCGTAGACCGCGGCGTCCTCGGTGCGGTAGAACTCGCCCTCGAAGGTCACCCGGTCCTGCGTCCACAGCTCACGCATCAGCCGCACCGCCTCGCGCAGCCGCCCGAACCGCTCCTTGAACTCCGGCCACTGGCCCTCGCCGACCGACCCGACCGCCACCTCGTTCAGCGCCTCGCCCGTGCCGACCCCGAGCATCACCCGACCCGGCGCGAGGCACGCCATCGTCGCGAAGGTCTGCGCCACGACCGCCGGGTTGTAGCGGAAGGTCGGCGTCATCACCGAGGTGCCCACGAGCACCCGCTCGGTGCGCGCCAGCACCCACGACATCCACGCCAGCGAGTTGGGGGCGTGCCCACCCTCGAGCCGCCAGGGCTGGAAGTGGTCCGAGATGGTGACCGAGTCCAGCCCGAGCTCCTCCGCGAGCACCGCGTAGGACGCGAGTTCCCCGGGCGCGAACTGCTCCGCCGACGCCTTGTACCCGACCCGCGGACCGTCCGGCTTCGTCATGGCGTGGTGGCACCCGCGTGGGCACCGAGCGCCTCGCGGGCGTCGTCGGGCACGGCCACCGAGGGCCTGCGGCTGCGCTGTTCGTGCAGCGCCAGTCCGACCACGGAGGCGAGCACCATGACGAACCCGACCCACTGCGAGGCGGTCGGCCGGGCGCCGAGCGCAGCCACCCCGACCACCACCGCGGACAGCGGGAAGGCGAGCTCGGCGAGGGTGGCGCGCGATGCGGGGGTGTGGCCGAGAGCCCGGTAGTACAGAAGCAAGGCGAGCAGCCCGGGGAACAGCGCCAGCAGGACGATGTTCACGACGGCGTCGCCGCCGACCGCGAGGGAGGTGCCCGTCACCATCGCGGTCACCGCCAGGGCCACGAAGCCCAGTGCGAACCGCAGCGCCGTGAGGTCGGAGAACGTCAGCTCGGCGCTCGCGGCCCGGCCGAGCACCGTGCCGGCCGCCCACAGCGCCGCGGCACCGATCGCGAGCAGCGCCGCCTGGGCGCTCGAGACCGTGACGCCCAGCGGGTCGGCGAAGGCCAGCAGCCAGGCCCCGACCATCGCCGGCACGACGAACCACAGGTAGCTGCGTCGCAGCCGCTCGCCGAGGAGCAGCGCCGCCAGGGCGATCGCGATGAGCGGCTGCAGCTTCTGCAGCACCTGCGGGGTCACCGGGTCACCGAAGCGGAAGGCCGCGGTGAACATGACGGTGGCCAGGGCCGAGGAGCCGACGCCGATGACGAGCACGCTCACCTTCGTGCGGGTCGAGGCCCGCACCACCCGGGGCACCGCGGGCACCAGCCACCACAGCGTGAGCACGGTGAGCACCAGGTGCTCCCAGAACACGATCGTCAGGGACGGGTACTCCTTGGCCAACGGGCCCCGCCACAGCGACGAGATGCCCCACAGGGACGCCGCGACCGCGACGAGCCAGGTGCGGTCTCCGCGTCCGGAGGTGGTCGTGGTCGTGCTCATGCGTCGGGCTCCTCGGCGTCGCGCGGGTCAGGAGGTGGGTCAGGAGGCGTCGACCTTCGGCATGATCTCCTCCTTGAGCCGCTTGAGGTCGTCGAGCGTCTTGGAGACCGGCACGTCGGCGAACGGCGGCCACAGCAGCGGCATCGTGAGACCGGCCTCCTTGTACCGCTTGAGCATGTCGGTGATCTGGTCGGCCGTGCCCACGAGGATGTTCGAGACCTTGCCGTTGTCGCTCTGGTCGACCTCGGTGTCGGTGATGGTGAACCAGATCATGCTGCACATGTCGAGATCGTCGATGGACTTGCCGAGCGCCTCCAGCTCCCGGGCGATGGCGGTGCGCCACTCGGTGAACTCGCGGGGAGTGTCCTGGATGCCGATCCAGCCGGCGAGTCCGTACTTCGCCACGCGGTTGGCGGAGCGCTTGGGGTCGCGCAGGCCGCTGAAGTAGATGGGCGGGTGCGGCGACTGGACCGGCTTGTGCCCGAAGCCGCAGGGCTCGAAGTCGGCGAACTCCCCGTGGTACTCGAAGAGGTCGTTGGTCCAGATGCCCTTGCAGATCTCGATGGTCTCGCGCACGTGTGCGTGCCGGCGGGGGAACTTGTCGGCGGCGCTCGCGGCGGCGAACTCCTCCGGCATCCACCCCGACCCGATGCCGACGTTGAGGCGGCCGTTCGAGAGCTGGTCGATGGTGGCGCACTCCGCGGCGAACACCCCGGGGCCGCGGAACGGAGTGTTGGTGATGCTCATGCCGATGCGCACCTTCTCGGTGCGGGCGGCGAGCCAGGGCAGCAGGGGCCATCCCTGGAACCACTTGCCCCGCGACTCGACCGGCAGCTGCGTCGGGAACTCCTTCATCATGCCGAAGGAGTACTGCAGCTCGCCGCGGTCGGACGCCTCGGGGACGACGACCCGGTCGAGGGTCCACACGGAGTCGAAGTCGAGCTCCTCCGCGAGGTCGGTGAGGTCCGCGAGCTCCTGGACCGTGACGTGGTTGCGGAAGGTGGGCAGGTAGAGGGCGAGCTTCATCGGTCACATCTCCTCGGGGCGGTCGTGGCCGGGCCGGTGGGGTGGTACTGCGTTTCCGTCAGGCCCTTGTGAGGTAGACAACACAGGGGGCGAGGGCCTCGACAAGGGGCGCCGTCATCATGGTTTGCTCAACGCTGCTGCGTGGGCGGCCCGTCCGTGAAGCGTTGCCGCAGCTCGCGCTTGAGCACCTTGCCGTAGTTGTTCGTGGGCAGCGCCTCGACGAAGTGGTACTCCTTGGGGCGCTTGTACCTAGCGATGCGGTCGAGGCAGGTGCGGTCGAGGTCGGCGGCGGTGGGGGCCGGGTCGTCGGGCACCACGAACGCCACCACCGCCTCGCCCCACTCCGGGTCGTACCGGCCGACGACGGCGACCGAGCGCACACCCGGGTGCGTCATCAGAGCCTCCTCCACCTCGCGGGGGTAGATGTTCATCCCGCCGCTGATGATGAGGTCCTTCGAGCGGTCGTGGAGGGTGAGGAACCCGTCGTCGTCGAAGCTGCCGACGTCGCCGGTGTGCAGCCAACCACCGCGCATCGTCTCGGCGGTCTCCTCCGGCTGGTCCCAGTAGCCCGCCATGACCACCCGCCCGCGCACGACGACCTCGCCGGCCTCCCCGGGGGGAAGCTCGCCGTCGTCCAGGTCGACGACCCGCACCTCGACGTCGGTGCGGGGGAACCCCACGCCCTGCATCCGTGCGCGCCATCGGGGGTGGTCCCGGTCGGCGTGGTCGGCCATCGACAGGCCGGTGATCGTCATCGGCGTCTCGCCCTGCCCGTAGATCTGGGCCAGGCGCGGGCCGAACGTCTCCAGCGCCTGCTCGAGGTCGGCGAGATACATGGGGGCGCCGCCGTAGATGATCGTCTTCAGCCCCGAGAGGTCGGCACCGGCGAGGGCCGGGTCGCCGGCGAGCCGCGTGACCATGATCGGCGCGGCGAAGAAGGACATGCCGCGCCAGCGCGCGAGCAGAGTGAGCAGCTCCGGGCCGTCGAGGGCGCCGGATGCCGGGAACACGCTCGCCGCTCCCTTGGCGACGTGGGGCAGGCCGTAGAGGCCGGAACCGTGCGAGAGCGGCGCCGCGTGCAGCACGCAGTCCTCCTCCGCGACCGGCCCGATGTCGGCGTAGTAGCTGAGCGAGGCCATGAGCAGGTTGCCGTGGGTGAGGGTCGCCCCTTTCGGGCGTCCGGTGGTGCCGCTCGTGTAGAAGAGCCAGGCCGGGTCGTCCGCGGCACGGTCCACCAGGGGCATTGCGTCTGCGCCGAGGAGCGCGTCCCACCCCGGACCCGGGACGACCACCACCGACCGCACCGACTCCACGCTCTCCTGCAGCGGGCCGACGTCGTCGAGGTGCTCCTCGTCGGTGAGCACGAGGCTCGTGCCGCTGTGGCCCAGAACGTAGGCGATCTCCTCCCGGTGCAGCCGCGCGTTCACCGGCACCGCGACCAGCCCCGCGTGCCAGGCGGCGAACTGTGCCTCGAGGTACTCGGGCCGGTTGCGCATGAGGATTGCGACGCGGTCGCCGGGGGCCAGGCCGCGGTCGCGCAGGCCGGTCGCCGCTCCGGCGACACGCTCGGCGAACTGCGCCCACGTGGCGTGCACCTCGTCCCCCACCGCCAGGGCGGGCGCGTCACGCCGTCGCCGTCCGTTGCGCTCGACCCAGGTCGCCAGGTTCATGCGGCCAACCTCTCCGCCCTCGACCTCGACGTCAAGGCGCTCCCGCCCGCGTTGATCCGACGGTGAGAAAGCCGTCGTAGCGTGACGGGTCCACGGTCGCCCACCCCTGCCGACCCCGTTAGGGAGGACCCCAATGAGGCTGTCCGCCGACGAGGCCCGCCGACGCCTGGCCGGCCAGGTGCACGGGGTGCTGTGCACGCTGCACCCCGAGCGCGGCCCCGACCCCCAGCCCGTCGTGTTCGCCGTGAGCGACGACGACTACGTCGGGGTGCCCATCGACACGGTGAAGCCCAAGCGGGCATCCCGGCTGCAGCGCGAGGACAACCTCGCCGCCGACCCGCGCGGCTCGCTGCTCGTAGAGTGGTGGGAGACCGAGGACTGGTCGCGGCTGTGGTGGGCCCGGGCGCAGCTGGAGCACGTGCCCGACCCGCCCCGGCACGTCATCGACGCCCTCGCCGACCGCCTGGCGCACACCGTGCCGCAGTACGCCGACAAGCCGTTCCACCGGGTGCTGGTGTGCCGCATCGTCGGCGTCACGGGGTGGGCTGCCAGCGAGGAGGCCTGAGCGCCCCCTCCCCCGGGTCCGTCACCCCGGCCGCCACCCCGGCCGCCACCGCGGGCTCGGCAGTCTCGAGCACCGCGGCGGTCCGCACCCCCACCCCGAGCCGCCGTGCGGCCTCCAGGTCGGCGAGCGTGTCGACGTCGTGCCGCGCGCCGGCAGGGGCCTCGGGCAGGGCCAGCAGCCCGAGGGCGAGGTGCCGGCGTGCCGAGCCCGGCCCGTAGCCCGTCGCGGGCACCGACCCCGGCTGGTGCACGACCGCCGTCGTGCCGGTGCCCGAGCGGTCGGGCACGAAGGTCGCGGGCGCGACGGCCGCCCGGGTCAACACGTCGGTGACGTCGGCCGGGCGCAGGCAGGGCAGGTCGGCGGGAAACACCGCCACGCCCGACCCCGGTCGCCACGACGACGCGACGCGGGTGCCGTCGCGCACCACGGCATCCAGCCCACCGCCTTCGTCGGGCACCAGACGCACCGGGAGGCGACGCAGGTGCCATGCGACGACGGGGTCGGAGGTGATGACGACGACGTCGCCGACCATGGGCGAGGCCGCCACTGCGGTGACGGTGTCGACGGCGAACGCGAGGGCCAGGGCGCGCCGCCGGGCGTCAGGGAGCTCCAGACGCGACTTGGCCGCCCCGAGCCGCTTCACCGGCATGACGGCGGTCACCGTGGTCACCGGGCGTCTGCTTTCCCGGTGGGCAGTCGCAGCACCATCGAGGTGCCATCGGGCCGGGATCGGCCCACCGACAGCTCGCCGCCCATCGCCTCCGCCAGCCCGTGCGCCAGGCCGAGCCCGAGCCCGATGCCCTCGTCTGCCCCGGGTTCACCGTCGATGCGCGAACCGCGCTGTGCGGCAGGGCGCTTCGGGCGGGCGAACGCGGTGAAGGCCCGCGGGATCAAGTCGTGAGGGATGCCGGGCCCATCGTCGTCGACGTACGTCACCACCCAGCCGCGGTCGCTCGTCAGGCCCGACCGCACCGTGACGTGGCCGCCCGGCCGGCCGTGCCGGATGGAGTTACCGACCAGGTTGAGCAGCACCTGCCGCAGCCGGCGACGGTCGGCGAGCACGGTCTCGTCGGCGACGTCGTGCGAGAGCTCGACGCGCCGCTGCTCCGCCTTCGTCGACAGGAGGCCGAAGACCTCAGCCACCACCTCGCCGACGACCACCCGCTCGACGGCGAGCGGGAGCGCGCCGGCCTCGATGCGGCTGAGGTCGAGCACGTCGGCGAGGAGGTCCATCACGTGGCCGGCCGCGGCGCTGATGCGGTCCAGCGCCTCCTGGCGGCGGGCCTCGTCGAGGTCGAGGGTGCCGAGCAGCTCGGCGAAGCCGACGATGGCCTGGATCGGGGTCCGCGCCTCGTGCCCGACGGCGGCCAGCAGGTCCGACTTGGCGCGTGAGTGCTCCTCGGCCGTCCGGCGCGCCGTCTCCGCCTCCAGCCGGGCGCGCCGGTGCCGCTCGGCGGCTCGGCGCTCGGTCAGGTCGAAGACGTTCACCACGTACTGCGCGGGGTCGCCCTCGCGGTCGTGGAGGAGCGAGACCGTCACCTCGACCTCGACGTCGCGGTGGCCCTGGGGGCGCAGCAGCGCCTCGAAGACCACCGGCGCGGCGCCGTCGGGGTGGAGCTCGTCCAGCCGTGCGTCGAGCGACCCCTCGCGGGGAGTCACGACGTCGGCGAGCCCTGCGCCGACCAGCCCGGTGCGCCCGCGCGCAAGCGACGCCAGGGCGGTGTTGCAGCGGGCGATCCGGCGGTCGAGACCGACGAGGGCCATGCCCAGCGAGTTGTCGTCGAACGACCGGCGAAAGCGCTCCTCGCTGGCCACGAGGTCGCCAACGAGGCCGGCGTGCTCGATCGCCACGGAGGCCAGATGGGTGAACCGGTCGACGAGCAACTGCTCGCGTCCCGACGGCCGGTGCGGTGTGTCGTGGTACACCGCGAAGGTCCCCACCGGCATCCCGTCACGTCCCTGGATCGGGGTGGACCAGCAGCTCCGCAAGCCGGCCGACTCCGCGTGGGCCCGGTACTGGACCCACCGAGGGTCGGTGCGCACGTCGGCGGTCACCACCGCGGTGTTGAGCGCAGCCGCGGTGCCGCAGGAGCCGGCGTGGTCGCCGATGGCGAGCCCGTCGATGGCGGCCACGTAGGCGACCGGCAGGCTCGGAGCGGCGCCGTGGTGCAGCGTGCGACGCTCCCGGTCGAGGAGCAGCACCGAGCAGCGGGCTCCGGGGATCAGCCGCTCCAGCGAACTGAGGATCTCGGCGAGCACGTCGTGCAGCGGGGCGGCGGCCGCGATCAGCTCGAGCACCTCGGTCTGCCGGTCGAGCATGTCCCGGGCGTCGTCCGGGCCGAGGACCGGCGCGTCCACCCCGGGGAGTTCGGCGGTGCTCATCCGTCGTCCACGAGCTGGTAGCCGATGCCCCGGACAGTGCGCAGCACCCGCGGTCGAGACGGGTCCTGCTCCAGCTTCAGCCGCAGCCGGTGCACGTGCTCGGTCACGGTCGCCTCCCCGAGCCACTCCGACGAGGAGTTCCACACCTTCTCGAGCAGCTGGCCGCGGGTGAAAACCTGGCGTGGGTGCGCGGCAAGGAACGCCACGAGGTCGAACTCCTTCGGGGTGAGCTCGACCTCCTCCCCGCCGCGCAGCACACGCCGGGATGCAGTGTCGACGCACAGGTCGCCGATCACGTGGGCCGCCCCCGCGGCCTCCGGGGCGGAGCGCCGCAGCACCGAGCGGATGCGCGCAGCGAGCTCACCGGGCGAGAACGGCTTGATGAGGTAGTCATCGGCGCCCAGGTCCAGCCCGACGATGCGGTCGGTCTCACCGCTGCGGCCGGACAGCACGATGACCGGGATGTCGGTGCGCCCGGTCCGACCACCCCGCACCGCACGCAGCACGTCCAGGCCGCCGAGGCCCGGCAGCGAGAGGTCGAGCACCACCAGCGCCGGGTGGTCGTCGCGGATGCGGCGCAGGGCCGAAGGCCCGTCGTCGGCCTCGACCACCCGGAAGCCGGCGTAGTCGAGCTGCCAGCGCACGACCGTGCGGATGGCCTCGTCGTCGTCGACCACGAGGACCACCGGGGCCTTGGTGTCGGCGGCCCGCTCGCGGGCGGTCTGGCTCACCCGTGATGGGTACCACAACGGCCGGGGAAGGTCACGGCCCCTCCGCCGCTGTTGTGGCTCCGTTGAGAACCCCCGAGCCCCGCGGCTGCCACAGTGGGCGGATGACGACCGACCGCCCACTGCTGGGCTTCGGCCTCCCGGTGTCGGGCGCCTGGGCCGGGCGGGACACCGTCGTGCGCGTCGCCCGTCGGGCCGAGGAGCTCGGCTATGCGTCGCTATGGGCGTACCAGCGCACCCTCTGGCCCGCGGACGGCCGGCTCGGGCCGTCGCACCGCCGGGTGCTCGACCCAGTGGTGGCGCTCGCCCTCGCCGCCGGCCATACCGAGCGGATCGGCCTCGGCACGGCCACCGTCTGCGCCCCCTTCACCGCGCCGGCCCTGCTGGCCTCGACGATGGCCTCCCTCGACGTGGTATCCGGGGGGCGGCTCACCGTGGGCGTGGGGATGGGTTGGCTCCCCGAGGAACACGTGGCCGCGGGGGTGCCCATGGAGCGGCGCGGGGCCCGCTTCGAGGAGTACCTCCGCTGCCTCCAGGTCCTGTGGACCCAGCAGCCCGCGGAGTTCGCCGGCGAGTTCTACACCGTCCCGCGTTCCTTCCTGAGCCCCGTGCCGGTGCAGCGCCCACACCCGCCGGTGCTCGTGGGCGGCACCGCGGAACCGGCACTGCGTCGAGCCGGGCGACTCGCCCAAGGCTGGATCGCCAGCAGCGCCCACGACCACGGCACGCTGCGATCGTGCGTCGACACCGTCCGCGCCGGCGCGGTGGACGCCGATCGCGACCCAGACGCCCTGCGGATGCTCGTCCGAGTCGTGCCCGAGCTCCTCGACGACGACCCAGGCTCCCGGCGGGCGCCCTTCCACGGGACTGCGGGGCAGCTGCTTGCCGACATCGAGGCGCTCGGCCGTCAAGGCGCCACAGAGGTCCTCCTCGACCTCAACCTCTCGCACCGGGTAGGAACACCCGAGATCCAGGCAGACGAGGCGCTCCGTCGCGCCGAGCGCGTGCTGGAGGAACTCGCGCCCCGAGGTTGAGGCGAAGTCTCGGCGATCCAGCCGTGCAGGCCTCTGGTGTTCGCTCGAGGTCGACGTCGGCGATCGACGCTGTACATGACCGTGAACGATGCATATCCGCTGCAAGAAAGGAGAGGGGCCTCTGACCCCAGCGTCTCCGCAGTTCAGAGGCCCTTCAACCCGATCCCCCGGTTGGACTCGAACCTCCCTAGGTGCCCGCCGTCCGTCACTGCCGACTACTGGATCCGGGCAAACCGGGGCAGCTGACCTGTGGTCGTCGTCGGTCCGCACGAGCAGCCTCGGGATCGTCCATGGGGCGATGAGCATGCTCGTCATCTGGCTTCAGAGAGCAACCATCCGACACGTATCCGACACATGTGGCTGCGTCGAAGCACAGTGTGCCCGCGTTTTGGCAGGTCAGACGGCAGTTCCGGACGGTGGATGTGAAGGGACTCGAACCCCCGACCTCTCGCGTGTGAAGCGAACGCTCTAACCAACTGA
>ERZ795053.5179-NODE-5179-length-13606-cov-20.414065_pt1 | contig 13606 bp, 13 predicted proteins | sample MGYA00375137_ERZ795053 | MGnify/ENA primary metagenome ERZ795053 (study PRJEB30182, sample SAMN05720284) | activated sludge metagenome | isolation source: Anaerobic digester | place: Hong Kong | collected 2014-12-17 ... | reverse complement strand
GTGCTGTCCGGCACCTTCCCGCTCGAAGCCATCGCCGAGGCCATGGTGCAGCAGCGCGACGACAAGCGCCACGCCAAGAAGATGGTCATGGTCAACCCCGCCTGCCCCTGGCGCTAGCGCGCACCGGTCACGGCTCGAAAATCAGAAGCCGAGTTTCTCCAAGAAACTCGGCTTCTCCATCTCAGCCCCGGCCGGCCCAGATTAACGCTCACCCTTCGCCCTCTTCCATTAGCAATCAGCAATTAGCAATTGACCATTGACAATTCCCAATCCCCCCCTCGCCCCTCCTACCTCTTCCCCTGCGCCAGCAGATAGAGCACCAGCCCCAACAGCGTCAGCGCCACGCCGCCGAACGCCACAGGCCCGGGCAGCGTGCCGCCCAGCAGGAGCACCTCGCCGAGCAGCGCAAAGATGACCTCGCCTGCTTGTGTTGCGTCGACCGCGGCCAGTTCGTACGCGCCGTGTGCGTGATGGCGGGCGTAGACGAAGAGGCTCGTCGCCACCACGCCGGAGAGGAGCGCCACCAGCGCCGTGCTGACCCACTGGCCGGTAGAGGGCGCCGGCGGCTGATTCAGCGCGATGACCAGCAGCCAGAAGGGTAGCGAGCCAAGCGTCAACAGCAGCACGCGCGCAAAGCTGTCATCGAGCACCGGGTCGACGATGTGCGGGATGCGCGTATGGCCGCCGGCGCGCGCCTCCCACAACAACTGCAACCCGGCGGGATAGGCAACCGCCGAGATCAGCACGGGCAGCCCGCCCAGCAGCACGTCACGCCAGGTAGCGTGTTGCACCTGCGCCAGGTTCACGACGACCACGCCGGCAAAGATCAGGAGGGTAAAGATGACGCCGCGCAACGGCACGCGCTTGCCATAGGCCAGCAGGACAATGGGCGAGGCGATGACGGTCGTCTGCCACGTCGTCGCCACCACCCAGCCCGGCGCGTACGAGGCCGCAAAGGTGATGCCGGCATAGAAGACGCCAAAGCCGATTGTGCCGGCCACCAGCCAGAAGAGCCAGTGGCGGCGGAAGAGGCGCAGCGTATCGAGCAGCAGCCGCCCGCGGCCGATGGCGAGAGGGCCGGCGACGAGAAAGATCGTCATCCACAGATAGCGCAGGCTGGCCGACCACACCCAGTGGCCGCCGTCCAGGCTCATGGCGCGGTTGAGGACGAAGGTGCTGCTAAAAAAGAGCGCGGCCAGCAAGCCGACGCCGAGCAGCCTCACCATGGGATTGCGTTGTTCGTTTGTCATTCGTGTTGTACCTGCGGCTTAGCGTGCTTGCGCCTGCTGGATGGCTTGTTCGACATAAGGCAGCAGGTTCGCGACGACGGCGGCATAGCCGGCGCCGGTGGGGTGGATGAAGTCGGGCTGGTTGAGCGTGCGGTCGCCCGCCACGCCTTCGAGAAAGAAAGGCATGAGGAGGGCGCCCGATTCCTCGGCCACCCGCGGGTAGATGGCGCGGAAGTCGCTGACGAACTCGCTGCCCAGATTGCGCACCATCTCCATGCCGGGCAGCACGACCACGGCGCCGCTTGCCTGGATGCGCGCCACCAGCGCGGCGATGTTCTGCTCGGTCAGCGCCGGGTCGATGCCGCGCAGGCCGTCGTTGCCGCCGATGGCCAGGATGACGACATCCGGCTGCTGCTGCAAGAGCCAGTCGATGCGCTGGAGCGTGCCGCTGCTCGTCTCGCCGCTCACGCCGGCGTTGACGACGCGCACGGCATGGCCGGCCGCGCGCAGCGCCGCCTCCAGTTGTGCCGGGTAGGTTTCCTCATCGCCGACGCCGAGCCCTTCGGTCAGGCTGTCGCCGATGGCCAGGATCAGCACCTCACCGGCGGGTGTGGGCGTCGGGGCCGGGGTGGGCATGGGCGTCGGTGCTGCACCGCAACCGGCGAGCACGAGGCCAATCGCCAGGAGTGCCAGGGCGCACCCGGCCCGGCGCCGCATGTGCCGCGACAGCAGATTATCGAACTCCAGCCGGCGAACCATCGCACCCATGTCGTCCCGTTCTCTACTCGTTCTCGGTTTGCAGCCGCAAGAAGTTGATGGGCCGGCTGCGCAGGATCCCGATCGAGGCTACCATGCCCACCAGCATCACCGCTGCAATCGTAATCGCAATCATGGCCGCGCTGGCGTCGGGCAGGAAGCGGTACTCCAGCTCGAAGAGCCACGTCATGATCGCCCACGCTGCCACCTGCGCCATGAGCAGGGCCAGCGCCGCGCTGAGCAGGCCGAGCAGTACATTCTCCAGCGCAAAGACCGCCGTCACCCAGCCGCCCGTCGCGCCCAGCACCTTATAGTAGGCGGCCTCCTGCACGCGCGCCAGCCGCGTGGCATAGACCGAACTGATCACGATCAGCAGCCCGGCCAGGATACTGAACGCGCTGAAAAAGCGCACGACCTGCGTGATGCGCTGCACGACGGAGGCGAACTGCGCGATGGTGGCGGTCACATCGATGACGGTGACGTTGGGGAAGGCTGCGACCATGCGGTTTTGCAGCGCGGCGATTCCCTCCGGGGCCACGCGCACGCCGGTGAAGATCGTCTGTGGCGCTGCGGCCAGCACGTCCGGCGCAAAGACGAAGCCGAAGAAGGGCTGTACCGAGCCGGCATCCTGCTTGCGAATGCTGGTGACCGTGGCGTCCAGCGGCACGCCCTGAATGTTGAAGCTGAGCACGTCGCCGAGGTCGATGCCGCGTGCATCGGCGGTTTCCTGCAAGACCGAGACGGGATTGACGGTCTCCGCATCGCCAAAGAGCGAATCGCCGCGGACGAGCATTTCGCCCTCGGCCAGCGCGTCACGATAGGTGAGCGTGTACTGCGGCGACCGGCGACCGTCGCCGCCTTCCGGCCCGCCCTCACCGCCATTGCCGCGATCCTCGCCTTCGGGGTTGCGCCGCGGCTCTGCGCCGTTGACGGCCATGAGTGCCGCGCGTACTGCGGGCACATAGTCGGCCTCCATGCCCAGCGTGGCGGCGAACGCCTCTTGCTGATCGGGCTGGATGTCCAGGAAGAAGACGTTGGGCGCATCGGGCGGGTAGGATTGCACGAAGCTGGCGCGCAGGTTCTGCTCGATGACGAAGATGCAGAAGAGCACACCCAGCGCCGTGGAAAGGGTGATGACGATGGCACGCGTGCCGTTGCGCGGCCGGAAAAGCCCGCGCAAGGCCTGCCGTCCGGGCAGCCACCGCACGTCCCAGCGCTTGAGCAGTTGCAGCGCCGCCTCGGTCAACAGCGCGGCAATGAGCAGCAGCACCAGCGCGCCGCCGGCAAACCAGAGCGCGGTGCGCACATCGCCCAGTTGCCAGATGACCAGCCCGGTGAAGAGGCCGAGAATCAGCAGCAACGTCAGCGCAAAGGGCAGGCGGTTGACGATGGGCGGCTCCTCCTTGCGAAAGATGAAGCTGGGGCGCAGCCCTTCCAGCCGGTAGAGCGGCAGAAAGGTAAAGAGCAACACCACGACCAGCCCCAGCAGCGCGCTCTCGACGACGGCGCGCGTGGAGATCGTCAGTTCGATGTCCGGCGGCAGGAAGCCGCTCAGCAGCGCCGGCAGCGTCCACTGCAACACGAAGCCGAGCAGGATGCCCAACAGCGCGCCGATCGCGCCGAGCAGCAGCACGACGATATAGAAGTTGACGGTGACGAAGCGGCTGGAGGCGCCGAGCGTCTTGGCGACGGCGATCGTGCCGTGGCGCTCGCGCAGAAAGGCGGTCAGCGAACTCTGGATGCCGATACCGGCGAGCATGAGCGTGAAGATGCCCACCAGGCTCAGGAAAAAGAGGAAGTTCGTGAAGAAGCGTTCCACGCCGGTGCGCGCCGTGCGAAAGGTGTCGATGCGCACAAAGTCGCGGTCGGCGACGGCGCGCACTTCGCCCGCCAGGTCGTCCACCGCAGCCGGATCGGCCGCCTTGAGCAGCCAGCGGTAGGTGACGCGCGAGCCGGGGTTGACGAGGTTGAGCGCGGCCAGGTCGCCGCCATCGACGAGCACGCGCGGCCCGAGTGAAAAGAAGGTCGTCGGCCGGTCGGGCTCGAAGGTGATCACGTCGGCGATGGTGAGCGTGGCGTCGCCGATGCGCAGCGCGTCGCCCACCTGCACGCCCAGCCGGTCGAGCAGCGCCTGCTCCACGATGACGCGGCCGGGCGCCAGTACAGCGCGCAGCGCGGCGCCGGAAGCCAGTTCGACCGTGCCGTAAAAGGGCCAGCCTGCGTCTACCACCTTGAGATTGGAGAGCAGCGACCCGTCTTCGCCCGGGCGCCGCACGACCGAGTAGAACTCCCAGGTGCGCGCCGTCTCCGCCGCGCCGCGCGCAGCGATGGCTTCCACCGCAGAGTCGACGGCGGGGTCGAAGGCGAAGTTCGACTGCACGACCACGTCGGCGCCGATGAGCGCGCGGGCGTCACGCGTCAGCGCGCGGTCGACGCTGTCGCCAAAGCCGCGCAGCGCCACCAGCGTCACCATGGAGAGCGCCACGCAGAGCACGAAGATGAGCGACTGGCTGCGCGTGGTGGCAAGCTGGCGGCGGATGAAGGTGGGATGAAGAAGAGTCATTGAAAATAATCGGGAATGGTCAATAGTCAACGGTCAATGGTTAACGGGCAGGGGACAACGAGCGATGGACAACGGACAACGGTCAACGTTTGATGGTCAATGGTCAATGGTAAACGGAACATCGCCCCTCGCCCCTCGCCCCTCCTCCGTTGTCAATTGACCGTTGACCGTTGACCATTTGCATTTTCTTCCCGATACTCGTCGCCTACGACCTTGCCGTCGGCCAGCGTGATGACGCGGCCGGCGTGCTCGGCCACTTCGGGCGCGTGCGTGACGAGAACCAACGTGGTCTGGCGTTCGCGATGCAGTTGGATGAGCAGGTCGATGATGCCGGCGCCGTTCTTGGAATCGAGATTGCCGGTCGGCTCGTCGGCAAAGATGATCTTCGGGTCGTTGACGAGCGCGCGACAGATGGCGACGCGCTGTTTCTCGCCACCGGAGAGCTGGTGCGGGAAGTTGGTCGTGCGGCCGCCCAGCCCGACCCGTTCGAGCAGCGTACGGGCGCGGGTGCGCGCATCCTTGTCGCCGCGCAGTTCGGCGGGAAAGGCCACGTTCTCCAGCGCGTTGAGCGACGGCACCAGGTGAAACGACTGAAAGACGAAGCCGAAGGTGCTGTTGCGGATGGGCGCCAGGCGATCCTCGCTCCAGTCGGTCACGTCGACGCCGTCAATGCGGATGCGCCCCCGGCTCGGCTGGTCCAGCCCCGAGAGCACGCTGAGCAGCGTCGACTTCCCGCTGCCGCTGCTGCCCATGATCACGACGAATTCGCCGGGCTGAACGTCAAAGGAGACGTCGTCGAGCACGGCAATTTGGCGGTCGCCGATGACGTAGCTTTTTGTGATTTGTTCTGCAGAAAGAATTGCGGGCATGGGGCCGTCAGCAGGATGATTCGGTGCGGGTCACTGGCGATCCGGCGCCGGGTGCGGCCAGCCAGCCGCATCCACGTCGTGGATCGGGTCCAGCAGCAGCAACTCCGCCATGTCGGTGTACTTTTCCAGCACCGGCGTTGCGAAAGGCAGGCGTTCGCCGTTGGTGGACAGGGCGGGCTGCTGCGTCGAATCCGGCGCGCCGTCGGCCGGCACCAGCAGTTGCTCGTTCAGCAGGTCGGCCACCAACGACTCCACGCCGGATTGGATGGTCTCCGGCGAATCGGCGTAGTGCTGCGCCAGGCTCTGCACGACCGCCGGCACGGCCATCTGCTGGGCGAGCATCTCCCAGATCGTGCAGGCGCTACCACGCAGGCTGTAATACGCGCCGCTGTCCAGGTTGACGACGATGGCCTCATTGTCGATCACCTCGGCAATCACGGCAGGTTGGTTGACCCGAAAGTTCTGGTGAGGGCTCACAAGCATGCTCTCCTCATCTTGTGGTCTGGTTCAGAATCGGACTGATTGGCAACCTGATTGTATCGTCAGCCGGGAACTCCGACAAGTCAGCGTCCGGGCGGGGTGTCTCCCGGGGATTTGACGAAGAGCGCCGCCAACACTCTACGACGCGCGCCCAGGTGGAAGTATCTCCCAGCAAAGCGGCGAGGTCGGCGCCGAACGTCGCCCGTCCAGGCCGGTCAGCGCACGAGCCGCGCCGCGACGGCGGTAGGTAGCTGCCACGGGCTGGCAAGGTGAAAGCTGTGCTGCAAGAACACGGCAAAGGTGCCCACCCCCGGCTTGGCGCCGTTGCAGGCCAGGGCGCGCCGGTAGCGGATGGACAGCCAACTTGCACGGTCGCGCAGGCTGCGTTCGGCCGGAGCCATGGTCGCAAGGTGCTGTGCGTGCCGCTCCTGGTCGGTCACGGGGAACGAGCGCAGCTCCACAAGCATCCCTTCCGGGACGGTGATGCCGAAGAGTTCGCCCAGCGTACTCAGCGTATCGACGACGGGCAGCGACAGGCGAAATCGTCTGGCGACCTCCACCAGATGCGGCCACGCGACGGCGCCGCGTTCGATGAGATAGGCCGCGTCCATGAAGGCGATGAGATTCGTCTTGCCGGCACTGAGACAGGCAAGCACGAGCTGTATGGCCGGGCAGGGTGCGCTCACGGTGGCTGTTCCCAGCGCGATCGATGTGGACGATCGGTGCATTTCCTCATCCAACTCGGGGCAGGGGTACCCGGTGGCGCCATGCCAGCCGAGCCAGAGGCTTTGCTGGTCCGTGTCGGCAAAGCGTTGGCCGTGCGACCATGCCCGATAGTCGGCGCTGAGCAGATGCGGCGCGTCCGGCTCAGCGCGCCAGCCAAAGGAGTGCAGGATGTCAATGGCGCGGTCGGCGTCCGCGCTGCGTACGACCAATATTGGTGGCTGAATGGGTCGCAGCGCGGGATCCGGATAGACGGTCGGCGCCAACGCCGCGCCATCGACCACCAGCGCCTCCACATCGCCCGCCGCCATGGCGCCGGCCATGGCAGCCACTGCGGGCAGCAACAATTGGTTGGCATACCACACCTTACGGTATATCCCCGCAAGCCGGGGCAGCCAAGGATGTTCGATTTCGCTACGTTGAAGAGTGCGGTAGATGAGCGGCAGCAGCGGGTAGTGCCCGGCGGGAAGTTCGTCCAGGTTTACGCGCGCCTGCCATTCCCGGAACGCATCGACGGCGCCCGGCCCGCTGCCGGTGGCGGCTGCCAGGGCGTACTTTGCTTCGGCGGAGAGATTCATGGTCACGGGTCAGTCTGGAGTCGAGAGATCGTGGCCGAGCGGGCCGGCGAGTGGTTCGGTGGGTGCAAGCTGCGCCGCGCGTTTGCGTGCAAGCGTGCGACGCAGCACGACAAATCCCTCGCTGCGGAAACGCTCCTGTTGGATTGAGTTGTTTTGCGTATGGATGCGCTTGTGGAGCAGCACGCGCTCGATGACGGCGGAGTGCTCGCCGGCATCCTGGGCACGCGCAAACCAGTCGATCTCGAACGCCAGTGCAAAGGCCGGATCGAAGGGCCCGACGCGCTGAAACACCTCGCGCCGGGTTAGCATGGTGCCCGGAAAGCGCCCTTCGATCCCTGGGCCAAACCCCTCCGCCTGGAACCCGGGGCGTTCTACCGTCCCTGGCTCGTAAAAGAGGCGCAGAAAGGTCGTCGTGTACATCAAGTGTGGATTGGCCAGCATAAGCTCGAGTTGTACGGCCAGTTTGTCTGGTGTCCAATGGTCGTCGGCATCGAGAAAGGCCAGGAAATCACCCATCGCATGCGCAATGGCCAGGTTGCGGGCGTTGGCAATGCCCAGGTCGGGCTGAAGCAGGTAGCGCACGCCGGGAAACGACTGCGCGATCTGCGCCGTGCTGTCGCTGGACTGGCCGTCGATCACCAGGATTTCATCCGGCGGGCGGGTCTGGGCGGCGATGCTCTGCAAGGCATCGCGCAGGAAACGCTCGCCGTTGCGAACGACCACGATGGCACTGACTTGCTGGGATCTGGGGAAATCAGCCATGGCGTTTGGCGGTTCCCTCCCGCACGCTCCGAATGTGCTCCCGCAACAGCGTCGGGTATGACCGCCGGCCCTCCTGTTCGCGTCGAGTCAAGTTGTCCATATGCAGACGCCGGCGCAAGACCAGCTCGGGCAGGACGACATGGGTCAGCCCAGCCCGGTCGGCCCGTGCCCACCATGCGATGAATTCTCCATGGCGCCAGCGTTCGTCGAAGGCGCCGATGCGCTGGAAGGCGGCGCGTCGGATCAACAGCGTACCGACATGATGCGCACCGCTGACGTCGGCCGAAGGGGCCATCGCCTGGCGATCGGTCTCCGCCAACTCCGGGCTGACGAAGTTCTCCATGCTGCCCAAGACCGCTTCACACGCAGGATCGCGCTTTAGCACCTGCACCTGACGGGCCAGCTTGTACGGGAGCCATAGATCGTCGGCATCGAGGAAAGCCAGCAGGTCGCCGGTGGCGTGGGCGACACCCAGGTTGCGCGCTGCCGCGGGGCCGAGGTTGGCCTGGGTTAACACGGATACGGGCGGGCCAAAGGAATGGGCGAAGGCCGCGCTGCGGTCGGTCGAGCCGTCGTCCACGACCAGGATTTCGGCCGGGGGATGGGTCTGCGCCAGCACGCTGCGGATGGCTGCCGCCAGGTAGCGTTCGCCGTTGTGGACGGGAATGATGACGGTCGTGCTCAATGAAGTCATGCTTGCTCCAGCCAATGGCCCAGGTCGCGGCCGATCAGGTCCTGCGTGCGAAGAATGTCATCGCGGTAGAGCGCCGTGAGTTCGCTGCGTAGTGCCGGATCCAGTTCTGGCGCCTGGGTATAGGAGAGTGTGCGGTAGTGTTTCGACGCGCTCCGGTGTAGATCTTTGGAAAGAAGCCTCATGAACGGCCCTACGAGGCGCCTCAGTCGCTTCGTGGCCGTTGGCGGAATGGGTAGCCGCGGCCATTGCGCTGCATTGTAGCGGATCGATACATCCGGCGTGAAGGTCTCATCTACGGCGAGAAAGCGGAAGATTTTGCGCATCAGGCCGGCCGCATCTGCTCGCAGGTCGTCGTACAGCCAGACGCGGATCTTCTCGCGCGGAAAAGCCTGGAAGTAGCACTGCAAAGCTTCGTAATAGAACCCCCTCGCTATGTTTGCGCGGGGCAAACCATTAACGCGACGGACACGACCCTCGGCTTCAAATCGCAGTACGCTGCGAAACTCCAATTCCTCTTCCTGCTCGACGCGCACGTGAAACAAATGGTTGGAATACGCGCGGTCGGCCGGTTGGCGGAGAATCGCAATCAGTTTTGCTTCGGGTACGAAGGCCCGAATACCGATGATTGACTGCTCTGCATATTCAAGGTAGCTGGGAGAGACGTCGCCTCGAGCCTGCGTCTCCATCGCCTCTGCGAACAGTGCTTCGTAGGCCGGGAGTGTCTGCACAGGCCAGGGGAGCGAGGCGAACTCGACCGGCGAGAGGGGTAACCGTTCGTGACCAGCATAGGTCAGGAAGCGAATCTCCTTCCTCTGGCTCATGAAAACCTGGGGGTGTTGCTTCAAGTAATGGTGAATTGACGTCGTCCCCGCCTTGTACGCGCCGATGACGAGAAAGGTCGGGCGCAAGCCGGCAGCGCCATGGATCATCGGTTGGTTCCGTCCCCTTCGGTGCCCTTGCCGGCGCTGCCCCGTTTGCGCGCTGCGCTTGCACGGAGCGCTGTCAGCAGGTTGTGGTTGTGCGTCGCGGCCGTGAGGGAGGAATTCACGCCGTGCACTCGTTTGTGCAGGAGCACTTTCTCGACGACATTGACCGGATACCCGGCGTCCGCCACGCGGGCATACCAGTCCACATCTTCGGCCACATGGAGCGCTTCGTCGAAACCACCTACGAGGTCGAACAACTCGCGGCGGGCGACCAGGGTCTCCATGATGCGCGCAACGTGGTCGCCTTCGAGCAAGGCTGCTCTGAAAGTGGGTGGCACGCTACAGCCAGGCTCGAGAAAAAACTTGGCCAGGGCGACGCAGTACATGGCCGCAGGATGTTCGCGCAGATAACCGGTCTGCACGGCCAGTTTGTCCGGGGTCCACAGATCGTCGTGCGACAGGAAGGCGATCAAGGCGCCGCGGGCCAGCTTTACTCCGCAGTTATAGGCGTTTGGGATGCCGGAGCCATCCTGTTCGTGAAGCGCTACGCCAGGGAAGGAATTGGCGATCCTGGCTGTGTCGTCGGTGGAGTGGCCGTCGATCACGAGGACTTCACACGGCGGCACAGTTTGCCGTGCAACGCTGCGCAGCGCCTCCGCCAGAAAGCGCTCGCCATTTCTGACGGCAATGACGACGGAGACATCTTCAGTTCCGCCTTGGCATTGAAGATTGGGCACTGGCGTTCCTTCTATGTCACTTTGGACACGATATAGCCCGGCCTATGCAGGCAGTCCGCCCTTGGTCACACTGGGAGATCCCGCCTCTGCACGTTGGCGTCCGATGTGCTTTCTAAGCACTTGCAGGTTCTGCAGAAGTGCATCAGGCTGCCCGAGCCACTTGTTGTTGCCGTGATAGCGGTAGAAGAGCGCGATCTCCGCAACCTTGATCTGTCGAAGCTCTGCGTGGGACTTCAAGCGCAGGTACCAGTCGAGGTCTTCGCCATGGTCGAGCGTGACATCGAAAGCGCCGATGCGGTCGAAGACGGAACGACGAAAGAGACCGCTGCCCAGGTTGGTGCCATGCCAGGGCGCGCCAAGCATGATGCCTTGCGAGTCGTCGCCGCCGGCAAACATCTGCGTGGTCCCCCAAACGGCTGCCAGGGTCGGGTCGGCGAGCAAGTGCGCGGTCTGCACGGCCAGCTTGTCGCCTGCCCAACAATCGTCGGCATCGATGAAGGTGATCCACTCTCCGGCAGCCAGCGCCAGCCCCCGGTTCAAGCTGGCAGGTAGTCCCTGGTTGGGTTGCCTGTGGTGGACTATCGGCGCGCGCTCGTTGTCCACATAGTGCTGGACGATCGCTGCCGTCCCATCGGTCGATCCGTCGTTCACAACAACAATTTCGATGGGGCGATAGGGCTGTTGCAGAACGCTCTCGATTGCCTCAGCCAGAAAGGCTTCACCATTGTAGACGGGTAGGATTATTGTGATGAGCGGGGAGGCGGGCATCATATGGTGCGACACAATGGTCTGTTCAGGTTTGGTGGTTGTTTCAGGTTGCGCTGCCGGCGCCGGCTGTCCGACTGTCATGTCGTCGACGGCTACATCATAGCACATCCGGTAGCTTTCAGCCTGAATGCACAGGGTCGGTATTCATATCGGCGCCAATGCCCCTGGGCTACACAACGCCAATGAGATATCTTCGCGCTTCTCGTCGCGGCGTGCGCCTCTAGCGGGTTGTGACAATAAACGGGGATGGCTGCTTGCCAGGTTTCATGCCCGCAGCCCGCCGTCGATCGAGCGAACGTTTGATCAGCGCATAGAACTGCCGGTGCGCTGCGTCTCTGTCACTGGTGAGATTTGCCCCGTGCCGGCGGTAGTAGACCACCGGGTGGCGGTGCAACACGAATCTGACGCCCTGCTCCATGGCGCGCAAGAGCCAGTCCACGTCCTCTCCGATGCGCAGGTCTGGGTTGAACGGGCCGACTACGTCGAGTGTCGCCCGCCGAAACAACATACTCTGCAGCAGAAATTGTGGGCTGGGGACAGAGTGCTTGCCCGTCGCCAGCGCCTCAACCAGCGAGTCACCGGCAAACTCGTACGCGTCACCCCAGGCCGCGCCGGCCTCCGGGTAGGCCGCCAGCGTGGCCACCTGATGCGCCGTCTTGTCGGGCAGCCATAGGTCGTCGGCATCGAGGAAAGCGATCAGATCTCCGCTCGCCGAATCCGCTCCCCGGTTGCGAGCTGCCGCTGGCCCTTGATTCTCTTGGGAGATAGTGTGTATTCGCACAGATGCAATCACTGCTAGCGCCGCGACAACGTCGCCTGTCCCATCGGTCGACCCGTCATCCACCACGATGATCTCGTTCGGCGGCAGCGTTTGGGCCAGCACGCTATCGATGGCCTCGGCCAGAAAGCGTTCGCCGTTGAAGACCGGGATGATTACGCTAATCGTTGGTCGGCGGCACATGGCAGACTGTCCAACAAGGTGGCGATGGCTGCGCTGTTGCGCTCCGGTTCGACGGCCAGATCCAGCCGGAAGCTGGGCAGCGTCCGCGCCAACTCGGCGTTGAAACGAAAGTTGTCGGCCTCGGCGCCGGGCAGCCATATCACTGTGCTGGGGCCGAGCACCCGGAACACCTCCGGGCCGCGCACGGGGGTGAGGCGGGGCTGCGCAAGGTGGGCGATCTGCGGGGTGACCAGCGCGCTTATGGGCATGCGTCGGATCATCTGACCATCAAAGGAAGGGTGGAGAAAGGCCAGGCTCTTCCCCGCCTTGTATTCATCGTCCCACCCCTGGATCAGCGGACGAAATGTGGGGAAGCGATCCAGCATGTCCGCCTTTAGCTTGGCAGAATTGAAGAGCGCAAATGCTTCGACCTGGGGCCTCAGGCGCACCAGGCACTTGTCGTCGCTCAGATAGCGCAGTGCGGGGGAGTGGCCGTTGCGCTGCTCCAGCAGAGCCAGGGCGGTGGTGGATTTTCCGGCGCCGGTATTGCCGACCAGCAACACGCCGCCCGCTTCCGTTCCCACCGCCGCGGCATGGACAACCTGCCAGCCGAACTCGCGTAGCGCCCAATGGAAGAGCGTCTGCGCCGGCGCCGCGCGCTCGTAGATCGAAAGTTCCGCCGCGTTCCGGCACCAGAAGTAACCCTGCCGGCTCTCCTGGTCATAGGCGTAGAGCAGACCGTCGAAGGGCGCAACCATCACGGAGGTGGCGCTGTCGTGCGCCACGGCGCGCTGACCGTAACGGTGATAGTCGTCGGTCGCAAAGGGCGGCGGTGGCGGCCATGCTCCGGTTTCGTCGCCATCCCACAGATGAAAGACGATATCCGGTATGCGCTGCGTAGTTGCCGGAACGGCCAAATGCGCTAACGCCGGAAATAACGCGTCATTCATCGTATCGCCGCGAACCTGGAGTTCGACCACGGTTGAGGCAATTGCGATCCGGTGACGGCGCGTGGCTGCATCTACCGTTCCCCAGGCGGCAGCTAACCTGTCCGTGTAGTTCGCCACTGCTCTGCTTGTATTGTGCTTCAGAGTCAATTCAGTCATCTGTTTCCAGGGCATATCAGGCGGAACCGATGGTGTCATCATTGACTCACCCCTGTCTCGCTCCGCCGCTCTTGGACAACTGCATAAAATCGAGTGGTGGTGCGCCCCGCGTAGACATTGGCCAGTCGATGTGTCCCGTTTCAATGTCTACCTGATCCGGCGACCGAACTGCCGAACGAGACGAAATGCCTTCCGGCGCAGACGAAACGCAAACGTCGGTGTACGGCTAATCCGCCAGTTGATGAGAAGTGTACCACCTAACTGGCCCTTAAAGCGACTTAGCTCATGGGGGTAAGGTGCGCCGGTCAAGTCGTTTGTATGATATCCCAATCCTGCCAAAGCCGTAAAGGAGCGCCAGCGCAGAAATGGATTGGCACCGGTAGCAAGATAGCCGGCATCGGAGCCGGCGCACACAGTGTAGCTGATGCGGTGCGGGCCGGTCAGCACCAGTTGCGTAGCAACGGCCTGATCATCG
>ERZ795053.5177-NODE-5177-length-13617-cov-7.563118_pt1 | contig 13617 bp, 7 predicted proteins | sample MGYA00375137_ERZ795053 | MGnify/ENA primary metagenome ERZ795053 (study PRJEB30182, sample SAMN05720284) | activated sludge metagenome | isolation source: Anaerobic digester | place: Hong Kong | collected 2014-12-17 ... | reverse complement strand
CAGCGGTTCGACAAGCGGCCCGCGATAGAAGTCCAGCGATACAAAGTCCTGGGCGGCGATGCCGTTCTTCGCATCGCCGGCGGTTGCCTCGATGGTCAGGTCTTGAAAGAAGAGATCCGGTTGCGGGTGCAGCGTCGTGCGCCAGGCGCCTTCGCCATCCGCCGATCCCTCCACCACCGCAACCTGTTCGTCGATGATGCGATGGCCGCGATCGCGGGCGCGCACGACAATCTGCGCGTCGGTCAGCCCGCGCGCCGTGCCGGCCACCTCGAACGCGCGGCTATCAGCCGGGAGCTTGGCCTGGCTGGGCGTCGTGATGGTGATGAAGGCTGTTTGGGGCGTTGGGGTCGGGCAGTCGGGACGGTCGGCGCAAGGCAGGGGTGCGTCCAGGTCGCGCGCTGCGGCGGGTGGGTTTCCTGAGAGAAGCAGGATGGGTACAGCCATGAAAGCTGGCAGGCTGACAAACAAGACGCGAGCGGTATGTCGCATGGTATTTCCTTCTCCTTACCTTGGACGACTCGCCAATTCGCAGGGCAGTGTGAATCGGATTGCCTAGCTCTATCAGCGCCCATGGGCCGCCCGTATGCTGACGTGTTCAGAATAGACGTTTGTGAGGATGTGGAAGCTTCAGGGGCACTGGCGAGGCTGGTCGACGCGGTGAGTGCTGCGCATCGCTGGTGCTGAATGGCAATGCAAGAGCGAAGCCAGCGCCAGATCCGGGCTATGTCAGTTCGATCCTGGCGGACACAATTTTCTGCCAGTTCAACGGCCACACTCAGTTGAATCCAACCGACGTATGTATGCTGCGCTATTCGCCCAGACATGGTTTTGAGACATTCGGGCTGGATGTAGATCCTGGTTCGCACTCGCAACAGTCGATGACGCGAGCGTTGAGCGGACCCTGTTGCGAACTCCGGTGGTTGTACCAGAAAAACCCACAAGTGAAGAATAGAGCGAAGAGCTGTTCTTGTTCGTCCGCCAAATCTTTGGAACAACAGTCGGTTTGTCGACTATCGAACATGCCAAGGCAATCGCCTACTTGCCTTCCGCAGTTGGCGACGCGGGACGAACGAGCAAGAACGCCCCTTGGACATTCAAGGGTTTGCGCGTGAAGCCTTCGATTCGCTCGCTATAGATGCCACGCAATGTGTCGCCCTGATCTAGCACATCCCCTTCCAGCGTGACAGTGCGTGAGATCGTGCGGCCTGCTGTGACGCTTCCAAACGTACCGGAGATGGAGAATGTGGGCGTGATGGCGTCCGTGGCGCTCGTGATTGAACCAGACAATACTGGCGAACCAGGAAATGCCTGTGTTCGGGTCGAATCGATGGTGCCGGAAAGTCCACCTTCTTCAACTGCAGACAAATCGACAGCAAGATCCATGACACCAAGCGATGCGGGTTCAGAGATGGCAATCGTGCCGATATAAGCTCCACCGAGCGTTCCTTCTGTCCCTGCTCGTTGCAGATACGGGGCAGCTGACACCGAATGTTGATGAGCGGCATCTGCCTGTGTATGCAGGGATAACGAAATAGACAAGAGAATCGACAGACAAAAAAACAACCTTGTCGGCAAGCGAAGCAGTGTTCCGCGTATTTGATAGGCGCTCATCTACATCTCCAAGGCGATATGAACATGATCTCTTTTGTGCACTCTCTCAACGTTCCTCGTACTCTGCTAGTCCTTGATATTTGGGTTTAGCTCGACGACGCGCTTTGTGCTCCCTTTGGTCTCTTTCCAGTCAAACGCCTTCTGGGCCTTTTCATGCTGTGTAGTTACGCTCTGCCAGAGTTTCTCTGCCTGTTGGGGTGTCTTGCCAAGCATCTGTTCTGCGAGTCCCTTGAAGTATTTATTGAAAATCCCGACATGAACAGTCTCGTGCTTGAGTAAAGCCATGTACATTTGGTTCCATTCGGCACTCGTCTTAGGGCCTGCCTTGCTGAGGTCTTTCCACTCTGGCATCTCAATCACCAATTTAGCCTCGATTGTTACCTTAGTGATTCTATTATTTGGAGTTGAGGTCTCGAAATTGTACTGCATACTAGACCACTCCATACGACCCCATTCCTCGCCACGCTTTCTCATGAGGTCACTGCCCACTTCTTCGAGAGTCTTGCCTGTCACCTCGTAGTGCTTGACCGTCGGTCCTGCTATCTTGGTCTCAGCCTGGGTGCCGTTTGGATCAACAAACCTGACCGGATTGTTCAGTGCATACGCATACAGGTTCAGCGACTGTGGATTGTCAGCCTGCTGGTCTGGTTGTTCGCCATACAGGGGATCCGTGCTAATGAACTGGCCCACAACAGCGTCGTAGTAACGGGTACCGTAGTAGTACAGCCCGCTGGTATCCCGTTCTTTGCCCGTGAATTGGTAGCGCGCTTCCTGGCCATTCCTTTCGTAGCGCGTCAGGCCGTAGGGGTAGTAAACTACCTCAGAGTTGACATTGCCGCCTGCCTCCAACAGCAGACTGGTCCCGCCGAGATGGTCCGCGGCGTACCACAGCGTGGCGCTGGAATTGTTCTGCCCTGCCAGTTGACGCTTAGCCCGCCCGCCGAAACCGGCGATCAGTTGCGCTGGATCGAAGGGCATCGTCACTTGAGCCAGACGCTGATCATCCAATAGTACATAGCGCACGAACTCATCCCCTTGCGCCACGGCATGCGTGCCGATATAGAGTGTCTTGGTCACGAGCTCATCGCTATGCACCGTCTGTCGAATGCGCTGACCGTTCGCATCGTATTCGTAGGAAGAGACGGTAACTCCGTCCTCTGCACTCGCTAGCCAGTCGCGCGCCGTCCAGGTGTATTGGGTGTTGCCCTTCCGGGTGAGGTTACCATTGGTGTCATAGGTATAGGCCTTACCGTCTGCCATCGTCACGGCATGAGGACCAGAACCGGCCTGGCCATGCTGCAGGTCGCCTAGGTTCAGCCGTGCGTCCAGTGCGGTACTGGTTTTGCGCACTAGGTTACCGATGGCATCATAGCGATAGTCGATCCGGCCGTACGTGCCTGTGGCATAGGCTAAGCGATAGAGGCTGTCGTAGCCAAAGTTCTGGGTTTGATCGTTGGCATCGTTGCGCACACCTAAGGGACGATTGTCCTCAATCAAAACGATGTTGCTGGTTCGGTCGAATTCGTATCCTAAATCTTGCAACACGTTTTCTCCAGCGGCGCTTTGCAAATGCTCAAGCCGTAGACGGACATCGTAGCCATATCGGGTGGTGACGCCGTTGGCATAGGCAATGGCGCTACGCTGACCGGAGGGTGTGTAGTCGACATTGGTTACATAGTCAGGGATCGTTTCGAGCAACCCCTGGTCATTATAATGATAGGTAACGGTGTAGCCGTCGGGATAGATCAACTCGCTTAGTCGATCCATGGCGTCGTAACGCATACGCGTGACAAAGCTGAGACCTTCTTGGGTAAAGCTTCGGATACGCCCAGCGACGTTCCCGCGCTCATCGTAAGAGAAGTAGACTGCTCCTTCCGGATCTTCGACATATGTCACTTGCCCCAACGTATTGCGCGCATCAAGGTGCAGTGGGGAAAGCGCATCGTCATAGTGGTAGGTGAAAACAGTCTCGAAGCCATCATTATCTGTCGGCCACTGTTCGGTTAGCGGGCGATTGGCCGCATCATAGGTGTATGTGATCACTTGGCCTTTGGCGTCCTTCGTCTGCCGCAAATTGCCAACGTCATCGTATACATAATGCATCTCGCCACGGTCCGGATCCACCATGCGCACCTTGCGCGACAGGGCATCGTATTGCATGGTTTTGACGTTACCCTGGGCATCGGTAATTTGGACTAGATTGCCCAAGGGGTCGTAACCATAGTATGTGTGGTAACTCTCCACTGTGTCGCTGACACGATTGGTCTCTACGACCTCAACGAGCCGCTCCAGGCCATCGTATCGTAGCGTTTTTGGGGTGCCCACGTAGGGTGAGCCCAGATGATTGTCTTCTTCGTCCGACTGAATCTGCACAAGTGGGTGATACTCCACCGAAGCAAAGGAGCCATCAGGGTTGTTCGTACGCACAACCCGCGCCAGTGAATCATACTCCTTGCTGGAGTGGGGAAGGGCAGGATCAGGTGCATGATAGGCGAAGTCAACATCGAAATACGGCAGGAATTGGTCGCGCTCGCTCTGGCGGGCGTTGAACGTCACGGCGTCTGCTACGACCACTTGTCCATTTTCGGCCTCGCTACGCGTCTGGAGCTTGCGCCCCAAACCGTCGAAGTAGACCATACTGGTGCGCACGTTTTCGGTGCCCGACTGCTCGCGCTGATGGGTGGTGATCGAACTGCGCGGGCTACCTAAGTCATAGTGGAACTGTTGAGTTGGCAGTTCCAGCGTATCACCGGGGAGGACGATGTCGGCTATGCGCCCGAACGCATCGTAGGTGAAGAAGGTGGTGTTGCCGTTGAACTCGGTGGCGCTGATGATCTTGCCAAAGCCAATATCATAGGCAGCGGTGTACGTAAGCACGCGACCGGCTTCAAGATGAATGGTTTCCGTGACAGGGAAAGCATGGGTTAGATCATCATATCCAATTGTGGTCAGGTGACCATTGGCATCCATGATGCCGATGACATTCCCGTAGGTGTCGAAGGCTTGGCGTTTGGTCGGGACGAAGCGATTGTCACCGAGCGGCCCCAAGAATTCCTCCTGTCGTGTCAGATTCCCGCGCTCAACGCTTTGTAGCGGTAAGCCGACATAGGGGTCCCCGTCATAGTAGAGGCGAGCCAGGCTGACGATATTGCCTGCCGCGTCGGTTTGCGTGATCACCGCAGGCGTGTTGATAATCCAGCGCTCGGGGTTGATGGCGTAGTCTGTGTGCTGGAGTAACTCATCGTTACCACAGGATAGATCAAGCGCGCCATCGGATTTGGGGCAAACCTGACCGAAGTTGAAGTTTTGCGTTTGATTACCGTATTGATCGTAGCCAAAGGTTTGCAGTAGCTGAACCGGCTGGTTCGTGGCTTCATAGACCAGCGTTTGCGTCCCGGTTATGGTGGAAAATTGGCTCACGCCGCCGGCAATCTCGTAGGTCGTCAGCGTGTTTGTGACTTGCAGATAACAGCCTGTCTCAGGGACACTACAGTCGGCTTCTTCTGCCAGGACGGTTTGTGCTTTGAGCAGTCCTTTGCGGCTTTCATTTGTATCGCCAACATCATAGAAATAATGGGTAACTGTGGTGGGGGCCGACTCGTCACCAACATGAGTCTCGATGACTTCGGCAAAACCCCGGAATTCTTTCTTCTCACCGTCGTAGTAGCCATCACGGTAATGGTATTCCGTCACATAGGCATCTTGGCTATTGGCATCACGCACTGTCACCCGACTCACGACCTGGATAGGAAACGGAACGGTGTGTGTCCAGGTGATATTCTGGCTACGGTCGAGGAGATAATCGTCAGTCGACGGTTTGTACTCGATCTCAAATGTGCGTCCCAAACCATTATCAATGTGACTGAGCAGATTTGGCTGTGTTCCCTGGGAAAAATCGACATAGGCGACGTTTTCGAGCCCCTGACTGAATAGCAGCTCATTTGCCCCATCACCATCGATATCAGCCAACCGAACGGACCAGCCAACCTGATGTGGCGGAGTGTTGTCTATTGTAATCATCGGCGTAAAGGTGTCATCGCCGCGGTTCAGCCAATAGAGGACAGATCGGTTCCCAATGACCATGAGATCAGCCAGCCCATCTGCGTTGATGTCTCCAAGTCGAATCTGGCTGGCGGGAACAGCCCCGATATCGTGTACACCACCGCGCATGCGTACGACTTCGCCAAACTCGCCATTGCCGTTGTGCGGAGCATAGAAGAGCGTACCGTCCACGGGCCGGATATAGACCATGTCTTGCAGGCGATCCCCCGTCATATCGGCCAGTTGAACGCGAGGATTCGAAAACCCGAGGCCCTGACCTATGGCCACGCCATGGTTGGTCTGTGCATAATGCCAGGTGTCGAACGCACCATCTATGTCGTTTGCCTGGAGGATCCAAACCTGGTATCTCTGTGAAGTGGTCCTGAGAATATCGATACGCTTGTCGTTGTTAAGGTCGACCAACCGCACATTGCTATCACTGAGTGATAGATTCGGGTTTGACTGAAAGGCAATTCGTTGCGACCACAACTGGCCTGGTTCGGCTCGATAGTAGAAGAACCTACTTGATTTGACGAGCAGGTCAGATTGTCCGTTGCCATCCATGTCCGCCATGCGTACGCCAGAGCGCAACAATGGCACATCATCCAGCCGCGTTGTTGTCTGTTGCCAACCCATCTCACCGAAATTGAGGTAGTAGAGTTGGTCGTTATCTCGTGTCTGCAAAATGTCTGGCAAGCCATCGTAGTTGACATCGACCAAGTCGGCGTTGTAACCGTCGACGAGTCTCGGTGGCACATCCGAAATCGTGACGGTTTGTGCTAGATCGCTGCGGAACGATGTGTATGAGAATGTTGTAGGTGGGAGGACAGTGACTCCATCACTTGCCGTAGTTGTGATCGATTCGAGCAGGGAAAGCCTTTCCGTCGAGTTTTCGAGTTTGTAGCCAAACCGATAGATTCGCACCAGGTCGCCCAATACCCGGATCTGCGCTTCTGCCAGACGCTGGGAAATCGAAATCGGTGCGCGGCTGGTTCGATCCGTGAAGACATCCGGCCGATCCGTGTAGTGGAACGAGATAGAATTGTATCTACCGTCGGCAGCGAAATTGAAGCGAATCTCAGATATGTAGGGATATCCATCGACAGATTTGTACAGGTACTGAATCTCGTTGCCGTTCGTATCAATTTGCCGATCCAAGTTCCAGCGAAAGACACCGAGCTGGTGATGGTCAATCCGACTCGAATCATCGGTGCCGAAATACATCTGAGTGCCATTCGGTAGGGTTGCCACCCAGTGGTCTTGATCTACCGTCATTCTCTGAAAGCGAATGAACAGGCTTTCATTTTTAAGACGGAAAGTGCCTTCAGCGACTGACACCAGCTCTTCGGCATTGCTGTAGATGAATTCGTCATTTGCGCCATAAGTAGGCAAACCTTTCTCCGTTTGGCGCTGGATATAGGGAATATCGAGCTTCCATCCGATACCAATGGGGCCATTCGGGTTCCCGCCGTTGTATTGCATGCTCAACTGTGGTTGAAAGCCATTGACGCCAGGGGGAACAACGAAATTGAAGGGGTAGGCAGCGGTGCCTGTACTCAGATTGGGCTGAAACGATTCTCCGAGCCCTTCAAGCGAACCGGGTCCGGTTGGGAGTGAGATTACCTGTGGGGTTACCCCGGATTTTCCCTCCGGTTCGTCTGCCTTAGTTGGCTGGGGCCAGGCCAAGCCGAACAAGATGGTGAGCGCGGCGCAGGCGATCAATGTAGTATGGAATTGCCTGTCGATCGCTCTTCTCATATTGATGATCTTGGACTCAAAATAGGCTAATGGCGCATGTGTTTATGGACGTGAAATGCGCGTCACATCCATGTAAATGATGATGTCGTCGATCATTTCAAGCTTAAGATACTTATTTGATGGCGCATTATCAGATAAGTCGATGACCAAAAACCAACTTGATGCTGCAGGACTAAGGTTGAACAATTCTGATGTTGGTATCCCACACATTTGTGGTGAAGGTGGTGGTTCACAATCGAATCCTGCGGTCACTGTTCCACGCCGTGGCCTATCTGGAATCCTTCCCAATTGGTTTTCGATCATCGTACTGCTTCCGTAATCGACCAGTAAACCGCTGACAAAACTACTTGAGTTGCCTGGCGTGTACTCGACCACGTTCCCTTCGCGGTCCATAAACGTCTCCGTGCCGCCATGCTCGATCCGAATCTGTGGCGTCCCAACAAAAACTCCCGGACGGTGTAAGATACTGACTGCCACACCGTTGCAACCAGGCGAACACCCGATGTTTGGATTGTTAGGATCGACAGGTGCAATGCGATAATTCCAAAGTAGACTTGTGTCAAACTGTTCCAACGTCGTGACAAACGGAATTCTCAGAACGCGACTGTTGACATCGTAGTACCTTAGGAGCATTGAATTAAAGCTACCATTGTCCTCGACTCTTTCAGATAACCCGAACACTCTTTCTCTGACCGAAATCGAGTACGGTGTGTGGCTTCTGGAGATCACACCGAGCTCATCGGTCTTGGCCCGTCTGTAGTTATCCAAAGCCGTCAGGAAGTTGCCAATTTCCGCAGCGGTTCGTGCGCTAAAGATGTCGTCGATATTCGGTTTCCGAGCATCGGCTAAGGCATCATATCCGCCATTAAGCGGCATCAAATATTCGTATTCCAGTGCCTTTGCGGCCAGGTATGCGTATTGAGCTGCAATTCGGAAGCTTCGAGATGATTGGATCGTGAGATTTTCGCGTAGGATACGATAGATAGGATTGTTCAAATAACTATCCAGTTCAATTCCGACTGCCATATCACGTAAGTTCTTCCAGTGGTGATACTGCTGACCAAGATGATTATGGCGCATGACCAAGCGGTTAAACTCTGCCTCGGCAGCGTGTTTGTTAATCTCCAAGGTGGATTTCTCAAGCAGCCACGTCAGGATTTGTGCTTCGCTGTTTCTTTTTTCCATCTCGGCACGAATATCCGCGTCTTCTAGAATTGCATCCCGTGTCAACTTAGCGAGTGATACGGCATCTTCATCCGTGGTCGTTGTTGTTGAATCTATAGTTGCATCCGCCCAGTCGAAGTCTATATGTTGGGTGGTGGATCCTGTCGCAGAACAGCCGCTAAACAAGAACTTAAGGCCAAACTCTGCCGTACAACTGGCAGTTTGCGAAAAACCGAATCCGAGACTAGACGTTTGTGTGCTAGAATCGATGTTGGCCACTGTTGTTCTAACTCGACTCTCAATGCCCTTCGAAACCTCAAAGGCACCTTGTATCCCAGCATTCTGCAATAGCATTTCGACTCTGTCTTTCACAAGACTTTGTTCAATAACTATCTTCTCGTTAAGATTCTCGATTTGTTGTCTAATGGCACTAATGTTGTCTCCTGCGGCTGCAAGGGCACAATAATTCTGCTTAAGTTCGCCAGGGTTCTGGGCTAACGTAGCAGCGTCGCACGCAATATTGTTCATACAGGTTTCGAAGTTGTTGCTGGTGTCGTCGCTGCTTTTGCCACAAATCTGCAATAACTGAGTATCGTAGGTCAAAGGAATTTCCAGTAGGCGCTTATTGATTGCGTCCCTAGATTGATCGAAATCTCGCTGTGCATTGAAGGCAGCCTGCTCGTCTTCTTTAGCCATTGCGTAGAAGGCTTCCGCTTGGCCGCGAATGGAGCGGGAGTCGGCGTAATCACCGTAGAGCTGCAATGGGACATACTTGTCGGTGAATCCGAAGGGATTGACGCCACTCCTGATCACTTGTGCACGATTGCGCAGCAATTCGAGGCTGCTCAACAGCAATGGCGCTCCCGTAGCCGTGAAGTCAGCAAAGCATCTGTCGATACTATCTTTCCGGGCTGTGCCCGTCAGGTGATTCTCTTCCGCCTTTTCTTCGCAGCGGTCGGCTACATTTTGAGCCAATGCTGCGGATTGCAGGTAGCTTGTGGTGAAGGCATCCTGATAGGTGGTGAGCGCTATGGCGTCTTCGCGTTGCTGTCGATAGCGGATGGCCTCCTCATCAAGAGCCGTGACCATGCTTTCGGTTGCAACCGCAAAAAGCTCAAATTCGCGGGGAGTAAACATGTCCGCCACGAACACTTTGCTAGGCCAGCCGATATCAGTGTGAAAAGAGTCAAGCAAGACATTGGATGCCAGTTCGAATTGGTTTTTCGCCTTGTCTAGTAGGGCAAATTCCTCTTCGAGGATTTTTTCTGCGGTCCAGCCAGGACCGCCAAACCGATAATCGGTTGCATCGACCAAAAATTCATTGCCGAAAATAATATGCACGTACGCAATCTCGCGCGTCATCTCGAGGATACCTTCTCGCCCCACCTCGCGCGCACGTCGGGATGTCAAGGTCTTTGTTCCATTTTTGTCCTCCGCATAGGCCTGGATTTCAACATTGGGTGGTTCCGCAAGTAATAATGCGGTATAGAGTGAACGGGCAGCGAGCATCTGGTTGCGAATGTTGATTTTCGCTTCTGTCACCTCTGGTCCCAACGTACCACCCTCCGCCGATGTAGAGACCTTTCGTGCGAGCTCGTCCCGGTTGGCTTCAGGACAATATCCGCGACTGGTGATTCCAGAGTAGTCAAAGCAGAATCGGTAATAGAGGTCACCGCCGTTGAAATTCTGATAGTTATTCTTGATATCTTCGGTGCGCGTAATGCTATTTGAGGGTAAGAGCTGTAATTCGTTTTGTCGGAAATCGAGTCCATGTTGGCCAAGTTCGTACGCCTGGTTGTAGACATTTTGGTAGTCCTGGCGCGACAAGTAGGAAGGGGGCTGGCTGGTCACAAGAAGTCCCAGGCCGCCTTCGTCATCAATGCTTCCGCCAGCCGACGAAAGAGTGGCTCCCATCCCATCTAATGTGGAGCCGTCACCTTCTTGACTCAAGACATGACTCTGACCATTTATCAGAAGGATCATAACGACCAATAGGGTGGCCAATGATCTAAGTATTTGCATGTTGTCACCTCATGCTATCAAGTGCCGAGACAATCGCTATGGGCGAACCCAATAGACCTCTCAAACCTGACTTTTGGCTGAACTGATCTAATGCGATCATTCGATCAGTGTCCTCGAATGAGTCCACTGCAAAAAGGTCGGAATTCGATCCAGAAGAGAAGCGTCGAAGGAAACCGTCCCGCTCGCGGCATGAAACTGACACAAATCAAGGGCGGCGAAGAGAAGCTTGACTTCCCACGTATTTGCCTGCGTTATCCGCTCACGCCTGCACACCGGGCATTTGCCCATACGCCATTTGGACCTGCGTCCAGATACCAATAGCCATCATCCCCGATGAATACTCTTGCAGTCCTGGAATCCCATTCGAATTCACCTCGAATGTAGGTCAAAAAGCAGAAACCATGAGAGCTATGAATCATTTGCACAGGATCTCCGGAATCTACCTCGTACTCGCCCGTGTATTGCATTTTCCCTCGAATCTCTCCTACCACATCTACACTACCATTCACACCAAGATTGCCTCCAACACCGAGGTTACCCGTGTTGAGACTTCCCGGCATAGTGACGTTGCCGTTGGCTGTATTCATCAGCAATCCCCAACCGGCTCCAGAGCCATAGAAGCCCATCGTATCTGCGGTATTCAGACCCACAAACCCAATCTGCGATGGGATCGTATCGCTAAACCAGATGCCAGCGGAATTGTTCCCGCCTGCGCCCAGAATTCGAGCACGACCGCCGACATCCAGCTTGTATTCAGGTAGATCAACACCTACGCCAACATTGCCATTTGCCTCAATAACAAATCGTTGATATTCGTCGTCCCCCCCCCCGGCACTTGCCAAGAACAGAGGAACATCTGCGTGGCCTTGGTAGGCGGTCTTGATTTTCAAGCCATAGGCACTGCCTCCTCCCGTGGAAGTGACCAACATCCCCCAGCGATTGTTCGCTTGGTTTTCTATCGTGACCTGAGCATCGTCACTTGGTGTGAACACTGGGTGAGTTGACTCCTGGTTACCAATCCGTACTTTTCCTTGATCCACCCAAACAGCCGTATAGGGAGCGTCACCCTGTCCGCCCAACGCATATGCATGGCCAGATCGAAACGCGTATGGGACTGCAGCAAAGCGCTGGCGCGGCATTTCGTTGTGGCCAGCTATTGTGACACCAATAAATTGATCAGGACCGGTAAATCTGATTTTGGACAGAGAGGGCGTATCCGCAGGATTGTCGCCCAATAGGATACTAAAGTTTCCATTGCGGACGGTCACCGAGTTGTCTGGGCTGGTGAGTTTCGGTTGAGCGTCCAACCCGAGACTGTCGTAGATCCGTAACGTCATGGTGTAGACACCACTTAGTGGATTGCCATCCCTATCACGTAAAGTTCCCTGATAATTGATATATGGAGGAATCCCTGGTGATGCCTGATCGCCCGCCTGCAATAATACGGCTGCACCGCTGAAAGTCATGTCCGCAGCAATGGCAGAGTCCGCATTGTTGAATAGTGCAACAAGACCGTAGAGTGCCAGCAGTGCAATTGTAGCGAACCCAACCACCTCAGCGAGAGCTTTCACCTTGTTGACGATAAGCATTTTGTCCTCCTGCCTCACCGGCCTATATGGCACTCCACCGAAATCGAGAATGAGTCCCATCGAAAATCTTCAACCGTTGACCCAGCCGTTATGGAAACCGGTATTGGGCGCGTGCTCTATCCTACTGAACCAAAATCACCGGCGTGTCACGGTTGCATCACGGCGCCGTCACCGGAACCCCAAAATCACAACAGATTCGCCAACTGGCTGACGGCGGCTTGGATCTGCGCTAACATCCTGCTCGCCTTGTCAATGTTTTGCTGCACGCGCTGAAGTTCGTCAACCAGGAGCACCAGATTTGGGACTGCTGCAGACCCCACAGGCACACGCCCACCCGGCGGCAACGCGCCGACGATCTGTGCGTAGAGCGTCTGCGTCTCTTCTAGTGGAGGTACGCCCAGTTCTTGGTTCAGAAACTCCCGGCACTGGGCATACTGTCGCGTAGCCAACCCGCGCTGCCCGCTCTCCAGGTAGATACGCATCAGTTCGCAATGAACATCTTCACGCACAGGGTCGCGGCGCAGGATTTCATCCCCGCAGGTGATAGCACGTTCATATTCACGGACGGTCGCGTAGAACGTCATGAGCCGCGTCAGGCAATTGAGATGGATCGTGCGATAGCGCTCGCGCTCGCGTAGCGCCCAGTCGTCGTAGAGGCTTTCCAGCAGCTCGCCGCGATAGAGGGCCAGGCACTCCTCGATCTGCGCTGCGTCGGCGGGTCCAAACTCCTGGGCGGGCTTGCGCAGCAGACTGTGGGTCTGGCGTGCAAAGCATTCGACGTCGACCCAATGCTGGCTCTCCCAGTTGAAGCCGACTTCGCCCGTCGAGTTCGAGAGCAGATAGGTCTGCGGCGCGATGCCGTCGGGCTCCAGTGCCTGGCGCAGCCGCCAGATAGCCGTGTTCAGGCTGTTGCGCGCACGTGCCGGCGGCCGCTCGCCCCAGAAGACCTCCAGCAGAACGTCGCGCGGGACAGGGCGCGATTGCAGGAGTAGATAGGCAAACAACGCCTGGATGCCGGGCGCCAGGTTGAGCCGCTCGCCTTGTGAGGGGTGGTCGACATGCACCGTTCCAAATAGCGTGACATGCAAAGTCTGCATAGGGGACTCCTTGATCATGCACGATTTCGTCGGTGGATAGGGTATCCGTCAATAACCGCGTTTGAACACCACATCCCAACTGAAGTGACCTAGACAGGTGCGGGCGTCGCGAAAGAACTGGCAGCCGGCTTCGTCGCTGCAGTAGCCCGCTTCGATCAACTGCAGCGACTCGATGGCTTGTGGCAGCCTTTCGGGCATGAACTTCATTCCTTTCGATACTCGCATGTTGGCGCGTGGCGTTGCATCTGATCGAGATTGCCGGGCGGTGCATCAGGACGTGTGCACTATCTCATGGCGAGCGTTCTATCAGCGTTCTATCTACCCGCTCACCGCGT
>ERZ795053.5175-NODE-5175-length-13627-cov-20.249926_pt1 | contig 13627 bp, 9 predicted proteins | sample MGYA00375137_ERZ795053 | MGnify/ENA primary metagenome ERZ795053 (study PRJEB30182, sample SAMN05720284) | activated sludge metagenome | isolation source: Anaerobic digester | place: Hong Kong | collected 2014-12-17 ... | reverse complement strand
CATTTCGCCAAGTTTGCCGCCGTCGCCTAGAATGTAGGGCAGCGCCGGCGCGACTCTGGACCGCCTGCCGCCGTACTGTGAACGGGCCGAAGAAAGCCCGCCAGACAATCGGGAGTGGTGAGTGCAGCGAATTCTTACAGCCGAACAGGATCAACTCATCCGTCGCGAGCGCAGCCTGCTTGAGGATTTGCGCGTGCTACTCGTGCGCCTGGGCGCGCCCGACGACGACCTGGCCTTGCTCAAGCGCTCGCTCCACCAACTCGACGAGTTGTTCCTCCTGGTGGTCGTCGGCGAATTCAACGCCGGCAAGACGGCCTTTCTCAACGCGATGCTGGGCGAGCGGCTGCTTACCGAGGGTGTCCTGCCCACCACGAGCCAGATTCAGCTCCTCCGCTACGGCGAGCGCCAGGTAGAAGATGTAACCGGCGACGACATCCTGGTCGTACATCTGCCCGTGGAGTGGCTGCGCGAGGTCAATCTCGTCGACACGCCGGGCACCAACGCCATCATCCAGCGCCATCAGGAGATCACGGAGCACTTCATCCCGCGCAGCGACCTGGTGCTCTTCGTCACCAGCGCCGACCGGCCCTTCAGCGAGAGCGAGCGGCTGCTGCTCTCCCGCATCCGCGAGTGGGGCAAAAAGATCGTCATGGTCGTCAACAAGATCGACCTTATCGACCAGCCCGACGACCGCGAGCAGATACTCGCCTTCGTCCGCGACAACGGCCGCCAGTTGCTGGGCGTCGCACCGGAGGTCTTTCCGGTGAGCGCCCGCCAGGCGCTGCAAGCAAAGACGAAGGCGCACCAGCAGGGCAGCCCGCTGGGCGCCGATCCGCTCTGGCAGCAAAGTCTCTTTGAGCCGTTGGAACGCTACATTCTGCATGCGCTGGATGCAACCGAGCGGCTGCGGCTCAAGCTGGAGAACCCCATCGGCGTCGTCGACAATCTGGGCCAGCATTACAGCGGCGTCATCGCCAATCGGCGCACGGTGCTGAAAGGCGATTTCGATGCCATCGACGCCATCGAAGCGCAACTCGAAGCCTATGAGGCCGACATGCGCCGCGACTTCAAATACCATCTCAGCCACGTGGACAACGTGCTCTACGCCATGGCCGAGCGCGGCGACCGTTTTTTCGACGAAACAATGCGCATCGGTCGGGTCTTCGATCTGGTCAACGGCGAGAAGGTACGCGCCGAGTTCGAGCGCGAGGTGATTGCCGATACCTCGCGCGATGTGGAACGCCAGGTGAGCGATCTCATCGACTGGATGGTCGACAAGGATTACCGCCAGTGGCGCGATGTCATGGAGTACTTGAACCGGCGCTCGGCACAACACGCCGAGCAGATCGTCGGCCAAATCGGCAGCGAGTTCGAGTTCAACCGCCAGAACTTGATTGCCAGCGTCGGCCGCGAGGCGCAGCGCGTCGTCGACACCTACGACCCCGAGACGGAGTCGCTCAAGCTGGCGCAGCAGGTGCAAAACGCACTGGTGCAAACGGCAGCGGTCGAGGTTGGCGCCATTGGCCTGGGCGCCATCCTGGTCGCCGTGCTTCACACTACCCTGCTCGACGTGACCGGGCTGCTGAGCGCCGGAGCGCTGGCTGCGCTGGGCTTCTACGTGCTGCCCTACCGCAAGAACCGGCTCAAGCAGCAGTTACGCGAGGGCATCAACTCCTTGCGCGACCAGTTGAACGAGTCAATCACGCGCCAGTTCGAGCACGAGCTGAGCGAAAGCATGCAGCGCATGCGCGAGGCAGTGGCGCCCTACACGCGCTTCGTGCGCGTCGAGCGCGAGAAGCTGGAGCGCGTCAGCGGCGAGATGGATGCCGTGCGCACCGAGCTGGCAGCGCTGCGCGGCGCAGTGGCGAAAGCCCTGGCGCCACAGGCGGGACGGTGAGCCGTGGCGCACATCGTCTCGCTGATCCCGCTCGATCGGGCGCTGCACATGGCGGCGCTTCAAGGAGTCTATGCCGCCACGCCCTCCTACTGGGCGATGTATGATCTCGACGGGCCGCCATCAAACCACGCCGACAAGGAACTCGTTGCCGCCGCCGCAGAGCCCGGCCGCATTCTACTCGGCATTGTGCGGCGCCTGGACCCGGCCGACCCGGACGCGGGCGCTGAGATGATCGGCTTCGTGGACTTCCGGCTCGATTGGCCCGATCCCGGCGTCGTCTATATCGGGATGCTCATGGTGGCGGAAGCCGTGCAGCGCCAGGGGATTGGCACGCAGGCATGGTCGCTGCTCAAGCCGTGGCTGGCGAGCCAGGCGGGCATGCGGCACGCACGCGCCGGCGTCGAGCAATTCAACGTCGCGGCGCTTAAGTTCTGGGAAGCGCAAGGCTTCACCGTGACGGGCGAAAGCAACCGCATTCGCGTCGGTGACAAGTTCATTCGGCAGATCTACATGCAGCAGCCCCTGGCGTCCGACTGACGACGCCCCCCTTATCGGCCGCGCGTCATTCAGCCAACATCCTCGTACGCCCGGCGCAGCCATTCCAGCACTTCGTGATCGATATCCTCCGGCAGCGTGAGGACGACGACGTGGGTGGCGGACTCGCTGCCAAAGCTCTTGCCGGCCTGCACCAGCCGCGGCGTGGCGTCAACGCCCGGTAGCCGCAAGCCCAGCTCGGCCCACACCGGGCGAGCCCGGCCCTTGAAGACGGCAAACTGCTTGCGCCGGGCAAAGGCAACGTAGCTATCGCGCACACCGACCGTGAGGTCGTCGCCCAGAGCACTCAGCGCGCCGATCAGACGGTCGTATACGGGTCGCAGCGCCGCACGCGGGCCGGCGAAGTGCTTCTCGAGCAGTTCGTCGGAGCCGCGCTGCGCGTTGGGACGAAAGCGCACGGCGGACCAGACGTCGTCGACAGCAATCTGGCGTATGCCTTCCCAGCCGTGTGCTGTGACCGCGTCCCAGCCATTGTCCCGTGACAGGTCGGTGGGGATGCCCGACGTGCCCTTGGGATAGGCAAACCATAGCATACCGTCCGGCTTAAGCGCGGCCAGCGCGGCCGGGGCATAGCGCTCCAACTCGGTGCTGTTGCGCGCAAAACAGTGGACGGCATCGAACGGGCCGCTGCCGGAGGTTGCCACCGTGACGCCGGCGGGCAGCGGCGCGAGCATCGCCGGAAAATCGCCCGGCGCATTGAGCACCAACAAGCTCATGCCGGCCTTGATCTGGAATTTCTTTGCCAGGGAACTAATTTCTGGTGTCACGATAGTCTCCTCCCGTTTGACCTGCCTGCCACAACAAAAAAGGTGGGGCGCATGATGCGCCCCACCGACGATTCGACGGCCAGTAATGCCCGAATCGCTACTGAACGACGAGCTTACCCTGCATCACCGGGTAGTGACCGGCTACGGTGCAGATTACCAGGTACTCGCCAGCCTCCGGCGCGGTGAAAGTCTCGGTAGACTTCTGGCCGGCCTGCACGTTGCTCGAGTTCCAGAGGATCAGGTCCCTATGCTCGTCGGCCAGGAAGGGCATGGGCAGTTCCGTGTCCTTCTTGACAATCGCCCAACTATGCTCCAGCCCGCCCTGATTGTCGAGATTGAGCGTGACTTCCGTCCCAGCAGCGGCATTCCACACCGGCGGGTTGGCAATGTTGTCGTTGTTGGCGCCGTAGTAGATGTCGTGCATGGCTACGTCGAGGGTGGCGGCGATTACTTCCTGCGCCGAGGGCGCATCGGCAGCAGGTGCCGGGGTCGGCGTCGGGTCACTGCCGCCACCGCACGCCGCCAGGATGAGCATGGCAGCAACCAACAAAACAGATAAGAGACGCATCGTTACAGAGTCCTCACTTTCGCACTCTACAGGCATTATTGATGGTAAACGCCGCAGAGTATATCACGACCCACACGCAGGCCACAGTCGCCCAGGCTACAGAATCATCCTTACTCTCAGAACACGCTGCCCAGCCTGCCGCCCCGAACAATCGGCCGTGCGGTCAGGGAGGCAGGCCCGAAGCAACATGAGACAGGATCGTATGTCGCACATTTCACACGGCGGGCCCACAATGCGCTATGCTGTGCGCTATCGCACGGAAGCAGGCCAGACAACACAGGAGGAGGGGAACCATGCCACAGCTACAGAGCTACCGCGCCTTTACCGGGCTGCACTGGGAAACCGGCAGCGTGCGCAACGCGCTCGACTTTGCCGGCGCACGCGCGCCGCATACCGGTGAGCCCTACAGTGAAGCACTCCTCATGGGCGTCAGCGGCGGCGCCGTCATGGGCTACTTCAGCTTTGCCTACGAAGGATACGATCCCCACGCGGTCATCCTGACGCGCAACACCTTCGACCCCATGGACACCATGCTTGCGCGGCTGGGCGTGGTGCAGACGGTGCGCCAGAGCACGCGACCGGAGAAGGGGCTCGCCAACCTGCTCGACACCCTCGACGACGGGGCGCCCGCCATCGTCTGGGCCGACATGTACAGCCTGCCCTACAACGCGCTTCCACTCGATAGCGGCATGTGGGCAATGATGCCGATCGTCGTCTATGGCTATGATGCGGCGGCCGACACGGTGTGGATCGCCGATCGGGCGCGTGTGCCGCTGACGGTAAGCACAGGAGAGTTGGCGGCCGCGCGCGCCCGCGTTGCAAAGGACAAGTATCGCCTGCTCGTCGTCGACCATCCCGACCCGGAGAAGCTGCCCGCGGCGGTGCAGGCCGGCATCTGGGATTGCATCAAGCTCTACACCGAGGCGCCGCCAAAAGGAGCGCGCACGAATTTCGGGCTGGCGGCCTATCAGCACTGGGCGAAACTGCTCGTCGATCCCAAGCCGCGCATGAGCTGGGCCAAGCAGTTCGCCGCGCCGGCCGGCCTGCTCGCGGGGCTGACCTCCGTCTTCAACCACGTCGCCATCTTCGGCAAGGGCGGCAACGCCGAGCGCTTTCTCTTCGCCAACTTTCTGGACGAAGCCGCGGCCATCCTCAACCGGCCCGCGCTGGCAGAGGTCGCGCCACGGTTCCGCGACGCCGGGCAGGCCTGGGATGCGCTGGGGCAGGCATTGCTCCCCGACGATGTCGCACCGCTGGGGCAGACGCGCACGCTCATGCTGCTGCGCCACCACCTGTTTCTCGAGCGCGGCCGCGACGCTCTGTCAGAAATCCGGCAGATCGACGGGCAGCTTGCGGCGCTGAAGCAGGAACTGATCGGTGACTTTCCGCTTGATGAAGCGGGCGTGGCAGGCCTGCTCGGCAATGTGCGCGACCACGTGCTCGCCATCCATGACATCGAGGCAGAGGCCGTATCCGCCCTGCGCGATGCGATGCGCTGAAAAAAGATAGCGGAACCAGCGCGCCAATGCATGCACGCTCACCGTGACCGGCGCGCACCTGTGGTAAAGTAACGACAAATCTCAGCAGACGGGAGTGCAATACTCTCCCGTCTTTTTGTTGTGGCGCGCCGTTTGTCGGCCTTTCCAATATTGGTTATACTATAAGAACTTTTGTTCGGTTTCGGCGGCGCGGCATTTCTGAAAGTGTGAGGCAACTATGGCGCTCGACAAACTCGTGGTACGCGGCGCGCGTGAGCACAATCTCAAGAACGTTGACCTGGAAATCCCGCGCGACAAGATGGTCGTCATCACCGGGCTGAGCGGCTCGGGCAAGAGCAGCCTGGCCTTCGACACGATCTACGCCGAGGGGCAGCGGCGCTATGTCGAGTCGCTCTCGGCCTACGCGCGCCAGTTTCTCGGGCTGATGGAGAAACCGAATGTCGACCAGATCGAAGGGCTCAGCCCGGCCATCTCCATCGACCAGAAGGGCTCGGGGCGCAACCCGCGCTCGACGGTGGGCACCGTTACCGAGGTCTACGACTACCTGCGCCTGCTCTACGCGCGCATCGGCCAGCCGCACTGCCCCACCTGCGGCGAGCCGATTACGCAGCAGACGGCCACGCAGATCGTCGACGGCATCATGGAGATGCCCGAAGGCACGCGCCTGCTCATCCTGGCGCCCATCATCAAAGATCGCAAGGGCAACCACAAGTCCGTCTTCGAGAACCTGCAAAAGCAGGGCTACGTGCGCAGCCGCGTCAACGGCGAGATGTACGAAGTGACCGAGGTGCCGGATCTCGACCGCTACAAGATGCACACGATCGAGGCCGTGATCGACCGCATCGTCGTGCGGCCGCCCGGCGAGGACGAGGCGGGCGAAAGCACCGGCACCGACCTGGCGCGCCTGGCCGACTCGGTGGAGACGGCGCTCAAGCTGGGCAACGGCGTGCTCATCGTCTCCGATGTCAGCGACCGCGACAACCCGGTCGATCGCACCTTTAGCGAGCACTTCTCGTGCGTGAAATGCGGCACCAGCCTGCCGGAGATCGAGCCGCGCACCTTCAGCTTCAACAGCCCGCACGGCGCGTGCCCGGCCTGCACCGGTCTCGGCACGTTGCAGGAGTTCGACCCCGAACTGATCCTGGACGAGGAGGCGACGCTGGAAAACGGCGCCGTCATCCCCTGGCAGCGTCAGAATGATGACGACGGCGACGGCTACTACCGCCAGATCCTGCGGGCAGTCTGCAAGCAGTATGGCATCCCTTTCCGCGTGCCGGTCAAGGAGTTGAGCCTCAAGCAGCGCGACGTCATTCTGTGGGGCACGCCCAAGAAGGGCGAGAAGATTCGCATCGACTACACCAACAGCCAGGGCCAGGATCGCTATTACGAGACGACCTTCAGCGGTGCGATCCCGAATCTCCAGCGGCGCTACCAGGAAACGACCAGCGAGTACATCCGCACGAAGCTCGAGGAGTACATGAGCGTGCGCCCCTGCCCGACGTGCGGCGGCAAACGCCTGCGCCCCGAAGCGTTGGCCGTCACGATTGCCGGCAAGAGCATCTGGGAGATCACGCGCATGCCCGTCGACGAGTCGCTGCATTGGGTGCAGTGGCTGCGCGGCGAGGAGGCGGCGCCGGAACCAAATGGGAGCAACGGGCTGCTGGCCGGCGAAACGAGCGCGCTGGCGGCCGGCAACGGCGCCGCATCGCCCAAGACGGCGATCCCGCTCAGCCCGCGCCAGCAGACGATCGCCCACCAGGTCTTCAAGGAGATTGCGGCGCGACTCGGCTTCATGGTCAACGTTGGGCTGGATTACCTGACGCTCGACCGTACCGCGGTGACGCTCTCGGGCGGCGAAAGCCAGCGCATCCGGCTCGCCACGCAGATCGGCAGCCAGCTCATGGGCGTGCTCTACATCCTCGACGAGCCGAGCATCGGCCTGCACCAACGCGACAACGCCCGCCTGATCGAGACGCTGCAGGGCATGCGCGACCTGGGCAACACGGTGCTCGTCGTCGAGCATGACGAGGACACCATCCGCGCCGCCGACTGGATCGTGGACATGGGGCCGGGCGCGGGCGAACATGGCGGGCACGTGGTCTGTTCGGCGTGGCGCGACGACTTCCTGGAGTGCCCCGACAGCATGACGGCCAAGTACCTGCGCGGCGAGATGCAGATCACCGTGCCCGAAGAGCGCCGCGAGGGCAACGGCGAATATCTGCTCATCAAGGGCGCGCGCGAGAACAATTTGAAGAACGTGGATGTGCGCATCCCGCTCGGCAAGTTCGTGGCGGTCACCGGGGTCAGCGGCAGCGGCAAGTCGACGCTGGTGGTTGATGTGCTCTACAAGCGGCTGGCGCAGTTGATGTATCGCGCCAAGGATCGCCCGGGCGCACACACGGCCATCGAGGGCTTCGAGTTCATCGACAAGGTGATCGACATCGACCAGAGCCCCATCGGCCGCACGCCGCGCAGCAATCCCGCCACGTACGTCGGGCTGTTCACCGACATTCGCGACCTCTTCTCGACCATCCCGGAGGCCAAGGCGCGCGGCTACAAGGCGGGGCGCTTCAGCTTCAACGTGAAGGGCGGGCGCTGCGAGGCGTGCCAGGGCGACGGCATCATCCGCATCGAAATGCAGTTTCTGCCCGATGTCTACGTGCCGTGCGAGGAGTGCAAGGGACACCGCTACAACCGCGAAACGCTGGAGATCAAGTTCCGCGGCAAGTCCATCGCCGACGTCCTGGAGATGACCGTGGAGGAGGGGCTGGAATTCTTCCAGCACATCCCGCGCATCCGCAACAAGCTGGAGACGCTCAACGCCGTCGGTCTCGGCTATATCAAGATCGGCCAACCGGCGACGACCCTTTCGGGCGGCGAGGCGCAGCGCATCAAGCTCTCCAAGGAGCTGAGCCGCCGCGCCACCGGCAACACGCTCTACATCCTCGACGAGCCGACGACCGGCCTGCACTTCGAGGACGTGCGCAAGCTGCTCGACGTGCTCCACGAGCTTGTCAACAAGGGCAACACCGTCCTGGTCATCGAGCACAACCTCGACGTGATCAAGAACTGCGACTGGCTCATCGACATGGGGCCCGAAGGCGGCATCAAGGGCGGCATCGTCATCGCCGAGGGCACGCCCGAACACATCGCCGCCAACCGGCGCAGCTATACCGGCCACTTCCTGCAGCATATGCTCAGCGCGCCGGCGCTCGTCACCGCATGATCATCGGCCCGCTGCTGCGTGTGGCCGGCCGCGATGCGCCGCTAGCCGCCGTCGTCGAACGCGCGCAGCGGCGCGGCCTGCCCGTGCAGGTGTCATCCAGTCCTGATGATGACTACGCGCAGATCGACCCGGCGTTAACCGCGACAGCGGTCGAAGTGCCCGAGAGTGTGTGGGCGCAGCAGCCGCCGGCGCCCGGGCTCAGCTACGCCGGCTTCGACCCGCAGCAGCGCGGCGCGTTCCTGACCTGGCAGCGCACCCCACTGGCGCCCGCGCCGCCAGCCTGCCAGCAACTCTATCTCGCCAATCTCGAAGCGCGCCTGCTGGAGGGCAGCCAGCACGCCGAGGCCGCTCAGGCGCAGCTTCAGCGCATGCTGGCCGCACCCGCCTGGACCGCCAATCCGGCGACCTGGCGCGTCGCCCTGCTGGCGACGTGGATTGCGCAGGATGGCGGCAAACTGGCGGCCTGGCTCGCGGCGCAGCCGCTGCCGTCCGACCTGCTGGGCGTCGCCTTCGGCATGCAGGCGCTGCTGGGCGCCCCGCTTGCCGCGGAGCAGTTGCTCCCCGCCGCGACAGCCTGGGGCCAGCCGCAAGATGAAACGAACACGGCGGTGCTCGCCTTCCGCGTGCAGACGCTGGCGAACGGGCTCGGCGCCGATCCCCTGGCACACTTGCTCGGCCAGTGCGACGAAGCGGAGCGCCAGCCGCGGCCGTGGCGCTGCCAGCATCGCAGCCTGCGCCTGCACGTGCCGCAGCCGGATCTGCGCCGTAGCCTGGAGCCGCTCCTGGTCGAACTGCTGGCGCGAGTCGACGATGGCGTACAGACAGAGACCGACGCCGCTCCCGCCGACGATCAGGATGGCACCGACGACACGGGTGAGCTCAGCCGCGCCCACGTCATTGTCGAGTTCGGCCACAGCCGCTCCGAATACTTCTCCTTTGCGCTCAAGCAGGCGCAGAAACAGCGCGGCTTTGCGCAGTTGCTGGACGAGGATCGTCACCTGGTCTACCGGGTGCCCTTCCGCAAGAACGAGATGCGCCGCTTCTGGCAGCTCTGGAACTACGTGCAGTCGTGGTCGACAACGCGCGTCTACCACGAAGGACGCGAACTTCAGAAGTGGCAGATCTACCCCTACTCGCAATACCTGCGCTAAATTCGGCAGGTATTTCTCCGCCACCACAACTCGTAGTAACGACTTCAGTCGTTGTGCGCGCGGCATAGAGCGGCTGAAGCCGCCACTACGATTCTCGCCATCAGCCCCCTTTGCCACACACTCAGATCATGCCCGCAAGCCAGACCGGCGTACAATAACATTGCTGCCAGATGGCAGAGACAGCCGCTCCCTCACGCTACCGTGGGCACGACCAATGGAGGTCTATTGAAATGAAGTCAATTCCGCAACACAGATCGATGGTATTTATGCTGGTGATTGTTACGAGCATTACCCTGCTCGCCGCGTGTACGATGATCACGCCGACACCGGCGCCGGGCGACAGTGCCGCCGCAGGCCAGGGCATGATGGGTCAAGGCCAGGGTCAAGGGATGCACCGTGGCGGCGGCATGATGGGTCAGGGGCAGGGCCAGGGCATGATGCATCAAGGCGGGATGATGGGCCAGGGCGGGATGATGGCGCGCCACCACGCCGAGATCCCGGCCGAATATGCCGACCTGGTCAACCCGATTGCAGCCGACGAGGCATCCCTTGGCCGCGGCGCCGAAAGCTACACGCTCTACTGCGCCACCTGCCACGGCGAGAGCGGCATGGGCGACGGTCCGGCCGGCGCCGCACTCGACCCCGCACCGGCGCCCATCGCCCACACCAGCCAGATGCTCTCCGACGGCTACCTCTTCTGGCGCATCACCGAAGGCGGAAGCCACTTCGAGACGGCCATGCCGGTCTGGCAGGAAGTGCTGGACGAGGACGCGCGCTGGGATGTCATCAACTACATGCGCGCGCTGGGCAGCGGTACCGTAGGACGTGGAATGGGTCCCGGACCGCGTACCGGTCAGGGCGCGGCGGTGGAGGATCACACCGCCATGCTCGCTGCCGCCATGGAAGCCGGCGCCATCACCCAGGAGGAAGCCGACCTCTTCGAGCGCGTCCACGCCGTGCTGTCCGAACAATACGGCGTCGGCAACATGGCCATGCAGGGCATGGGGATGCAGGGGCGTGGCATGCAGGCGATGCAGCGCGCCGTCACCGAGCAGGCGGTGCGCGATGGCGCGCTCACGCAGGAAGACGCCGACCGCTTCACCGAGATTCACGACCGGCTGATCGAAGAGGGCTTGATGCAATAGCACCGCGCCGGTCACACGGCGTACAGGCACAGAAAGAACGAGGGGAAGGCCGGCGGATCGCAGCGATCCGCCGGCCTTCCCCTCGCTAGTTTCCAGGTCGACCGTCGTCAGCGCACGAGGTAGATGATGGCGACGATCACAGCAATGACGATGACGACCGTGCGCAGCGTCTTCGGCTTGATGCGCCCGGCCAGTCTCCCGCCCAGCACCCCACCGATCACGGCGCCGATGGCCATGACCCCGGCCGCAATCCACACGACCTGGCCGGAAAAGACGAAGAAGGTGGCGGCGGCCACGTTGACGGCAAAGGCAATGGCCTGCTTGAGCGCATTGAGGCGCGTCAGGTTGTCTTCGATGACAAGCCCCAATACGGCCAGGATGATGACACTCAGCCCCGCACCAAAATAGCCGCCGTAGATCGATGCCAGGAAGACAGGGCCGATCGACCATGCCTCGTTGGCCGTCGAACCGCCCGACGCCTCTATTCGCCGCACGACCCACTTGCGCACGATATCCTGCACCGCCAGCAACCCGGCCGCCAGCAAAATCAGATAGGGAACCAACTCGCTGAAGAGCTTCTCGCTGGTGTTCAGCAGGAGCAACCCGCCGGCAATACCGCCGACCACGCCGGTCGGCAGCAGCAGGCGCAGGCGCCGCCCCTGCCCGTTCAGGTCTTTCAACTGGGCGAAGGTGGCGCCGAGATAGCCCGGCACGAGTGCCACGGTATTCGTGACGTTGGCGGCCACCGGCGGGACACCGACCGCAATCAGGGCGGGAAAGCTGATCAGCGTGCCGCCGCCGGCGATGGCGTTGATCATGCCGGCCGCCACTGCGGCGAGACCGATAAAAAAGAACTGCGTAACTGTGAACGTTTCGAACATGATGGGCCTTTACAACTGAAACAAATGGAAAAATCGATGCTATGAATCTGAATAGAAAACCAACAGCGGGCCTGGCCCGTCGCCAAACACGAACAATTCGCGCCCAACAATGCGGTAGTTGGTCGCCGCTTCCAACAGTGAACGTACAGTCGATTCCTGCTCCATGACACCGGGCGGTTCGTCGCACGTCGCATCGCCGACGAGATGGATGTCGCTCACCGAAAGTTCATCCTCAAGCGAATAAGCAGCCTCGTAGAGATTGCAGCCGAGCGATCCCATGAGCCCGCCGTCGGCGAAACGGGCCGTCACCTTGGCGCCATCCAGCGCGGGCGCAAGCCCGCTGCCGGTCGGCGACGCGGCGGCCACGAGCGTCCACACGGGGCCTTCCAGCGGAACGTCGCTTTGGCGGTTGAACACGAGCAGGTCGCCGCCGGCGGTGTCGAGCAGGAGGCGGTCGCCGCGGATCGTGATCGATCGAGCATCCGCCAGCGCGGCGAGAAAGGCATCCTGCAGCGCCCGTGCCTCGCCGGAACAGCGTTCGTCGACGGCACTGATCGCGCTGACGCGCAGGCGGTTCTCTTCCAACAAGAAGCTGCCATCGTATGGGCCGCAGCCGCCGAGGCCGGAAACACGCCCGCCGGAGAAAAAGGCCGTCGCCGGCAGCCCGCCGGCTGGCGCTCCAGCCCAGCCCTGCAATTGCCACATGCGCCCCGTCAGCGGCACGAGCAGCGGCTGCTCCAGCGCGTACGCCACCGGCGCGACGCATGATGTATCCACTTCGCCCGCGGGGTCGCCCAAGAAATCGTCGATGAGTTCCACGACACAGGTACTGTCGTTGTAGAGCAGCGCGTGCCCATATGCAGGGAACGACACGAGCGTGGCATTGGGTAACGACGCGGCGGCAAGGCGAGCCCAGAGAGCGGGCGTGACCGCGTCCTGCGTGCCGGAGAGCAACAGCACCGGCTTGTCGCTGACGACGGCATCCTTGAAGGCGGCAGAAGCCGGCCGGATTCCCTGTTCCAGACATGACTGCTGTTCCTTGCGCACGCTATCTACGAAGCTATAGGGCGGAAGCAGAGAGGGCACCGGAATGACGGCCTGGTTCTTGCGCACGGCCTCCGGGTCGACGAACGGGATTTCTTCCTGGCAGTTGATGATCGTCTGGACGTCACCAAGGCGCGTATGCTCGTAGAGGTTCAGGCCGGCGCCGTACGCCTGCAAGAACCGCCCGCGCTCGTAGGTCGTCATTGTGGCGGCCAGCGGGCGCAGCGGGTCAACCACCGCGTCCGGCAGCGCTTCGGCCAGGTGATTGAGCAAGGCGTCATTGTCCGTCGTCTCCGGCGGCAGCGCGCCAAGGCCTTCGCGCAGTGCGGTGCGCTCCGCCTGTGGCAGCGTGCGCAGATACGCGTCGATGCGCGCGGTCAGCTCCTCGAAGGCATAGCGCGCCCGGCCCTGATCGGTACGCCCGGCCCAGAACTCGCCGTCGCGGAGGGCGGTATAGGTTGCGTCGATGCCGCGATCCAGCTCGTCAACCAGCAGCGGCATGAGCGCCATGGCATCGGGCTGGTTCATGGCCAGATCGGTAATGCCGTAGAGTTGGCCGGCGTCCACCTGGCCTGCGCCGGCACGATTCGCCGGGTCGCCCTCATCCAGGCGGTTGATCAGGGCCACGAAGCGCCCCGCCATCTCGCCGAAGCGACCGCGGCAGGCAGGCTGCGCTTCGCAGTCGGCGAAGGGCCAGATCTTCGCCTCGTAGTCGCCGAGCGCCTGTAACTCAAAAGTAAGCGTCTCCGGCGCAACGGTGGAGTCGAGGACAGCCGCCCGCACGATGTCAGGCTGCGTGCGGATGAGTTCCAGCGCCAGCCGCGTGCCGTAGGAGACGCCGAGCACGTCGACCGCATCGTAGCCGAGCACGCGCACCAGGTCGGCCACGTCGGC